>VMHT01185304.1_pt1 | contig 17363 bp, 26 predicted proteins | sample 4693611 | NCBI WGS metagenome assembly VMHT01 (sample SAMN12280063, study PRJNA550983) | marine metagenome | isolation source: seawater sampled from same location over 5 years 0.02-0.2 micron viral filtrate | place: USA: collected off the coast of southern California halfway between the port... ...
AAAATCTAATCACATCTACAAAAGTCGCAGGTGGTGGTGGTACTGACCCATCGTGTGTATCCAAGTACATAAACGACAACAAGATGAGACCACAGTCAGTCATCATGTTTACAGATGGTTACGTACCCAACTGGGGTAAAGGTTGGAACTGTCCTGTTTTCTGGGGTATTACTAGCAAGAGCATTAAGGCAGATAATGGCACGAGTGTTTACGTAGAGATGTAAAAGTTTAATTTAACTAAAGGAGAGCAAGAGTGATGCTAGAAAAAATATATTGTTTTTCGGTTAAGTGTGAGTATCGCTATGAGATATCAGCACGTGATGAAGAAACTGCTCGCAAGATATTACAAGATAAAGGTGGTTTAGATATAAGCGGAGAACTACTTTTATCGGAAGATGATTACAAAAGAGCAGAACTTGTAGAGGTTGATGAGGATACTTTACCTGAAAGGAAATACTGATGCCTGAATATCTTAATCAAATCGTTGAAGATGAGACTGTTACCTGTGAAGGTTGCAATGAAGTTTTTAAGACTGATGAACTAACACTCGATGATTGGGAGTTTGCAAATGACGGAGTCACAACTGTTGATTGTTGTAACGATTGTTATCCTAAGTTTAAAAAACCAAAAATCGACTACACAACATTAGAAGGAGGAAAGTAATGAGTGATGAAAAGATTCAAGCGGTAGTGAAGTTGTTAGAGAAAGAAGTTGTCATGAACCAAGATGTTATGAGGGCAATAGAAAAAGCTAAGTCTGATATTCGTTTACACTCAACGCACTACGATATGTTGAGAGGTAGGTTAGATTTGGCTCATGAGTTGTTAGATTTAATTAAACAAAAGGAGGAGGTATGAAAAAGATTAAAACAACACTTGATGTACTAGCGCTGTTCTTCGTTTGGGGAATGGTAATGTTTACCGCAGGTATGATGTTTGAGGGCATAGCAAACTATAGTTTGAAAGATGTACTGTTAACTTGCGGTATTGTTTTTGGTTTTGGTGGTCTCAACGTTTGGTTTATCTTTGTACACATATCCGACTTTGTATACCTAAAATCAAAAGACCTGACGAGCGAAGAGTTTGAAAATTTATTAGCAACGCACACTATAAAAAAGGAGAATAGTAATGCCAATGTCTAAACATTACAAAGCGTTATTGATACGCAAAGATGCACGTGAACTTGTTGATAAAGCACAAAAGAAATTAGAGAGTGATTTAGGTTTGAAATTAAATTATAGCCAGACTATTACTCTTTTGTGTAAACGTGTTCTCATGTCCGAAGTTATTAAACCTAGTACAAAAATTGGAGGAACTGAATGAACATTGATATGGCGATTATTATTAGTTTGTTAGTGACGTACATTATCTATTTGCATATGACTATCTACAAAAAAATAGTGCAAGTTAGAATGATGGTGCATGGAACGATAGATGCACTTGCTACGTTGTTGTCCGAGTTAGCTAAAGCCAAAAAAGATAAAGGAGAATGATATGAAACAATATACGTGGGCTTTTAATACTGCATATGAAACACGAGAAGTAATCAGGAACTATGATTGTGCGAAAAGATTATATGACACAACAAAACCTATCAGAGGTAGAAAAGAGGATGTGAGACCTATCGGTCTTAGAAGAAATTGTCACCATACTCTTAAATCTTATAATTTTAAACGAGAGGATGCACCATACGAGTTAATAAATTGTATTGGCTTGTATTATAATCGTACAGAAGTTGTGACCTATCGTGATGATGGTATTGTGGGAATTAATATAGGTTGTTGGGATAGTGTTTCTACTGCTGAATTTATAAATTCATATACTCATATGGAGTGTGTTAAACGTCACAACCGACTGTGGATAACAGGCGCAAGAGATATCAAGTATCCACTTGAAAAGAATGATACATTTTATTTACTCCGTGGTAATCCTATAAGACCTAATGACCATTGGACTCCACCTAAAGACCATATTAAGAGTGACTACGAAGGCACTTACTTTATGGATGCGCCTGTGAAAATACATCGTGAAGCGGTTGACCAAGGTAGAATGAGAAAGCTACGTGACAGACTCAAACCTCTTCTCATGTATCTCGACTCTATGCACAAGATATCTGGTGGCGCACCTGTCTCTGATAAGTTTTATGAGAAGTACGCAGGGAAGTATTTGCATAATGGTAGTAATCCGCCACTTGAAGCTATGCAACTTGTTATGCAACGCTATTTTAATTTAGACGGATACACTAAAAACTTTGATAATGATATTGGAGATGAAGGAGAGTATCTTGCTTCTGTAGGTTTCTACGATTACATAGACAAGATTAAAGACAACCCAACTAATTACAATAGACTGATTGCTTTGTTGTGTCATATGTATGTTAGATGTAGCAAGGGTCGAACCACAATTTGTTATGGTTTGGGGTTTAAGAGTGACTTTACTTTTGAGGATATCGCAGTTTATACTGTAAAAGTATTGTCCGACGGTGGGTACAAGACAACTGTAATGACTGAACCTAGCCGTAAGTATTACACGAAAGTTGTTAGCGTAGATTACGAATATTAAGACTAATTTTAAAAAGGAGAGCAAGTATGAATAAGAATAAAAATACTTATAAGATTGTAACAAACAATGGTTCTTATCGTAATATTAAAGTCGAACCATCTGAGTTAGGTTTTGTGAATCTATGTGATGATGTGTTAAAGGATGGTGGTTGGGTTGTACTACATAACCCAAAACACAACGGTGAACCTGTACGCTCATACGAGTGCAAAGACGTAGACATAACTGCCTGTAAGAAGCTTGTTAAAACCTTTATAGATGATGTGTTGTATACCATCGAGAGGTCACCTGACCATAACATTGACGACTATGTATTTATTCAAAACAACTTAGGAACCGCTGTTCGTCTGTGGATATGTGACCGTAAGTTTTTTAATCCTGACTTAGTGAACACAATTACATCTACCCACAGCAGTCTTGGGAATGACATATGTATTGCTAATTTATCTGATGGGATGAGGCGTGACGAAGATGAAAACGTTATACGACCATTGATGCAGTTAGCTATTTCAAATCATGAAATTAAAAGTAGTGGAAAAACATTTCTTAGTTATTATCTTAATACACCATTACGTCACTCTAAACAAAAAGGACCAAATTATACTAGGTCAATTACAAAAAATAAAATACTAAAAGAAGTTGTAGAGTATTTACGTCCTTATCAGTATCAAGAAATTGTACCGCTTTATCTGAATTTTATTGGGAAATCTGTGGACGGTTATGAGAAACAATTGCTTGAATCTTTTGAAGCAGATGGACTAAATGGTGGTATGACTATGGAGATGTGTAGAGAAGTTACAAACTTAATTAAACATCACAACGTGCCTAAAGAAGCTTTTGTTTCCCACACTATAAAGTCTGTTATAGAGAAAAGTTTACCGAAGTATGAGAAATATACTAAGCATGGTAACAAACCATTTCTTATTACATGGGTTACAAAACTACCTGATGAATCTTACATGGTATGTTCTTTCTTAGAAAATACAAAACAAGTTAAAGCCTATAGCGGTTATGACAATGAGTATAAGCGTTGTATGAACTGGAATATGGAAGAGAATAAAAGTGGGTTTAGGTATGATGATTCAAAGTTTATATTTGATGTAGTCGCATCATACGATGACTTACCAGAGGGTGTGAAAAAATGTATATCTATGATTGATGTGTCTGGTAATAGTTTTGTGAAGGGGTTTGGTAAGCGTATTGATTTACTAAATTCTTGGATACTAACTGAAAAGATTGTGTGAGGTAAAGATGAATGGTTCAAATAGTTTTAAATATAGATTTCGGTTTGAGTATTTTGACGATGCTTACAAGACAGGAACTTTCTTCTGCTTAGACCATAGTCTTAAATTAAATACCCCTCCTTTTCCTGATTTACTTTGGTCTAAAATGTGTATGTTACATATCATAGACAAAGGTGCTGAGATAAAGGGATGGGGTAGAAAATTAAACGACAAAATATACTGGGTATATCTCACACCACAAGAGGTTCGTATAATTCAAAAACAAACGGAGGAATTTGATGAAGCAACCTGCGAAGTCAATAAAACAAAGAATAAAAGATTACATAAAAAGAAGACCTGAAGATACGATATATCATCCTAGTGAGTTATCAAAAAGTCTTGGTGTACACGTAGGACACGCTAGGTCTGTTATGAAAGAGTTAGTTAATGATGGCTTCTTAACTTTATTAGTAGAGAAAAATAAATATTTTTTTATGTTAAAAATAGAACAAGGTATAGACCCCTCTATAGTATCAAGACCGCCAAAAAAGAAAGGAAGATATCATGGGTAAAGTATTACACGTATTTACTTTTATTCTGGGTGTTTTTGTTTGTTGGTTATTTATGGATAACTATAACGGTGACATACTAGAGTTGTTTCAAGTTGCATATGAAAAAGGCAAACAAGATGGCTACAGACTCGGTCATGCAGAACGTGATATACAAGATTATCCTATGCTGATGAAAGAGCATATGTGTATGTTTTTATATAAAGACAATTAACGAAAGGGGTGGAGTATGCAAATAAAAAATGAACAGTTTACGATTGGAGACTACATTGCTGATAATAAATTAAATGTAGGAGAGCAAACAAAGAAACAATCAGTTCTTATAGCTACACCAATGTATGGTGGTATGTGTACAGGACACTATACAATCGCAACAATCAACACTATAAATAAATTACGAGAGCGAAAGGTTGAAGCGTTCCTTGCAAACTTGATGAATGAGTCTTTAATTACAAGAGCCAGAAACGAGTTGGTACGTATGTTCTTAAAGAATACTGATTGTACACACCTCATGTTTATTGATTCCGATATATATTTTGAAGCTGATGCTGTAGGTAGATTACTTGATGCAAATGAAGATATTGTTTGCGCTCTATATCCTAAAAAAGAAATTAGTTGGGATAGAGTTAGGCAAGCTGTTCAGTTAAACAGAAAGGATTTAAGTTATTACGCATCCGAGTTTGTGCTTAACTTACCTCATGGTAAAACAAAAGTAGAACTAAATGAAAAAGGTTTGCTAGAAGTACGTCATGCAGGCACAGGGTTTATGTTGATTAAACGAGAAGTATTTGAAAAGCTAGAACAACACGTGCCAGAGTACAGGTCATCTACTCTTCAAGACCCGACTGGTAAATATATAAAACCAATCGTACGACAATACTTTGACACAAGTATAGATAATACGGGAGCGTTGTTATCAGAAGATTATCATTTTTGTGAGTTGTGGAATAAACATAAAGGAAAAGTTTTTGTAGACCTTAGTATTCATCTAAAACATATTGGTACTCACGCTTTTGAAGGAGACCTAAATACAATAAGGAGTTAATATGAGTAACGACACAAATCAAGAAATCATAGAAGGGTTACATGATGAAATTCTAAATATGTCTGTAGCTGAGTTTTCAAAAGAACTTGAAGAATTAGGGTATAGTTTTGTTATAAAAGATTTTGTAAAAAAGATTATAGTTAAAAAATTTGAAGAATTAAAGGAGGGTGGTGATGATATTTAAAGATAAAGAACAAAAGGCAGGGGAGAAACAGATTGGTGGGTCACACTATACTGGACTTACAGTAACACCTTGGGAGGTGCTAAAGTCTTGGCTAACTCCATCGCAATTTAAAGGTTACCTACTTGGTACAACGATTCATTATTTATCACGAGTCAACGTCAAAGATGTAGAGGGTAAGGGTGGACTACAAGACATCAAGAAAGCGCATCACGTGTTGTCGTATTTAATTGAACAGTTAGAAAAATAGGGGGTGGTTATGGCTATGGATAAAAAACAGAAACTACGAGAAAAAATTTACGAAGAATCGAATAGACCTGTGGGTCATTATTTGATGCCAATAGATAATCTAGGTTTATCAAGTAGGATAAACAATTCGTTAAAGGCATATGGTATTTTTTACATCGCAGATTTAGTACAATTTACACCAAAGCAACTATTACATTGTGTACCAAATATTAACGATATATCTATCAAGCAAATTGAAAAAGCTATGTTTAAGCATAAATTTACTTTTGAAACTAAAATTTTAATAGACCCTTTGCTTGACGAAATTCTCGATCAATTACGTACGCATATAGCAGATAGTATGCAACGACAAAGGGAGTCAACTTTAAAATACGACCCTGTGCTTTCAAGACCAATAACTAATACATTTATGCGAAGAATTAACATAGATGCTTTACGTAGAGAAGGTATTTATACAATACTTGATTTAACCCAATGCACTGAAAATGAACTATTACAGATGCCGTCGATAGGGAAGAAGTCTTTAAACCACATAAAAGTAGTTTTAGAAAGTAGGGGTTTATCTCTTGGTATGTCAATAACTGAATTAGTTAAGATGAAAGAAAAAAAACGAAAAGATATTATAAAAAAAGGGTCATGGGATAATAGTCTATGGGGTAGGTTACTCCATGACACCTGAGAAGAAAGTTAAAAACAAAGTAGTAGCGATACTGAAAGAACACAAGGCATACTATTTTTATCCTATGACAGGTGGTTATGGTAGAAGCGGTGTGCCTGATATCGTTGGTTGTTATCGTGGTATATTTTTTGGTATCGAGTGTAAAGCAAAAACAAACAAACCCACAGCTTTGCAGAACAAAAACTTGTCCGACATCATGGGTGCAGGGGGTATGGCTATGGTGGTTAATGAAAACAATATAAGTGATGTATACGTTATGTTAAGGAGTATACGTGATGAGGAGATTACACACGGGCAGACAATTACAGGTGTTTAGATGTTTAGAAAGAAACTACGCATTGTCTGTAAAGCAGTTGTCACGAAGATTAAAATTAAGTGTAAGAAGCATTAGAAGGTACTTGCCGATTTTACTAGAACATAATATTATCTATGTTCGATACACATACGCACTTAGAAATTCTAAGAAACCTACAAACTTTTATTCGATTGTCCGAGATGCTAATAACAATAGACTTTGAAACTTACTACGACAAGAAGTTTAGTTTATCTAAATTAACTACAGAAGAATATATACGTGACGATAGGTTTGAAGTAATAGGTGTTGCGTTAAAAGTTGATAAAGAAAACACTCAATGGTTTTCTGGAACTAAAGAAGAAACAAAAGAATGGTTGTCTCAATTTGATTGGGATAACGCTATGGTGTTGGCACACAACACTATGTTTGATGGGGCGATTCTGTCTTGGTATTTTGATATACACCCATACAAACTACTAGATACATTGTGTATGGCACGTGCTGTAAACGGTGTGTTTGAGTCTGTTAGTCTTGCAAACTTATCGAAGAAATATAACCTTGGTGAAAAAGGTTTGGAAGTACATGAAGCGCTAGGTAAACGCAGACTAGATTTTACTTTATCTGAACTAGAACAGTATGCTCAGTATTGTCGCAATGACGTACAACTTACTTATGATTTATTTACCCATCTGCATACTGGATTCCCTACAAAAGAACTCAAGATTATAGACATAACATTGAAGATGTTTACCGAACCGGGGCTACGTCTTAATGTTGAACTCCTGACAAGTCATTTACAGGAGACTTCAAAGAAAAAACTTTCGCTGCTGGAAAAAGCAAACGTATCTAAAGAAGATCTTATGAGTAACGATAAGTTTGCAGCTCGATTAAAAGAATATGTAGAACCTCCCACAAAGATATCTGCACGTACTGGTAAGAAAGCATGGGCGTTTGCAAAGACTGACGAAGGGTTTAAAAAGTTAGCAGAGCATGAGAATGAAAAGGTGCGTGACTTAGTTACGGCACGTTTAGCTAACAAGACTACTCTTGAAGAAACCAGAACACAGAGATTTATTGACATAGCGAACAGAGGCTTGATGCCAGTTCCGTTAAGATACTATGCGGCGCATACAGGCAGGTGGGGAGGAGATGACAAAATAAATTTACAAAACTTACCCTCTCGTGGAGAACACGCAAACAAACTAAAAAAAGCGATGATACCAATAGAGGGGTACACAATTATAGATGCAGATTCTTCTCAGATAGAAGCTAGAATATTAGCGTGGCTTTCTGAACAAAATGATTTAGTGGAGGCTTTTGAGAATGGGGAAGATGTATATAAAATAATGGCGAAGTCTATCTACGGTAAACCTGTGGAAGAGATAACAAAAGAAGAACGGTTTGTAGGTAAGACTACGATTCTTGGTTGTGGTTATGGTATGGGTGCGGTGCGTTTTAGAGACCAACTAAAAACATTTGGTGTAGATGTATCTCAAGAAGAATGTAAATACATAGTAGACGTTTACAGATCTAAATATGACAAAATATCAGAGTTATGGAGACAAGCTGATAGGTGTTTGCAAAGTATCTTGAATAAAACAGGAAACACTTTAGGTAGAGAGGGCGCATTGTTGTTTGACCCAAACGAAGAGGGATTTCAACTACCAAATAAACTATGGCAGAGATATAAAGGACTTTTTATTACAACAGATGAAAAAGGATTAGCTCAATATTCTTATAAAGCCAGAGATACCACAACAAGTATATATGGTGGTAAACTTATAGAGAACGTATGTCAAGCATTAGCACGATGTATTGTTGCTCAACAGATGGCAAAGATATCTAACAAATATAAAGTTGTATTAACAGTTCATGATGCAGTTGCGTGTATAGTAAAAGACGAAGAGGTAGATGAGGGATTATCATACGTTGAAGAATGTATGAAGTGGCGCCCTAGTTGGTGCAAGGATCTACCTCTCGATTGTGAACTAGGTTCGGGTAAAAGTTATGGAGACACCTAAAAAGTATTCGTGGTCATACTCAGCATTGAGTATGTATAAAATGTGTCCTAAAAAATACTATCATCTAAAAGTCGCAAAAGATATTGTAGAACCACAGACAGAAGCACTTACTTTCGGTAACAGGGTACATAAAGTTGCTGAAAACCACGTAAAAGAAAACGTATCGTTACCAAAAGAATTAGATTATTTAGGTGGTATGTTATCTAAATTAAAAGAATTACGAGGAGACAAGTTGTGTGAATATCGCATGGGGTTGACTGAAGATTTAGAGCCTTGTGGGTTTTTTGGTAAAAACGTGTGGTGGAGAGGTATTGCGGATTTAATAGTTTTAGGAGATGACAAAGCGTATCTTATTGATTACAAAACAGGAAAGAGTAGTAAGTATGCAGATGTTAAACAATTAGAAATATTGTCCTTGGCAATCTTTAAACATTTCCCTAAAATAAAGAAAGTTAAAGCAGGTTTATTGTTTGTCATATCTAAAGAGTTTATTAAAGCTAACTATAAAGCAGAAGATCAAGAAGAAAGTTGGTCATACTGGTTTGAAAATACAAACAATTTAAAAGACTCTTTTCAATCGGGTACGTGGAACGCTAAACCTAATTTTACTTGTAGAAAATATTGTGCTGTATTAAGTTGTCCTCATAATGGACGAGGAGAGTAAAAATGCCATATGTAAACAAACCTAGACCTTATAAAAAAGAATACAAAAAACAAAAAGCACGTGGTGAACACAAAGACCGTATGGAACGTCAACGTGCTAGACGTGAGATGGATAAAAAATATCCTGACAAAAATAAAAATGGTAAAGCAGATAAACGTGAAGGTAAAGATATATCTCACAAGAAACCATTGAGTAAAGGTGGTACGAACAAGGACGGATACAAAATAGAATCAAAAAAGAAAAATAGGTCTCGCAATTATAAAAAGAAAAAAGTATAATGTTCTCTGACTAAGTAAAAATGTTACTTTGGTCTATACGAGTATTCAAAGGAGAGCGTTATGGAGATTATAGACAACAAGGCTTTGTTACTAAAAGTACGACAGCCAAATAAAATTACAGAAGTTATACCAAAAAGTAAATCAGTTTCTTCTAACGAGGTATTAGTTAATTGGGGTTTAGAAGAAGCACAGGTTTTAAAAAATCTAAAGATAAAAAATGTTCCTAGTCCGATATGTAGAAACTACAAGTGGGGCGGTAAATTCAAACCGTTTGAACATCAAAAAGAAACATCCTCATTCCTAACATTAAATCGTCGTGCGTTTGTTTTTAACGAGCAAGGCACGGGTAAGACAGCTAGTGTAATTTGGGCGGCTGATTATTTAATGAAACTAGGGTTTATCAAAAGAGTTTTAGTGTTATGTCCTTTATCTATCATGCAGTCTGCGTGGGGCGGAGACTTATTTAAGTTTGCTATTCATCGGTCGGTAGCGATAGCCCATAGCTATTCACGAGAAAAAAGAATAGAGATTGTAAACTCTGATGCTGAGTTTGTAGTATGTAACTATGATGGGTTGCAGATTATCCGAGATGCAGTAAATAACAATGAGTTTGACCTCATAGTAGTAGACGAAGCCAACGCATATAAAACGGTTACTACAAAAAGATGGAAGATATTAAACTCAATAATAAAACCGCACACATGGATATGGATGCTGACAGGTACACCTGCATCACAATCACCTACAGATGCGTATGGTCTAGCTAGGGTTATAAACCCCGCTAATGTACCTAAGTATTTTGGTACGTTCAAAGATCTTGTCATGTATAAAGTATCTCAGTTTATATGGCTACCAAAAGAAAAAGCAGAGGATGTAGTTCACAAAGCACTACAACCTGCAATACGTTTCACAAAAGAAGATTGTTTGGACTTACCAGACATGACTTACACGACCAGACAAATTCCTCTTACAAAACAACAGTCTAAATATTATGAGCGCATGAGAAAAGACATGATGACCATAGCCGCAGGAGAAGAAATAACTTCTGTTAATGCCGCTGCAAACTTAAACAAACTCTTACAATTATCTTGCGGTGCAGTATATACGGATAATGGCGATACAGTAGAGTTTGATGTGTCTAATAGACTACAAGTGTTAACTGAGGTTATTGATGAAGCAAGTCATAAAGTTATTGTGTTTGCACCTTATCGCCATGCAATAAATATGATAGAAGATTACTTACTCAAGAACAAGTATACGTGTGATGTAATACACGGTGGAGTTACGGTAAATAATAGAACAGAAATATTTAATAGATTTCAAACTACAAAAGACCCTAGAGTTTTGGTAATACAACCACAAGCCGCATCTCATGGCGTGACACTTCATGCCGCAAATGTGGTGGTTTATTGGTCGGCTGTTATGTCTGTAGAAACTTATTTACAAGCAAATGCAAGAGTACACAGGGCAGGTCAAAACAACCCATGCACTGTCGTACATTTACAAGGCTCTCATGTAGAAAAGAAAATGTATAAAATGCTCCAATCTAAAATAGATATTCATAACAAACTTGTAAATTTATATAAAAATATTCTGGAGGAGGATTGACATTGTAAAAATGCTACTGTAATATTTACAAACGTGTTTTAAAAAGGAGAGCTAAATGAAAGTAGATAAGTTAGTTAGAATTTATATAAAGATGAGAGACAAACGTGCTGAACTCAAAACCGCATTTGAGAAAGAAGACGAACGCATAAAAGATGGTATGCGTGTAGTAGAAAGCGAACTTCTTGAAGTTTGTAAAGAGACAGGTGCTGAAAGTTTACGTACCGATTTTGGTACGGTAACTAGACGTGTGACTAAAAGATACCACACAGTTGATTGGGAATCTATGTACCAATTTATCAAAGACAACAACTCTTTAGAGTTACTAGAAAAACGCATAGCACAATCAAACATGAGTACATTTCTACAAGAGAACCCAGATAAATTACCGCCGGGTCTTAATGTGGACAGTCGTTACGCAATAACTGTTCGTAGGAAAACTTAATGAAAAGAATAAGTATTAAAGACAATGTTTGGAGTTTAATCTTTAATGGTAAAGAAATTAGTAAGTCCGAAGATAAAACACTAAATGTAGTTATAGTAGGTGCTACTGAACATATATCACGCATTTACTATACGTCTGAATACAATCATAATGACCAAAGAAAACCTGATTGTTACTCTGTGGATGGCGCTAAACCTCACCATTCTGTACAAAATGCACAAAGTTTAACTTGCATTGGTTGTAATCAAAATATAAAAGGGTCGGGTACAGGCTCTTCAAAAGCTTGTAAATTTCAACAACGCATAGCAGTTGTTTTAGCAGGTGACATAGAGGGTAACGTGTATGCGCTAAATATACCATCTAAGTCTATATTTGGTGAGGGAGAGTTAAAAAAGTGGCCTTTACAAGCATATTGTAAAAAACTAGCTAGTAACGGAGCGCCTATAACATCTGTTGTTACAGAGATGTGTTTACACAAAGATTCTTTTGGTTCACGTATAACTTTTCAACCGACTAAAATATTAAACGATGATGAATTTAAGAAAGCTTTAAAACAATCGGAGTCTATAGCCACAAAAGAAGCTATAGATGTATCTTTTGAAACTCATGTTGATGAAAATAATTTAGATATAGTATCTAAAGAAAACTTTATTAACGTGGCCCGTGCGATGGGTATGATCGCTGACATTTAAATAGGAGAAACCATATGTCTAACATAAAACTGGTGGGTGGTGACGATTTTAATTCTTTAGCAGAAGCTATGGGTATGACTGCAGATGCTAATACAAAAGCTCAAAGTAGTACTTTACCTAGGCTTAAAATTATACATAAGCCAATAATGGGTGAAGAAGAGATAAAAGGTAAAAGAAGAAAAGTCGAAGTTGTAGATGCAGGGGCGTTTTGTTTAGAAAGACTAGATACTGGTGGCTCTAAGATATATGATCCTGACGGTACAGTAATAAGGTTGTTTTGCCAAAGATTTATGTACAAAAGATATGTTCGTGATGGCGAAGATTCTGGTCATTACGTTAAATCAGTTATGGGTTTAGATTTGAAATCTGATTTAAAAGATACTGACGGTACAGTAAATTGCGGTAGACCTAGTAAGTATGTTGAGGATTTTGATAGCTTACCGCAAGAAACCAAAGACATCATGAGAGCAACTAGAAGAGTTAGAGTTCTTTTTGGTGAGGTTGATTTTAGAGGTGCTTTGGATGAAAATGGTAATCCAATAAAAGATGGTTCGGTAGATAAACCTATACCTTTTGTTTGGGAAGTTGAAAACAAAGATGCTTTTAAAATTATGGGCGCACCTGTGTCTGAGATGATATCAAAAAATTTACTTTTACCTCAATGTAAAATTAGTTTAGAAACTAGAAAAGAATCAGGTCAAAGTGGTATTGAATTTTATTTACCTGATAATGTGCAAATAGAGTCTGGCGACCCAATAAAATTAACAGAAGACGATCAAAAGCTATTTAACGATATTGGTGAATGGATTAAGTCTTACAACAATTGGGTTGAAGGTGAATCAGGTGGTAAGAAAAAATTAGATAGTAATGTTATTGAAGTTCAATCAGTGCAAAAAGTAGAAGAACCAAAAAAAGTTACTACTAAAAAAGAAAAAGAGACTCCATCTAAAGTTGATGTGGAAAAAGTCATTGATGAATGGGACGACGACGAGGAGTAATATATGTCAAAAGGTTACTCTATACAATTTGTTAACATAGTCAATGAAGCTGACTCAAATTTGTTAGGTGTAAAACTAGGTTTAATTTGTGTAAAAAAAGATATACCTGTAAATGATGTAGCTGAGTATCTTAATGTTACTCGGATGACGGTCTACAATTGGTTTAAAGGAATTACAACGATTCAAGACCCACATATTAAACAGGTAGAAAAGTTAGTTACTAAATTAAAAAATTAGGGGGGATAATTCCCCCCTGACCTAGGGGATCATTATGCTTACAAAGAAGGAGTTTCTTTCTTTTGTATTACCGACTGACGGTTTCTATTGTTCTACAGATATAAAAAGAAAAAACAACAAAGATAGATTTTATAAAACTGTCGATGAACTAGTTAAAGATACAGAAGAAATAGTTGAAAGAAAGAGTGATGCGTATGTTGCTCTAGCATCATTTACTAATGATAGTAGTAGGTCTCAAGAAAATTCTAAAGAACTTAAATGTTTCTTTATGGATATAGACTGCGGACCTAATAAAGACTATGAAACAAAGTCTGACGGTTTAATAGCGTTTAAAGCTTTTCGTAAAGAAGCAGGTTTACCTAAACCATCTTTATTAGTAGATTCTGGTAACGGCATACACGTTTATTGGGTTTTAACTGCGCCTATACCAAAAGAGACGTGGAAACCAATTGCTGAAAGTTTAAAAGTTTTATGTGCAGATAAAAAGTTCTCTGCTGATGCAAGCGTAACGGCTGATAATGCTAGGATTTTGCGTGTACCAGATACGTTTAATTTTAAAAGCAATGAACCAAAACCAGTAGTTGTACGTAAGAAAGGTGAGCCTGTAGAATTAGAACAAATAGAAACTGTAGTAAGTAAGTATGAGTCAACATCATTGTTTGACCAACTACGAAAAAAAGATTTTAGAGATTATACCGATCCTTTAACTAAAAAACTACAGGCTAATTATAAAACTAGTTTTAAAACAATATTTAAAAAGTCCATTGCAGGAACTGGATGCGCTCAAATAAAACACGCATATGAGAATCAAGACTCTATAGAAGAACCTTTATGGAGAGCTGTTCTATCTATAGCTAACATTTGCACTGACAGAGAAAAAGGTGTCCGTGTGATGTCTAGTAAACATCTTGAATACAACGAAAGAGAAGCGTCTGATAAAGCATTAAAAACCAAAGGACCATACAAATGCGAAACATTTAAAACTTTAAATCCTGCGGTATGCGAAGGATGCCAACACAAAATAACTTCTCCTGCTGTGTTAGGTAAAGAGTTTATAAAATCAGAAGAAGAAGACTACGTAGTTAAAGAAGAACACGTTATTACCAAAGAAGAGCAAACATATGAAATACCTCTTCCCCCACGTGGATTTAATAGACCTCCTGCAGGTGGAGTGTATATAGAAATTAAAAAGAATGAAGAAGAACCGCCTGAAAATGTGTGCGTATATCCTTATGACTTGTATGTAGTAAAGAGAATACATGACCCAGAAGATGGCGAAAGTATTTTAGTTAGGTTACATTTACCTAAAGATGGAGTTAGAGAGTTTATAGTTCCTCTAAGTTCTACGTTAGCTAAAGATAAGTTTTTAGCGGCAGTATCATTTCACGGAGTAACAGCGTTAGGAAAAAGACAGGATTATCTTATGCAATATATAAATAAATCAGTAGAAAAACTACAGAGTGAAAAGAAAGCAGAAATAGCTAGGAGGCAGTTTGGATGGCATGAAGAAGATAGTGTATTTGTGTATGGTGATAAAGAAATAAAAGTTGGACAAGCAGAGCCATCTTATAGTCCTCCAACGATACCTACATTGATATTAACACCTATGTTTCATGAGAAAGGAGACTTTCACACATGGAAAGATATTATAAATGCTTACGCACATGAAGATAGAATTGGTAAGGCTTTTGCATTTTTTCTAGGTTTTGGTGGACCCCTCATGAAGTTTGTAGGAGGTGGTATGTTAGATGGGTTGTTATATAACTTAATATCGCCGGGAAGTGGGGTTGGTAAATCCTCGGTGCTACATTTACTAAATAGTATTTATGGAAACCCAAAAGCATTAGTTTTAAAGTGGGATGATACACACAACTCTAGGATGCAAAGACTAGGTTCTATGCAAAGTTTAACACCAACCATTGATGAAATAACAAACATGGAACCAAAGATGATGAGCAATCTCATCTACGATATTACATCAGGGCGTGGTAAAAATAGAATGGATGCTAAAGCAAATAGGGAAAGATTAAATAAAACTACTTGGTCTATTCCTGTGGTATCTACTTCTAACACTAGAATACGAGACAAGTTATTATCTATTAAAGCTTTTCCTGACGCCGAATTGATGCGTATACTGGAAGACAAATTACCTATAGATAAATTTAGTGACCCAAAATGGTCAAAGGGTCACTTTGGTAGGATAAGTAAGCATTACGGACACGCAATAAAACCATACATACAATATTGTGTAAACAACTTACCAGATGTTATTGCTAAATTAAATGAAACAAACGAACTAATGGATAGAGCCGCTAATATAAAAAATACAGAACGGTTTTGGTCAGCAGGTGCGGCAGTTGCACTGACAGGTGGGATGATAGCAAAAGATTTAGGGTTACACGATATACCTATAAAACCTGTATTTGATTATTGCGTTAACTTAATCAATCATAGTAGAAAGAGTAACAAAGATTCTTTAACAGAATATGGAGAAGTATTAGGAGCATTTTTAAATACGCATCCATTAGGAATCACAGTGGTTAACGTGAGTAAAGATAAAGTAACAGGGCTAGAGATGGGCGCAATAAAAGAACCAAGAACTTCTTGTGTAGCCAGATTAGAAAAAGATGAAAATAGATTATACGTATCTAAGAGTATGTATCAGCAATATTGTAGTAGGAATTATGTAAGTTTTGAGGACTCTTTACTAGACTATAAGAAGAGTGGGTCTTATTTAGGTATAAAAAAGAAAAGATTACTAGCAGGTACATCATTATCTAGCGCATCAAATGGTGTTAGATGTTTAGAGTTTAATACTAAAAAACTAGATAGTTTTGACTTAGAGGAGTTTGGAAATGATACGGATAATGAATCTTCCAGTGAGGATATCTTGGAATGATTTTAAAGTTGGTACGTCTGTTTTTATCCCTTGCTTAGATGTAAACCCAATTAAAGAGTATGTTTTAACAGAAGCATATAGACGTAAATATAACGTTATATGTAAACAAGTTATAGATAAAAACAGATATGGGTTGCGATGTTGGAGAATAGAGTGGTAGAATCTACCTAACATAGAGTAAAGTCCTTTCTAGGTTTTTTGGCTCTCCTTCACCAAAAATATAGAAAGGCATCTTTCCCCTAGTAGAGAGCGGACAACTTTACTAGGGGATTTTTTTAATACCCTAAAAACTTTCTAAGTTTAGGTACGTTTATAGACTTTATGAGCATATTGTCATGCTCTTCTATTCTGTTAACAAGTTCTTGTTTTTTCTCACCAGAGAACTTTTTATCTGTTTCAATTTGTTGTTTTGCTTTTCTGGACATAGATAATTGTCTTTGTACACTATCTAATATTTTAGATACGTAAAGCTTATCGTAGTTATTATCTTTACTTAAATATTTTATTAAATTATCGGCATCGGCAGGGTTTAAAGATAGCAGACGAACTGAATCTGCCACTCTGTCCATATCATCTCTAAGAGCATAAAACTCTGATTTAAGACCAGATGGTATTTCATCACGAGTAAATGTTTTTACAATCGGTATTTCATAGTAGTTAAAATCTCTTCTGTTTGGCGCAGTTATTAAGTTAGCTATATATAATGCGTTTCCTCCTGTTATACC
>VMHT01172170.1_pt1 | contig 17362 bp, 11 predicted proteins | sample 4693611 | NCBI WGS metagenome assembly VMHT01 (sample SAMN12280063, study PRJNA550983) | marine metagenome | isolation source: seawater sampled from same location over 5 years 0.02-0.2 micron viral filtrate | place: USA: collected off the coast of southern California halfway between the port... ...
TAAAAGCAAATGTAAACGATGCGTCACCAGTAGAAGCAGATGCTAAAATTTATAGAAGAGTAGCAGCAGGCGCAACTACAATTACTAGTGCAAAAGTTGCAACAATCGCAGCTTTTGTCGGCAGTGCACCAGTTAATGTAAATATTGCAGAAACTAAAGTAGGTTCAGCAGTATTAGATACACCTAAAACAGTATCTTGGACGCCAACAGGCGGAACAGGCGATGCAGCACTTCTAGTAGCAGCAATTAATAATGCTGGCTTTGCAAATGTTTCAGCATCAGTTACTGATCAAAATAGAGTTGTAATTAGCCACAAACTAGGCGGCGACTTTACTTTAGTTGATACAGATAACGCACTAGTAGAGTATGGATTTGCTCCTTATGATGTAAACAACAGTGCTTCAACAGTAAACATGTATGATCCAAACGCAACAGGCACATGGACTGCAACACTTTGGAAAACACTAGCATATGATGCATCAGCAACTGAACCAACAACGCTAACAGCAGACGGCGAAGTATGGTACAACTCAGTGATTGACGAAGTTGATATTATGTATCATAATGGCGCAACATGGCAAGGTTACAAAAACGCATTTGGAACTACAATGGGTCCTATCGTTGCAGCAAGTGAACCAACAGCACAAGCAGACGGTTCAGCTATTGAAGATAATGATCTTTGGATTGACACAAGCGACTTAGAAAACTTCCCAACTATCTATCGTTGGAATGCAGGACTAAGTGCATGGAACTTAATTGACAAAGGTGACCAAACAAGTGAAAACGGAATTCTATTTGCAGATGCACGTTGGAGCACAGCAGGCGCAGATGTTGTTGCAGCTGATATCGAAGACTTACTAGAAAGTGATTACTTAGATCCAGATGCACCAGATCCAGCACTATATCCAAAAGGTATGCTACTATGGAACCTAAGACGTTCTGGCTTTAATGTTAAGCGTTTTGTTCGTAATCACATTGCAGTTGGCCAAAACAATGGTCGCAATGGTGACGAATCAATGGCAGCATATAACCCAAATCGTTGGGTTACTGAATCAGCAAATAACGTTGACGGTTCAGGTAGCTTTGGACGTAACGCACAGCGTAAGTCAGTAGTACAAGCACTACAAGCAATGGTAAACAGTAACCAAGAAATTAGAGATGACGAGCGTAGATTCTTTAACTTAATGGCAACACCTGGTTATCCAGAGCTAATTGGTGAGATGATTAGTCTTAACTATGATAGAAAACTAACATCGTTTATTGTTGGTGATTCACCGATGAGACTTGCACCAGACGCAACAGGACTTAACAACTGGGCAACTAACGTTGAACTAGCTGTTGAAGATAATGATAGAGGCTTAGTAAGCAGAGATGAGTACTTAGGCGTTTATTACCCAGCAGGCTTTACAAGTGATAACGCAGGAAACAACATTGTTGTTCCGGCATCACACATGGCACTAAGAACAATGATCCTAAGTGATCAAGTTTCGTATCCATGGATGGCTCCAGCAGGCACAAGACGTGGTGCAGTTAGCAATGCTACAGCAACAGGTTACCTAAGTGCTGAAGGCGAATTTGTAAGTATTTCACTAAACAATGGTCAGCGTAACGTACTATATTCAAACAACATTAACCCAATTACTCCTATTACAGGAAGTGGATTAGTTGTGTTTGGACAGAAAACTCGTGCTAAAAATGCAAGTGCATTAGACAGAGTTAACGTTGCAAGACTAACAGTTTACTTACGTAGACAGTTAGAAATTCTTGCAAGACCATATCTATTTGAACCAAATGATGCTGGTACAAGAGATCAAGTAAAAGCAGCAGCAGATGCGCTATTACTAGAACTAGTAGGATTAAGAGGCATTTACGATTTCGTAACTGTTTGTGACACTACAAACAATACACCTGCAAGAGTTGATAAGAACGAATTGTATCTAGATGTAGCTATTGAACCAGTCAAAGCTATCGAGTTTATTTACATTCCGTTACGTATTAAAAACACAGGCGAAATAGCGTCTTTAGGCTAAGACATAAATACTATTAGGAGAATAGAATGCCAGTAACAACATTACAAAACTTATCAGTACCTTTCGAGGGCGAGGCTAATTCATCACTGTTAATGCCTAAATTACAGTATCGTTTTAGAGTAGCTTTTGATTTATTTGGCGCTGATGTAGATGATAGTCTACGTGTTCTACAAAGACAAGTTGTGGACGTAACCCGTCCTAACTTATCATTTGAACAAATCACACTTGATGCATACAACTCAAGAACTTACTTAGCAGGTAAACATACGTGGGAGCCAATTACGCTTACACTACGTGAAGATGCGAGTAATAATATTCAAAGAGCAGTAGGCAGTCAGTTGCAGAAACAGTTTGACTTCTTTGAGCAAGCAAGTGCAACAGCAGCAAGTGATTATAAATTCCACACTAAGATTGAAATCCTAGATGGCGGCAATGGCGATAAAGATCCTATTGTGCTTGATAGATTTGAACTTAAAGGATGCTATATTGAATCAGCAAACTATAACACATTAGCATATGCAACAAGTGACGCAGTTACAGTTTCATTAACTATTCGTTATGATAATGCAATTCAAAAAGGCGTAAACGGCGGCGCAATTAGCGGCATCGGGCAACCAACAGCTAGATAAGTTGAATAAAATTAACAATAAAGACAGGGACTTTTTGGTTCCTGTTTTTTTATGGATAAATACTATATGACACTACAATATGATCCAGAGAATAATGTACACCTAAGAGATGCAGAACATGCACGTAAATTGTATACACAATACAATCTTTCGTATGCACCTAAAACTAAATTTCTTTACCATGTGGTGTTTATGTTAAAAGATGAGGCAGCTAGAAATGCTGCGCCTAATACGCAGAATAGTATTAAGGAGCTAGGTGTTTTAGCAAAGTCAGTAGACTTGCCTAATTATAGAGTAAGCACAGAAACACGCCAGCAGTATAATAGAAAAAAGAATGTTCAAACTAGAATCGATTATGACGAATGTAGATTTGTTTTCCATGATGATAATTCTAGTACAACAAGTTCGCTTATGAAAGAGTATTATAATTTTTACTACAGGGATGGTAAGAATGATGTACTTGATTTTGGAACACGAAATAAATTTGCATTACCAAATAAAAAGTTTGGGTTAGACAACGGAATGAAGGATACATTTTTTAGTCATATAAAAATTTATCAATTAACACAACGTAGATGGTGGTCTTATACATTAGTAAACCCACTAGTCACATCATTCGGACATGACTCACTAGATAATGCCGACGGCAGCGGCATGATGGAAAATAACATGTCGATTGCGTATGAAGGTGTAATTTATAACCAAGGTAATATTGCTGAGACATTGCCTACCAACTTTACTGATAATGAAACAGGATACGACAATACACCGAGTCCATTAATAAATGGAACGCAAGGGTATATACCTAAAAATGATGCACAGGCAAATTACGGAGCAACTACTACAACGTTTGTTAGCAATCCAACATCAGGTAATTTTTTCGATAACCTGTTTGGTGATTTACTACGTGGTAACAGTTTGTTTAGTCCTACACAGGCAGTAGGACGCTATGCAACTACTACTCCTACTAGTATATTACCGTCTACTAGAATATTAAGTGAACTAACAAATAATCCGTCATACGTGGCATCATTGGCTAGTACATCAGTGTTGCTAGGTATTGTATCAGGTGATTCGCCACAACAAGCAATCCAAGACACTGTAGTTGATCTTGCAACAAGAGATCCTAACAGTAGTTCCGATACATTTAAATTAGCACAACTAGCAACAAAGATTATAGCAGGAAAGTAAGATGACTGAAATTATTTCACCCACTACTAGTACACCGATTAATTCAAATGAATTTGATGCACTAGTTGGATATTTTAAAAAAAGAGGATTTGAAGATATTCCTTCTAGAGAAATTAGTGGAATTTTTATACAAAAAGCATCTAGCGATAATATACCAGTGTTTAGATTAGTAGATACGCTAAAAGGGCTGAATCCAATAGAACTTAACACAATTATTACACAAGTGATTAATTCTGATAGATTAAGATCAAGCACAGTTGGATTTAAAAAGGAAATTAAAACTGACACGTATGATTTAAGAAATATAGAATCACTTACAAAAGATTTTGCAGAAATAGAGGGTGCAAAAGAAGAAACAATTATTAGGATAGTAAACGGAAGCTATGTACAAGAAGGATACGTAGATCCAAATTATGTTGATTAGGGGGAATATCAATGCCATTAATTTTAAGAACAAATAAAACAGAACCTCTAACTCATACAGAGTTAGACGGCAATCTAAGTCACTTAGACCAGAGAATTACAGCACTTACAAATGCTGAAGCAAATAAAATTATTACTTGGACAGAGATACAGTCTAAGCCAGTATTGTTTGACGGCGACTACAATAGTTTAAGTAATCTACCTTCGTTGTTTAACGGAGATTATAATAGTCTTACAAACACTCCTGTTACGTTTGATGGAAATTATCAGAGCTTAACAAATAAGCCCGGTATTCCGTCTAATTTAGCAGACTTGGCAAATGTACAAAATACTGTTCCTGGCGTTGATCAAGTATTAACATGGAATGGGTCATCTTGGTCCCCCCAAGACAAATTTAGTGCAGACTATAATGATCTTACTAACAAACCAGTAGTACCAACACTGTTAGGCGATTTAGGTAATGTATCCCCTACTGCACCGGCACTTGACGAAGTTCTTAAATGGGATGGCTCACAGTGGGCACCTGGATCTGATGTTGGTAACATTCCAACATATGCTCAAGTAACTGACAAAGCTGGTGCCAACGGGCCTCAAAGTATAGCATTAGGAAATGGTGCCGGCGGAACACTTGACGGAACTGTTGCACAAGAAGCTGCAGGCGTAGCAATTGGATTAATGGCAGGTAGAACAGATCAAAAAAATAACAGTGTTGCTATTGGTACAAGTGCAGGTAATAACACACAGGGACAAGACTCAGTTGCAATTGGTGAAGTTGCAGGCATGATGACGCAAGGTGAATCATCAGTAGCAATTGGCTCAGGTGCAGGTACAACTACACAGGGTTCTGAAGCAGTTGCAATAGGTGACTTAGCAGGTGCATCAACCCAGGGTGCTAATGCTACCGCAGTTGGTAATGGCGCTGGCGAAGATACACAGGGCGTAAGCGCAGTTGCCGTAGGTGATATTGCAGGTGCACTTAATCAAAATACCTTTGCTGTAGCAGTTGGTGCAAGTGCTGGTATGACAAACCAAGGACAGGCAGCTGTAGCAATTGGTAAGAATTCAGGTGAAACGCTTCAAGGTTCAGATACAGTAGCAATAGGTAATAGTGCTGGCAATACAAACCAAACAGCAAAGGCAGTGGCAGTTGGTGATTGGGCAGGTAAAACAGATCAAGGTGCAAGTGCAGTAGCACTAGGTCACTTAGCTGGAACAACAAATCAAGGTCAATATGCAACAGCACTTGGTCATTATGCTGGCGCAAATGATCAAAGTTCAAATGCAATTGCAGTCGGTTATAATGCTGCTTACGAGAATCAAGGCACACAGGCTATTGCAATCGGTGCCTCATCAGCTAACAATCAAAGCGCAAACGCAATTGCAATTGGTAGTAGCGCAGCAAATAATACACAAGGTGAAGAAGCAATAGCAATTGGTAAACAAGCAGGTAATGGCACCCAAGGCACACAGGCTATTGCAATTGGTACAGATGCAGGACTAACGACTCAAAGTGATTACGCAATAGCAATCGGCCAAGAAGCAGGTAAAACTACACAGGGTACTCTTGCATTAGCAGCTGGAAATAGTGCCGGTGTAACTTCACAAGGCGATGGTGCAGTAGCGTTAGGATACACTGCTGGTAACGCAAATCAAGGTAATTTAGCAATAGCAATCGGTAATGCCGCTGGTACAACAACTCAAGGCACAAAGGCAATAGCTATAGGCGAAGAAGCTGGTAACACAACTCAAGGAATAACAGCCGTTGCTTTAGGTAGCGATGCTGGTAAAACATCACAAGGTAACGACGGCATCGCAATTGGTACAAGTGCTGCATTAGTTACACAAGGCGCAAATTCAGTAGCAATTGGACGCCTAGCAGCTAACAATGATCAAGGTGTAAATGCTATAGCAATTGGTGATAGTGCTGGTAAAACTACGCAAGGTGATTATGCAATAGCAATCGGTAACGCAGCAGGTGAGACAAATCAAGCAGCGAATAGTATTGTTATGAATGCAACTTCAACCGCAGTAGAAAATACAACAGCAGATTCGTTTGTTGTAAAACCAATTAGAAACGCAGGCGGCACACATCAATTAGAATATAATCCAACTACAGGGGAAATTACATATGATGCACTAGGCGCAGGTGGATACGGAAATACTGATGTAGATCAACACCTTGCTCTTAGATTCTCCCCTCAAGATGGATACGTTTTAAGTTGGAATACGACTAATGTTGATTACGAATGGGTAGCACAGTCAGGCGGAGGTGCAGGCATTGCACTAACAGATTTAAGTGTTACCACAGCAAGTGCTGGAACAGCAGCTCTTGCTTATAATAATACAACAGGCGTGTTTACATATACTCCACCAGATTTAAGTTCATTTAGCACATTTGACGGAGACTATAATAGTTTAACTAATAAGCCAACTATCCCAACAGCCTATACTGATTCAGACGTTGACACACATTTAAATCAAAGTAATCCAACAAGTGGATATGTTCTTAGCTGGACAGGCACAGATTATGATTGGGTAGCACAAAGCGGTGGCAGCGGTGCAACAAGTATTAATACTGCTGGTAACACAGGAACAGGTAGTGTTACTTTTGCGAGTGAAACATTAACTGCAACAGGAGCAACAGGACAAATTATTGTAGATGCCGCAGGGTTTTCTTTGAGTTTTAGTTTAGATGCAGACTTAACTGGTTTAACAACTATTAACAGTCACACTATACCAAGTGGAACCGGAACACTGGCACTAACTAGTGATATACCAACAATTACTGGTCATTCAAATCTTGTTGCATGGGACTTAGCAGACACTGCAAATTCAAAAGTATTAGATGCAGGTACGGCAGCAGACTCAGCGTGGTATTACGGTGATGTAGTAAGTGATCCGGCAAATCCAGCAACAAGTGTAGTGTTAGATATTTCGGCGGCTACATTTGCTGGTAATGTGATGGGCGAAGTGCATGGTGATGTGAAAACTGCTGACGGCGGAACACTTATTCTTGACGTAGATGCTGGTGCAGGAACAGCAATGTATTACGGTGATGTAACTGGTAATGTAACTGGTGATGTAACTGGATTTGTTGAAAATGAATTTGATTTAACAGGAAGTGCAAGTCCTAATTATGTGTTTAATGCTGATTCTAAATATTTTCTATCAAACACAAATAATCCCACACTATACTTAAAGAGAGGTGAAAGATATAAATTTGAAAACATTTCAGGCTCTCACCCATTTAGAATACAATCTGTTAATTCAGCAGCAGGTACTTTATATAACGACGGTGTTACTAATAACGGAGGCACAGGTACTGTAACATTTATACCACCAATGGATGCACCAGATGAATTATATTATTATTGTGCTAACCATAGCTCAATGAACGGTGTTATTAAGATTGTAGGAGAAGGCAGCACTGCTTCGGCGAGAACAACAGGCGCTGCTACTGCAACTGCATTAGGAGATGAGTCAGATGCTAATATTACAATTCCATGCGCAAAAACATTTACATTATTAAAAATACAGACTAGCCATGCTGCATGGGTAACATTGTATATTGACACAGCATCAAGAACTAATGATGCAGGTAGAAATATTAATACTGATCCTGAAGCAGGTTCAGGTGTACTTGCTGAAGTTATTACATCAGACGGTAGCACAATTAACATTACACCTGGTACAATAGGGTGGAACAATGACGGAACACCGGCTGCTCAAGTATATGCAAAAGTTGTTAACAAAAGCGGAAGCCAACAAGATTTAACAGTAACATTACACTACGTAGCACTGGAGGTGTAACATGGCAGAATATATTGTAACTCTTTTTCGTAAAGAAGATCTAGAGCAATTTTATTTAGATATGGCGTCAGCAGGATATAAATGTCTGTTGAAGCGTCTCTTGAGCAGAAATACACATTATGATCTAACAACAGAGCAAGTAAATGATATTCTAGCAGATGATCGAGTATGGGCAGTAGAACTTGCAGAAGAAATTAAAATTGCAAGGCAAATGTATACACCCAATCAACCATATCAAATTAATGGAACATTTTGGAAAGATGATACAATATCATCTTCCACTGGTAGTGTAAATGATTATCAATGGGCGCATTTGCATTGTAGCGGCAATATTGCGGATAGACAAAAAGGTAATTGGGGATCGACTGACGCAGTTGAAACTGTAACAGCTGGACCTTTAGAAATTTATAATGCTGGTAAAAATGTTGATGTAGTAATAGTAGATGATACTATGGCTTATGATTGTGAAGAATGGTATAGTCCTACTACAGATATAAATAGATTTGTCCAATACCAATGGTTCAACATACACAATAACGAAGTAAGCTCGATCGACGACGACGGTGAAACATTACCTACTGGTTCAATTACATACTACGAAAATGATAGTCTTCCAGTATATCATGGCAATCACGTTGGAGGAACTATTGCAGGAAAACATTACGGCTGGGCAAATGAAGCAAATATTTACAATTTAGCTGTACTAAGTCCGTATAAAATAGGACCGCAAGTAGGACCATATCTAATTTTTGATTATTTGAGAGCATTCCATTTAAATAAAGAAATTAATCCAGAAACAGGTTATCGAAATCCTACAATTACAAATCACAGTTACGGCGGCGTAAGAGTGAAAACAGATGAAACTAGTATTGTATTTGGAGATATTACAGAGTTTAAATACCAAGGAAACACTTATTCTCCAGGATCTCCTCCTCCAGGAGGATGGACTCAAACTGTTTTAGAAAGAGATTTTGGACTACGATTTAATACAGGCGCATATCCATCTTATAGTACTGGAATTGTTGCAGATGTACAAGATGCTATTGAGGACGGAGTTGTAATTATAGGTGCCGCAGGCAATGACAATCTATATATGGCCGAAAGTACATTAGATCCAAATTGGTCTAACACCGTAACAATTCCCAGTATAGGTATACCAGATACCATACCTTATATGACAGGTGCTTGGCCTAATAGTGTAGACTCTGGTGCAATTACTGTTGGCTCTTTAAGTAACCGTGCTGACTTTAGACGATCTTCTTTTAGTAACTTTGGACCAGCTATAGATATATTTGCACCAGGACATAAAATTTTATCTGTATGGCCCGGTCCTGTTAATTTTCCCGGCAATCTAGACACAAAAGGAGCACAACGAGGCAGCGGCAATTACTTTTATCCTATCAGCGGGACTAGTATGGCCAGTCCTCAAGTAGCTGGTATAATAGCCTGTGCAGCAAGTGGGAAGAAAAGATTTTCACAAGAAGATGCTTACGGTCTAATACATAATACTTCTGAACGTAATGACATGTCATTTGACATTGCAGGCGGTTTATACAACGATGATACTTCTCAACACAATAGCCCTAACGAATACGTGCTTTCTCATAACCCAAGAAAGTCAGAAGGATATATTAGCGGATGGAATGGCAACACTTTAAAGGGTAAACGCAAGTCCAAAGACGTATCGAGGGGATTAACATCTCAAGCACAATTATTTCCTAGACAGAATACCTTAGTTGATATAGATCCGGAATACACCTTAAATACAAATGGTGTGGTTACAACTAACGAAGGTTCTAACGTAACTTTTATACTCCAAACAAAAAATGTAAGTCCAGACACACAAATACCTTTTACTATAACAGGCGTATCAAGTGCAGACATAGACGGAGCAAGTTTGACAGGAGTATTTACAGCACTGTCTGGTACTTCGCAAATATTTAACATAACAAGCGATAACTTACTCGAAGGTTTAGAAACAATGACTGTTACGCTAGATGGGTTAGGTGTAAGTGCAGCAGTCGGAATCAATGATACAAGTTATCCTAATTGGGATCCAGGTACTGACATTACAACTGCATTTTGGTTAGATGCTTCAGATACAAGCAGTTACACACTCAGTGGAAGCAATGTAACAGCAGTAACAGACAAAGCAGGCAATGCCACTGTTACAGTAAATGGCACTCCTAATACTAGTACTACACTGGACGGCAAGAACGTATTTACATTTGTTCCGGATGAAGATTTTACCACCGACGAGATTACACAAGCCAGCAATGGCAATCACTGGGCAATAGGGTTGATGCAATGGAACACTCGCAACAACTCACAGGATAGTTTCTGGAGTACAGAAAACAACAGCGGATCAATAGCAAATAAAAGAGACTATGCTATTAGTGCTGGCTCTAGTAATTTTGATGGCGAGTTAGATTTAGACGGATTAGTTTCAGGCAGGATATCATCCACTATAGGAAACAAACAGGATTTTGATTCAGGTGTAGCACAAAACACTTGGATTATTATGGTTGTTATATTCAACAAGACAGGCAATCAAATTGCACTAAGGGTTGACGGTACAGATGCATTTACACCTGTGAATGATTATGACAACTCACTAGACACCCTTATGGATCTACGTATCTTCCGTAACAGATCAAACCAAAGAATGGGCGGTAAAATGGCAGAGTTTTTCTCATCTGCAACTATTCCAGGTACAGGCAGTACAGACATCTCAACTGTAGAAAAAGCAGAAGGTTATCTTGCCCATAAATGGGGATTGACCGGAAGCTTGCCATCAAACCATCCATATAAGAATACTCAACCATAAATACTTTATGAGCAGAAGATTCGCCCAAGGTAAGTTTCATATGAAAAACCCAGACAAGTATATGGGTAATACCTCGCCGACATATCGTAGCGGCTGGGAATATCATTTCATGAAGTTTTGTGATGACCATCCTAATGTAGAGAAATGGGTAAGCGAAGGTATACGCATACCATATCGAAATCCGTTGTCAGGTAAGCAAACAATATATGTACCAGATTTTTTTATTAGTTATATGGATGTGTCAGGTAAAAAACATAACGAGTTAATAGAAGTAAAGCCTAGTAATCAAGCACTAAAAGAAAAAGTAGGCAAGTCAAAATACAATCAAGCACACTATGTCATTAATCAAGCCAAGTGGGGCGCAGCAAGAGCATGGTGTAAACAGAAAGGTGTGATCTTTCGTATTGTAACTGAGCAAGACATTTTTCACACTGGTGGTAGAAGATAGCGATAAATACTACTATAACTAGGTAAGCATTATGACAAAGAAATTAGAAGACCTTTTAAATCTTCCTGACTCTAAAGAAATTATTCAAGCAGCAGAAAAAGAAGAAAAGAAAGAGGTTAAAAAAGAAATAAAAGCTCAAGAAAAAACATTTCGTGATATAGAAGAGTTTGATAAAATTAGTACAGCATTGCCAGCTGTTAAAGGCTTAGGCGAAATGGCTGATAAAGAGCTTAACGAAGTTGCTGACAAAGCAATGACTGCATACGACGATTTAATGGATTTAGGTATGAATGTTGAAAGTCGTTACAGTGGCAGAGTGTTTGAAGTAGCAGGAACAATGCTTAAAACATCATTAGATGCTAAAATTGCAAAACTAGATAAAAAATTAAAGATGGTAGACTTGCAATTAAAGAAAGAAAAGATGGACAAAGACAATAATCCCCGCGGTGATGGCGACATTGTAAGCGGTGAAGGGTATGTTGTTACTGACCGCAATAGCTTATTACAGAAGCTTAAAGGCATAGATAATGATAAATAATGTATAAGGAATTACAATGAGATCATTCGCAGATATTTTAACAGAATCTAAAAAGACATATGAATTCAAAATAGGCGTTGCAGGCGAACTACCAGAAGGTTGCGTAGATAGCTTAGAAACATGCTTAGAAAAGTTTTCACTAGTAAACATGTCAACAGGTAAGAAAACACCAATTCAGGAACGTCCACTAGACTTTCCGCAGCTACAAAATATGGAAGTTACATATTATGATGTAGAAGTTTCGTACCCAACAACAACACAAGTACTACAAGAGTATGTTGGTCGTTGCTGCGGTATTAATCAAAGTCACATTATTGTACGTGGCGCAGATGATCCTAGAATTGAAGAACAAGAAGAAAAACAAGACGGCCCATACGAACCTATCTTAACTAAAGAAGAGCTAGAAGGCGAGTCAGGCCAAGATGCAGTAGCAGGTAATAGAGTAATGGACTTACTTAAAGAACTAGAAACTGCTCGCAAAGAACGCGATCACGATCCTGCAAAAGCAGCTACAACGGAGAAATAAAATGAATATGAAGCGATTAATCGAATCAATGGATAACATCGAAGAGTGTGGCATGAATGCTAGTGCTGATCCTATGATTGCACCGCAACCTGCAGACGAAGGCAGCCCAGTAACAATGAACATTAGTTTAAATGCTAGTGGTGAAAAGAATGTATCTGATTTACTTAATATGATGAAAAATGCAGGTCTTAAAGATGCAGAGCCAGTAACACCAGCTATGATGCCAATGCGTCAAGATATGGAAAGACTAAATGCTATCGTAGGCGAACCAGATGATCAACCAGACATGGAACCATCAGTAGGCCAAGAAGAAATTGGCATGGATGACGAAGCTGAAGAAGCTTATGATAATGCTCCGGATCCTGAATATGGCGATCATCAAATGATGACTAAAGATTTATCAGGTGGTTTAAATCGTGAAAAGAAAATGCACAAGCCAGCAGCAGGCGGCGACAATGCAATGGCAATTGAAGACGGCGAAGAAGAGTCATACTCAATCAAAGGTAAAAGCCCAGAAGCACAACAAGAACTAGCAAGACGTGCAACTGGTGTAGATGTAGAAACACTTGAGTCTCAGCTTAAATCAAAGCTAATGTCTGCACTAAGCGAAAAGAAAAAGCAACCAGATCTAAATGACGACGGCAAGAATGACTTCAAAGATGTTCAGATTGCACGTAAGAACGCAGCAGCAAAAGCAGCAGCTAAAAAGAAATAAGAACGTTCTACCGACAGAGCGAACGGCCCAAATAGCACCTTAGGGTGCTATTTTTTTGGTTAAATATAATATGAACATTAGTATAGAGAAAACACCTAAGCAAGTTTTATCTCACTATGCAGTTGATACCGCAAGTGCAGTTAGCATAACACATTTGCCAGGTACACACTTATCAAAAGTAAAAGACGCTGCTATTGAACTAAATGAAATTGCAGGTAGTGCAAAAGCTGTAATGCATATAGGTGCTAGAAATATTCAGACTGAATCTGAATTGCATGAAACGTGTATTGCTGCAAAGAAAGCCGGTATTGATAAAATATTGTGTATAGGCGGCAGTACATATGAAGGTAAAGTATACCAAACTGTATTTGACTTATATGATCAATTAGCACCGTACGGATTTGAATTATCCTGTGGTGTATATCCTCAATCAGAAAGTTTTAACAATGTAGAGTGGGTACGCTACAATAAGTTTAGAGGCGGCGGCATATCGCAGTTGTGCTTTAACCCTAAGATACTAAACAATTGGATTAAGAAAACTAAGATAGGTGTGCCTAGTAATTGTAGTCTAAAAGGCTTATATAAATATATTAGACTATGCGGGTTGACAGATAGTTTAGCACATGCACTAGGTAATCTAAAAGGTATGCGGTATGTAACTACTGACGGATTTAATACAGTTAAGTTTGTAAAGGATCTTAACGGACAAGATATTCATATCTATAATTTTGGAAAACTAGATCAAACATTAATGCAGTTGGAGTTCAAATGAGCAAATCACTTGACGGTGTTCTTATTAAAAAAGCAAATAAGCAAGAACAATTTACCGAAGAACAAATACAGGATTTACAAAAATGTATGGATCCTGATACTGGGTATCTATACTTTGCAAAGAAGTTTGCATATATTCAACATCCAGTAAAAGGTAAACTGTTATTTGAACCGTTTGATTATCAGCTAGGACTAATGCACTCGTACCATAACTATCGATTTAATATCAATATGATGCCTAGGCAAACAGGTAAGACTACGTGTGCTAGTATATACCTAGCATGGTATGCTATGTTTGTACCAGATCAGACATGTCTTATTGCTGCACACAAGTACACAGGTGCCCAAGAGATTATGTCTCGTATACGGTTTGTTTATGAAAGTTGTCCTGATCATATTAGAGCAGGTGTCACAAGTTACAACAAAGGCTCAATAGAGTTCGAAAACGGAAGTAGAATAGTTAGCCAAACAACAACAGGTAACACAGGACGTGGTATGTCAATTTCATTACTATACTGTGACGAATTTGCATTTGTTATGCCTAATATTGCTGAAGAGTTTTGGACTTCGATATCACCTACACTTGCAACAGGTGGTCGTGCTATTCTTACAAGTACACCAAACTCAGATGAAGATACGTTTGCTACTATTTGGAAACAAGCTGAAGATAAGTTTGATGAATACGGCAACGAGCAAGAGCTAGGTACAAACGGTTTTCATTCGTTTATTGCACATTGGAGCGAACATCCTGATCGTGACGAAGAATGGAAGAAGGCTGAAATCGGACGTATCGGCGAAGAAAAGTTTCGTCGTGAATACGGCTGCGAGTTCTTAGTCTTTGATGAAACATTAATTAACAGTCTTAAACTTGTAAACATGACAGGGATTTCGCCAATCACTAACATGGGACAAATACGTTGGTATAAGAAACCAACAAGTGATTATACATACTGTATTGCATTAGATCCATCGATGGGAACCGGGGGTGACTATGCTGCAATACAAGTATTCGAATTACCAACATACAAACAAGTTGCTGAATGGCAACACAATACAACTGCTATTCCAGGACAGATTAGAGTTCTATCTGAGGTGTGCAAATACCTAGTAGAACAAACGCAAAACCCGCAAGGAATTTACTGGAGCGTGGAGAACAATGGCATAGGCGAGGCTGCCCTTATCGTTATAAACGACTTCGGTGAAGAGAACATTCCGGGTTTGTTCGTCAGTGAGCCTATCCGCAAGGGCCACGTCCGTAAATTCCGCAAAGGATTTAATACTACACACAGTACAAAAATTACAGCGTGTAGTCGATTAAAAACCATGGTCGAAAATGATAAGATGGAAGTATTAAGTAAGCCATTGATATCAGAACTAAAAAACTTTGTTGCAACGTCAAGTTCGTATCAAGCAAAGCCTGGCACAACTGATGACTTAGTAAGTGCAACTCTGCTTGCTATCCGAATGATGGCAGTGCTTAAAGATTGGGACCCGCGAGTATATGATTCGTTTAATCAAACAGATGATTTAGACGATTACGATATGCCAATGCCTATCTTCATTAGTAGCAATTATTGATAAATACATTATGAAAGATCTTAACACAATAGGCGAAGAATTATTCGATAAAATTAGAGGTCGTTTTCCTAGCGTCACTATCGGCGGCGAAGACGGCAAGACTACTAACGAACCAACAGACGCTAGATTCTTTGATTTTGAATATCAAGAATCAGGCAGACCGCTTGGTAATGTAAGTGTGTCTATATCAGAAGATGACGGCCTAACAGTAATATACTCCAAAGATATTGTTGCCAACGAAGATAGTGCAACAAAGAATACATGGTTTGAATTTTTAAAAGACCTTAGACAGTTTAGCAAAAAGCGACTAATGGACTTTGATGTAAGAGATATTACTAAATCAAATTTAACAAAAAGAGATTATAAATTTTTAGCGAACAGACGTTTCGGGGACAGTAACATGAACGAATCAAAACTATATGGCACAGCACGTACTAGCTATCAAAAGGTTGGCGAAGCACGTATAATGATTAAGCATACAGAAAATGTAAACTTAGAAGCATCCAATCCACGTACAAAAAAGATTGGTACTATCTACATTGAAAGTGCAGGCGGTGAAAGATTCAAGTATCCATTTAAGCACCTAAGCGGCGCAAGAGCAATGGCTCGTCACGTAGCAGAAGGCGGCAACTTGTATGATGACTTCGGTTCGCACATTATTGGACTATCAGAAGAGATGGCAAAACTACGCAAGTTTAAATCATACATGGGTCGCTCAGCAGTAATGGCAGAAAGCCTAAGCGAGTATGTTGATGTTGTTAAAGATCGTATCAATACAGTAAGAAAAACAATTACTGCATTACAAAAACCAAAGTTTTATGCAGAGGCATTTGCTGCATATGAAGTACCTATTTTAGAAGATGTACCAGCAGACGTTGCAGAGAACTGGACTGATCAACTTACTATTAAACAGTTTAATGAAGAACTAGCAGATGTATTCCCATACATTTATAAACTAGTAAGCGAAGCAACAAAAGCACAAGATCTAGGTCCAGATGATTTGATAGACGAATCAGGATTACAATATTATACTGGTGTTAAAAAACACGGTAAAGAATATATGAAAAAAGCAGCAGCCGCAGGACGTGACGGCGCTTCACAAGAAGAACTAGGCAGACTAAAAGACAAGTACAGTAAAGCTGAAAAGACAAAAGAAGAAATTGCACTAGAGCAAGGCTTTGACGAAATGATGGGTCAGTTTGGTGAAGACAAAGAAGTAGACGAAGCATACATCAACAATGCAAAAGATGCAGTTGATGTATTAGGCGCATTGCGTGGCAAAGGCAAAAAGATTGAAACCGGAGATGGCGAGTACGCTGGCAACTTAGCAAACGAGTATGCAAACGATGTATGGGATGTATTTACATGGTTGCAAAATAAAACTCAAGATTTTAGAGGCATGGATAAAAACGCTAAAGCTGCAATTGACGCAATGATGAAACTACGTGGCGAAGCAAAGAAGTTAGAAACTGAGCCAGGATCAGGTAAGAACGGCAAGTTTGGTAATGCTATTGTAACTGTATTGTATCCAGTAATGGAATTAATTAATGGTATGAAATTAGAAGGCGGAAAAGATCATGACGACGATGGCGACATTGACTCAGACGATTATATGGCAGCAAAAGACATTGCAATTAAAAAAGCAATGGGTAACGACGATGAAGAAACAAAAGACAAAAAAACACCTCTAGGTGAGTTTATTCTAAGTTACTTCGATAAAGAGTCAGGTCAATTTCCAAAAGGCGAAACTGCTGTATTAACTATGGTAGAAAAAGACTACGGCGAGCAGTTTATTAATCCTGCTAAGTCATTCATTGAGCAAGTATCAGCAAAGTTCGAAGAGTGGCAAATGCGTGATCAACCACAGCAAATGGAA
>VMHT01206544.1_pt1 | contig 17362 bp, 14 predicted proteins | sample 4693611 | NCBI WGS metagenome assembly VMHT01 (sample SAMN12280063, study PRJNA550983) | marine metagenome | isolation source: seawater sampled from same location over 5 years 0.02-0.2 micron viral filtrate | place: USA: collected off the coast of southern California halfway between the port... ...
GGGGACGGAAGCGCGCGCGCGGGACGACGGACGGACGTGGAGAGCGGGAAGGCTGAGCGAGGACGCGCGCGAGGAGTGAGTGGACGGACGGTGACGTACGCGGGCGCGTTCGTGGTGTTGTCGGCGTGCGCGTGCGCGCTGCTCGGAGGCGGACGGTTTCCCGTGGACGCGCTGCCGAGAGCGGCGCGGGGGTTTCTATTTAGACGCTTGCGAGCGAAAGATGAGGCGATGACGGCGCAGTTGAGCGCACCGGCGGTGTTTGATGATTTCTGCCGGGCGATCGGGAGGGACGGCGCGTGCAAAGATGTCGTCGCCGCTCGCGCGGGACTCGGCGCGGTGGGCGAGGAGACGTTTGAAGCTTTGGTGGATCGGGCGAGAGCGATGAAACGTGATGAGAGCGACGATAGCGTCGGGTTCTTAGGAGCTTACGATGGGATGATGTCGGGGATGTTGGATCAACCTCGGACTTTCGTGAAGCTTGTCCCGGAGTGGGCCACGGCTGGGCTGGGTTTTGAAGGCGGCGCCGACTCCAGCGACGGTGCGGAGGCGAAGAAGTTGAGCCTCTTCGTCGCGGACGTCTTTCCATTGCTGCGTAAGTATCCAGACTGGGATATGTCTGATACGAACGCCATTCGCTTTCTCACTAGACACATCAATGAAGAAAACTTCAGCGTCGATGACGTCGAGTTGTCTGATTTCATGCGCGCCTCGAGCTCCACGGCGGCTCTTTCCAAGAGCGAAAAGAGCACCATCCGTGGTGTCTTACCTCCCAAAGACGTCAATCGACGCGTGCCACTTTCACCGCACGCTTCATCCGATGAGACGCACGGGGTGCACCATTTCTTGACCAGACTGCCGGCGCTCGGCAAGGTGGAATTACGAGCGAAAGACAACAGGCTTCCCACGAGCTTTGATGCGCGCGTTGCGTACCCGAAATGCTCTCGACTTTTAGGCGCGGTCAGAGACCAGGGTAGATGTGGGTCCTGCTGGGCCGTTGCGGCGACGGAAGTCATGAATGATCGTCTCTGCGTCGCCACTGACGGCGAAAACGCGGACGAGCTCTCGCCCCAATACGCCCTCTCGTGCTTCGACAGCGGCTCAGGTTGTGACGGTGGCGACGTCTTAGACACTTTACGGATCGCATTCACCAAGGGTATACCATACGGTGGTATGTTAGACTCGAACGCGTGCTTACCGTATGAGTTTGAGGCGTGCGATCATCCATGCATGGTTGCTGGCACGACGCCGCAGAGCTGTCCAGCGAAGTGCGCGGACGGTTCCGCCTTGTCCTTTGTTCACCCCACATCCGAGCCATACACGTGCCCAAAAGGAGACGTCACGTGTATTGCGAGAGAGATAATGGAAAACGGTTCCGTGGCTGTGACTTTTGGACCCGTCTACGCCGACTTCTACAGGCACTCGGGCTCGGGTGTGTACAAGGTCCCCAACGACGCTGGCGAGCCACTCGGACAGCACGCGACGAAGCTCATCGGTTGGGGGGTCTCGGAAGAGGGAGAACATTACTGGTGGATGGTGAACTCGTGGAGAAACTGGGGTGAAAACGGCGTGAGCAAAGTGCGCATGGGTGAGATGAATATCGAGTCGGGCATTGCCGCGATCGCCATGAAGTGAGCTTTTAGTTTTTAGTTTTGTGCTAATCATTAAAGAAGACAACGTTCTAGAACGCAACCACCTTCCCTAAAACCGCTTAGTGCGCAACGAAAGCCTTACCCGCCTTGGAGCCGCTCGGGATCACCTTCAACGTGTTGAAACGAACGGTCTTGGACAACGGGCGGCACTGGCCAACGACAACCTTGTCGCCTTCGTTGCATCGGAAGCACGGGGAAATGTGCGCGGAGATGTTGGTGTGGCGCTTCTCGTAACGCTGGTACTTGCGAATGAAGTGCAAGTAATCCATGCGCATCACGATCGTGCGGTTCATCTTCGTGGACTTGACGACGCCCGTCAAGATGCGACCGCGAATGGACACGTTACCCGTGAACGGGCACTTCTTATCGATGTACGTCCCTACGATCGAGGTAAAAATCAATCAGTCGTCAGTCTCACAGTCTCCTCGCGTTTCTCATCAACCCTCTTCACCGTCATCGCGTCGTCATCCGCCCGCGCGTCCCGACCCTCGCCTCGCCGCGCCCTAGAACCCCAAGCAAGCCCTAGAACCCGCGCCATCGCGCGTTCGAAATCCCTCTCCTCGTCTTCACGCACCTTCGATCGCCTCGCGCGGCGTCTTAAACCCGAGACCAACATTCTTATAGTATCGGTTACCACCCTTGCCCGGCGTCTTCTTCTTCGTCGCGGACGCAAACCTACGCACATCGATCGAATCATTCGTCAGTCGTCCGCACCCGCGATCGCTTCGCCCTTCGCATCCTTCGCGCGCGCGCGCGCCCTTCGCGACCGAGCGCGGCGCTCGTCGTCGCACGCACCCGACGTTCACCCCGAGTTGCTTCTGGAAAGCGCGTTCGTGTTGCTCGGCAGCCATGTTTCGCGGACTGCTGCGGCGGAGAGAGACGGCGCGGCGCGCGCGCGGGGCGACGACGCGCGCGCGACGACGCGGGCGCGATCGATGACGGGATTTCACGGCGCCGCGCCCATTTTTTTATCCCGGGCGCGCGCGTTCGTTTTCGCTCGCACATGGCGTTCGAGGGTGATTGAATGCGAGAGATTCGCGCGCCGCGTCGCGCCGCGCGTCGCGTCGCGGATAAAGCGTCGGCACTTCGCGGCTGACGTGCGCGCTCGACCGATCATGTTTGCCCTGACGACGACGACGACGACGACGTGCGCGCGCGCGCACGCGCGGGCGCGACGACGAACGACGACGCGAACGAACGCGAGCGTCGAACGCGTGGAACAGGCGACGCCGTGGGCGACGCGAAGCGTGGATTTCGCGAACACGGATGGGGCGACGCGGGAGCGGGCGTGCGGGACGAGCGACTGGGCGCGCGTGGACATGGCCAAGGCGAAGTGCGTGCACCCGGATCGACCGGTCGCGAAGTTGTGCGGGGATTGCCCGCGACGGAAGTGAGAGGGCGACGATCTCGGTCATCGCAAACGACGCGAAAAAGCGATTAATCATTGATTCATTTTTTCGACGAGGGGGACGCTCAGAGGGCGAGACGCGCTCGGATGGCGCGCTCAGAGGACGAGACGTGTAGTGAAACCTTAATTAAATCGTCAAACCTGATTGTTCCCATCGCCTCATCGCTTTTCGTGGCGCACACGCGAGACGCCGAAATAAAATGTGGCCAAGTACACTGGGACGCTGAGCGACGCGTACAGCAACGACATCCACTTTCCGCGCTCGGCGAGCGAAAACGTTCGCAGCACGGACTCCCCCGTGATCGCATCGCATTGGCTTTGATTGGAGAAAAACATGCGTAAAAGCCGTAAAGATGATTCTGGCAAGGACATGGACTCGATCAAGTCGTCTAAACCGCCCGTGTCTGAGCCGCAGTGATCAAAGAATTCGCGGCCGTCGTACTCGTTCACCATGATCGACGACCACGCCCACTGGATGAACGAGATATTGTACAACCATCTCCACGCGTTGTGTATCGTGCGAGCTCGAATGAAGAAACCTCCGACTAACATGTTTATCGTTGCGTAAATTGGGAGCACGCTCGCGGGGCCGACGTCACCCGGAATCGCAGCTGAGATCGTGCAGCCGATCAGCTGCGAGATGGTGAAGTTCACGAGACAGGTGAAAACAAAAAAGAAGAACGCAATCGCGGTTGGATTGAGCCCGACGCACCAATACAAAACCGCGGAGAAAGACAAAGAGGCGAGGATGGTCATGGGCATTTCGGCGATAATTTTTGAAGCGACGTAATTTCCCGGACGATAATAGCTTTCGTGAAACTCGCGAGTGTAGACTTCGCGCTCAAATTTCACTTCTTCCACGTGGACTTGTGCCATGAACGACGGTAGTATGCACGCGATGAACATGATGCCGTTGGTGTTCAATATCCCAGTTGGAGTCTTTTTCTGCTGATAGAAAAACGCGCTCAGCAGAGCGGCGAGAATGACGTACAGACCACATCTTGTAAACCAGAAGATCGCATAGCGCCATTTTGGGGCATCCTTATACCGAATCATGATGCCCAACTCAGTGAATGGATTGTGCGCATATTCTGAATCTTTGCCTGTGCCGTTGGTCTTTGAAGATTCGGTGTTGATCGTCACCGCGTTCATCGGCAGTTTGAGCGACGTGATTTCTGCCACGTGCTCCAAGTTGGACGCGCGCAGGCTCGATTCGGCGTAATATTTGGCGCACTCCTGACCAGTGGATATGGTGTCGATAAAGTACTCTGCGATGTTAAAGCCAGCCTCGTATGGAAACCCTTGATTGATGAAAAAGTCCATGGGATTGTGCCCAGCTTCGCCGAAATACGCGAGCATGCCAGAGGTGAGCAAAATCAGCTTGTTGAAAGATTGGTAGATCGGCATGGAAGGTTGGTGAACGGTCACCAGGAGCGTGCGACCATCCTCCGCTTGAAGTCTGGATAGACAATTGATCACATCAGCTGCCATTGAAGAGTCCAAACCCGAAGTAGGCTCGTCCAAGAACATCGCTCTGGGATTTGACGTGCACAGCGCGGACGCGACGGCCAATCGCTTGAGCTCTCCACCGCTTATCCCGCGAATCACGTGGTTGCCGACTAGGGTATCCCGACACTTTGAAAGATTCATCTGATCAATCACGTGCTCCACTAACTCCAACTTACGCTTTACGTCCTCAGTGGACGTGCCAGGAAGCTTGATCATCGCTGCAAATGTAACTGTCTCCGCGACAGTTGCGCCTCCGAAGAAGGCTTCATGTTGCGGAACATACGCCGTGTACTTCTTGATCGTCGCCAAACTGGGCACCACACCATCAAAGAGAATCTTACCACGTATCCTGCCTTCCGTCTTGCGCCCAGATATTATGTCCAAGAGCGTCGTCTTCCCAGATCCAGACTGGCCCATCACCGCACACATCGCGCCTCTTTCGATGACTCCGCTGATTTCGTTCAAAATGACCTTGGTACGCGCCACTGGTTCGATCGACTCTTGCTTGCAAGTGCAGGAGTTGTGAACTGATCCAGATGAGACTTTAATGTCGCATCCCACGCCGTCGAGCGCGATGGTAAGACCGTTTTGCTGCGATGAAATCGAGGCCACACGATGAGCACCGTGGTGCTTTGCTTCGAGCACACCTTGCTGCAACTGTTTCGCTGTTTCGATGTCGACGCACGACACGCTATCTAAGCTGTTTGCGCTCGAGAGATTATTTGCAGTTCCGTCATGCCGAGATTGCCTTGCGCCCATGTTCGTGAGCGGTGCATTCTGAAGTCTGAAATCTGAGTTTGCCTCGTGGTTATCAACTCGACGAGATTGAACGTTCACGAATCGACAGGTGAAATCACGGTATCGTGTCAGTATAATTACATTCAAGCTAAAATAATCGCTACTGAAGACGAATGGGATTCGCGCACGGACACTCGCATCTATTTCTGGCGTTCTTGCTTCCATTTGAAGTACGACGTCTTTGTTCCATCGGGATTCGTCTTCGTAATCTTCACCTTGTGCCCTTTGGAGTGAGAAATGACTTTTTGCATCGCCATCTCTGCGCTCATGTCCTTCAGCTTCTTCGCTCGTTCATCGTAGGCGGTGTACGTCTTGTACGCACCCTTCTGCATCCGCGTGAGCCTCTTCATAGAAATCTCCGATGCGCCAGTGCCGCTCGAGCCGGCGGCGCCGTCGCTTCGCACGCCGACCACCGCGTCTTCGTCCTCCAACTGCGCCCGACGAGGACGATTGAATGTTCGATTCACGAGCTCAGGGACGGTATCGAAATGCTCCGCCGCATCGAAACTTTTCGCCTCTTCTTCCGTGTCAACGAAGACGGTGTGTTTGCGCTTCACCGGAACGCCGATACCGTGCAAATTTCGCTTCATCTTCTCCACCTTCTTACCCTCAATCGCCGCCTTCATTTGCACGTACTTCACATCCTGCGTCTTCATCACCCGTAACTCTTCTTCGGTGTATTTGTTCTGTTCCGTGCTCCTCGCCACGTGCACCCCGTCGTCCGTCTTCGCCTTTTGCATGGCAAAGTAAAACTCATCCGGATTCCTATACGCCGCCTTTCGCTTCAACGCGTTGATCGCATCTTCCTTCTTGTGATAATCTCTCGCGCGAAGCACGTAATCCTTCTTCTTCTCCAGCAAACCGAACCGTTTGCGCTCGCTCAACTGCGACCGCTCCTTGTGCGTCTTGCGTTTGACGGCGTTACGAAGCGAGCTCGACATCGCGTCCGCGCGTCTCGCGCGCGCGCGATCTCTGCGTCTTCGCCGCGCTTTGTTTCACCGCGTTTCGCCGCGTCGCGCTTCGCCGCGTCGCGCTTCGCCGCGTCGGCGTCGTCGAATGGCGCCGCCGCCGGGACGCCGCGGGACGCCGCGGGACGCCCCGCTCGGACGCGAGGCGGCGACGTTCGGCGGCAGTCGGACGCGCGCGGGCGATGGATGCGGGGCGCGCGCGATGAAGACGACGATGCGCGCGCGATGGCGGCGCCGGTGACGCGCGACGACGCGATGCGCGTGCTGGGACTGGACGAGCGCGACGCGAGGAATCCGAGCTTGGTGAAGCGAACCGTGCGCGAGCGCGCGTTGGATGCGCATCCCGATCGCGCCACGGGGTCGCGCGAGCGATTCAGCGCGGTGATGGCGTCGAGAGATATACTTTTGAGCGACCTACGGGGCGGAGGGACGAATCGAGGGTTCACGATGGCGGAGAGCGCGGCGCGGCGAGCGACGGATAACGCGCTGCCAAAGCACTTCAAGTCGTTCATCGTCGCGACGGCGTTGGTTTTAGTCGGTGTGTCGTGCGTCAGGACGAACGCGGGCGAGAGGCGTAAAGCGAGAAGTCCACTGGTGAGAGACGCCATGGGTTTACCGCCTAGCGATGCGTGAGTAGTATACTAGCGATGCGTGTAGTGTATAGCAGTTGTATAAAAGTGCTCGTCTCAACTAACTTTGCTTGGCTTTGACGCTCGTAGGCGTCCACCAATCCTCCGCGAGCACGACGACTTGATCACCCGGATTCAGTCTGACTCGTTTGTCCTTTCGCGGAGAAATGGCGAGTTCACCATCAGCGCGCATGATGCCCAACGCGATTTCGTCCCGTTCGCGAGCGCGCTCGCAAATCGTTCCCCAGTACACTTCGGCGTCATTTTCAGTGACAAATTCATTGTACATGCGCATGTACAGCTCTTTGCCCTGCTTTTCGAGCAGATAGTCAAACAAACCAGCGAGTTTGGTGTTGGCAGAAACTTGAAGAAGCGCGCCGCCTATGAGATTGTCGTGTAAAATCACGTCAACCGTACCGATGCCAGCATACATATCCTCAGCCACCCTCTTTGCCACTTCACTCGACAACTCAGAGACGATATGAGGAGCGTGACCCGTGTCAGCTCTTTTTGATAAATACGCGACTTGCATGATTGATGACAGTGCGTGACTGTCTTGCGTTGCGTCGTCGCTATCTGTTGGGGGCATGATCAAAACCGCTCCCGCTTCGTGCACACGATTTTGTTCCAACGTCGCTCTCTTCTGGGCGTCCATGGCCACGTGTTTCACGTTGCAATTCGTGTTCCCTTTTAAAATACTTTTATCGAGCTCATAATTGTTGATGAGGGTTATACTCGAGCCAGGTGGAGCTAAGACTAGCATGTCTTCGAGCACACTAGAACTCTCCTCGTTCCAACCGAGCATGACAACTTTGCGGGGAGCCGGCATCCGGACCGGGCATCTAAGCATTGTCAAGTGCTGTGATCCCGGAGGAGGAATATTCTCGTTTTTATTGGACCCTTTCCGCTTCGCAATATCTGCTTCGATCGTGGACTTGTTGTCTGCCACGACGGTGACTGCCCCGCTTGGTCCAATGACGTCAGTCTCGCTCGGACCAAGGATCATGCCTTCTGCGTTGGTAATTCCGACCAGTGTAGTCGTGTTGAACATTCTCCAGGCTTCCTGGAATGTCTTACCCGCTAGACTTGGGTGCGAATACGTGTAAAACTCAGAACTATCGTCGGATTGAAGCATGAGATCTTCAAATAATTTACTTCCGCCTGGTTGCATGATGGAGTAAGCTTTGAGTTTCGACAACTCTCCAGTGCCGTTGACGACGCAGAATTCGCCATGTTTATTCCCTTCTTTCTCAGTCAAATCGACCGCGAGAGCGACACCATCATCGATTTCAGATCTGCGAGTGGGAGATTGAACGATGACGTTTGGCCCTCGACCACCTGTGATGCCGCCGCCAGAACGCAAATTCAACACCGCCGCCGCCTTTTGGCTCTCGACAGTGTCCTCGTTCTCGCCGTCATCGTGCAACACCACGACCCGCTCGGCCGCCCAAGCGTTCACTCGATCCAAGTCTTCAGCATTATGAGCTTGACCCGAGCGAGTTACGACGGTCAGCGGAGGACTATCCTGGAGTTCATCTTCAATGGTGGCGTCCATCTCCTCCTTGTCCCTGTTAGCCAGTAAAACCACCGGCCTTTCGAAACCAATCCCTTCGCTCTTTGCCACGGCGACTTGTTTCAGTAACGGAATCAACTGCTCATTCCAGTTCAATATTACGGTATGATTCTGTTCGAACACCTTACTGTTCCCCGTCTTTACCTCGTCAACCTTGCTCGCGATTTCGTCAGACACAACGCCGATTAAAATTGCAAAGGTGAACATCCCACAAAACACAATCAGTTGTGCGACGACAACACTTTTCCAGTTCTCTTCTGCCGTACTGTCCGCTCCAGGAACGTCATTCAACCAATAAAACGTCTTTGCAATGGATGCACCCCACTCTTCTTCGCTCACGTGCCTGTACACCGCCGCCGCGGCGAGGACGAGCGGCACCATCGCCGCCGTGATCATAAAAACTTTCCCATACAACGGCCAGCCGAAAACTCTCTGCGCAACGTACATCCCGTTCGATCGCGCATTATTCAACCGATCTTCGAAACTCGCGCTCGCGCTCGCGTGCGCTGGCGCCGGCGTCGGCGGCTTGCGCACGCTCGTCCAACCGCCACCGAGCGCTCCGGCGACGACACACGCGCCGGCGACGCCCACCGCGCGCGCCCGCACCACCGCTCTCCGCGGTCGTTCAGCGTGCGAACAATCATTCACACTCTCCGTCGTCTTGCCGAGCATGGCGTCCATCGTGCGCGCGTCCAGCGCGCGTCTTCGTCGTTCGAGCGTTGCATCTTCGTCCCCGTCGTCGCCGTTCGAAGCCGCCACGACGACGACCGCGCTCGTGCGGCGCGTGCGCGACGCGCGCGAGGCTCGTGCGAGTGGGTTCGACGCCGAAACGCGCGCGCGCAGCGCGCGGTTCGCGAACATGCCGACGCCCACGCGCGCCGTTGTGCAACCGGTCGGTCGCCTTCATTTTGTGCGTCGTCGCACAGGGACGTTTGCGCGGCTTACAAGTCTAATTTCGGGTGCGCCATGCGCAATAAATCGATCGCGACGGTCGCAGCGTCGCCACTTTCGGCGCGAAGACGATTTAAACGCGCGGTGGCGCTCGCTAGGACGGCGTCGTCGAGCGCCGCGGACGCTCTAGCGATGGCGTCGTCGAGCGCTACGGCGTCGACTGAGGCGGAAGCTTTCGCAATGTCGATCTCAGCGGAGAGTTCTTTGATGGTTGTCGACGCTTGCTGGGCATCGATGAAACGTTTTTCTTCGACCGCGGCAGTCTTGACGCGCTCGAGCTCGGCGATGCGAGATGACAGGTCGGTTTCACGCTGACGGGCGGATTCGACACACCGCTTCTCATCGCGGGTGCGTTCAAGCGCCTTTTCGGCTTCGTCAAGCTGGGCACGCGCGCTCGTTTCGGCTGTGATGAATGTGGCCAAGTTATTCAGCGCATTTTGCTTGCTCGATAGATCCGTCTCGCGCTGGTGAAGCGTCTCTTGAAGACTCGCCGTGGCGTTCTCTGCCTCGGTGGCGATGTCTTGAACTTCTTTCAACTCTTCTGGAGCTCCGCTGGAAACTTCTTCAGTAGTTTCGTCAAAATTTTGCAAGTCATCAGTTGCAGCGTCTCGTCGACGCGCGGCATCGGCAATAGTTTGCCGCAGTAAGCCCTCTTCTTCTAAAAGCTGCGTGCGTTCAATTTCTTTTTCGTGAAGCTTGTTTTCCTTGGCCTGGAGCTCGGCGCGTAACGACGCAATCTCGTCTCTTAATTCGCTCAAGGGCGCATCCAAAGCAGCTCTCTTCTCCGAAATATCTACTAAATTCTTTTCCAACGATGTGCACGTCGTCTGTGCTTCGTCCTTTGCGACCATCAAAGCATTCTTTCTTGCTTCTCGCGCTATGGCAGCGGCGCGCTGGGCTTCATGTTGTGAAGACATCGCATCGTCCAGTTGTCGACGTTTCGTTTCGGCAAATTGCTGAATTTCGTCCATACTCGAACAAATTAACGCAATCCACGTTTTCAAAGCTTCAGAAGCTTCAGCCAAGCAATCGCGGAACTCATTCTCTGCAGCAAAGAGCTTCGCTATCATCTCAGAGTATGCGCGTCGAGCGCCCTCTATAGATTCTTCGAGGCGAGCGGCAGCTTCGAAATCGTCCTTTCCGATGGCACCTTCTTGCTCGAGCTTGAACTTTTCTATGGTTTCTAGTAATTTTGTACACTCTTTTGCGGATACCAACCGTTTTGAGGTCGCAGCGACCCGTCGCGCTTCGGCGCTTTCGTACGCCAACTTTGCTGGCTTAAATCTCACGTCCGACGCCTTCAACAATCCACGGAGTTCCACGCGCGCGTCTCCTCTATCATCACCAACGATAGGTGTCGCTGACTCGTCCTCCTCACTCGGCGTCGCCACTGCGAACTCGAACGCATCGTCGCCTCCCACTTCAACTTCGTCAAAGACGGGTGCGTCCTCGATGGACACCTCCGCCTTCGCCATCATCGTCGCCTCGAAATCCATTAATCCAGCGCCGGCTTCACGACGCCCGTACCCGATTCTGGGTTTCTCACGTCTCCACGAACTATCGGGCGTCGACGCATTGTTGAGGCCGAACAAATCGGCCGGAGAAATTGGCGTCGTCGGCTTCGGCGACGCGTCAACCGTCGGAGAAATCATCGTCGCATTCATCGCCATGGGTGGCGTTTCATTCAGCGTCAACCCCGAGAACAAATCCAATCCACCACTCGCCACCGTCGTCGTCGCCCGCGGCGTCTCCACGACTTCTCGAAAAGCGCCTCCGTTCGCGACTTTGTCCACCGCGTCGTTTGCCAATTCCTCCAACGCGCCGAGCGCCTCGAGCGCGTCCTCGTCTCCCGCCTTGGCGCGCTGTCGAACTCCTTCGATCATCCTGCGCGCTCGATTGATCTTGGAGAACTTGATCCCATCGTCTTCGGCGCTCGTGAGCGCGTCTGCGAGCAGATTCGACGCGCGATTGACGAGCTCGTCGAGCGACATTTCGTTCGCATCCGGCGTCTCGCTCGCCCCGCGCGCCGTGGCGTTGGGCGTGAGCGGCGACGACGACGGCGACGACGACGGCGAACGCGCGTTCGCGCTCGGCGACGCCGCGACCGCGCCGCGACGACCGAACATGACGCGTCGCCGTCCGCAGTGCGCGACGCACTGCGGCCGAAGCGATGATTAATCGCGCCTTCGTCGGCGTGCGACGCGCCGTCGTCGCGACGACGCGAACGCGCGCGGGACGCGACGTCCCGCGCTTCGCGCTCGCGCGCGCGCAGTCCGGGGACGCGTCGAGCGCGTCGAGCGGGGAATTCGAGACGGTGGGCGTGGTGAAGCGGCGATTGCACGAGCTCGAGACGCGCGTGGACGCCGCGCTGGAGATCGCGGACGTGCGCGGGTTGCGTAAAAAGTACGAGGCGTTGGATGAGGCGAGCGCGGCGGGGGACTTGTGGGATGACGTGCGGAAAGCGAAGGCGCTGATGGCTGAACTCGTGGGCGTGCGGGAGGAATTGGCGGCGGCGAGCGAGTTCGAGGCGCACGTGGACGATGCGCGCACGGCTTTGGAGCTCGCGGAGAGTGGAGAAGTGGAGAGTGAGATGAGCGAAATGCTGCGAGAGGCACTGACGAGCGTGGAGGCGCTGGACAAGGCTTTGGACGCGTGGGAGCTGAGACGGCTACTAGGAGGGAAGTACGACGCGTTCGGGGCGGTTTTACAGATATACGCCGGTGCTGGGGGGTTGGACGCGCAAGACTGGACGGAAATGCTCGAACGAATGTATTTAGGGTGGTGTGAAAAGAGAGGATTCGCAGTACGCGTGACGGAGCGATTGGAAGGCGAGGGTGGAGGATTGAAGACGGCCACGCTCGAAGTCGAAGGGCGCTATGCGTACGGATATCTGAGCTCGGAAAAGGGTACACATAGACTGGTGAGGCAGAGTCCGTTCAACAAAGACGCAGCACGCCAGACGAGTTTCGCTGCCGTCGATGTGATTCCGCTCTTCGAGGAAGACATGGAGGAAGTTGTGAAAGTGCCGGACACCGATTTGGAAGTCACGACGATGCGTTCGGGCGGTGCAGGCGGTCAAAACGTTAACAAAGTTGAGACGGCGGTTCGAATTAAGCACATTCCAACTGGTATAACTGTTAAAGCCGAAGAGCATCGCACGCAACAGTTGAACAGGCAAGCGGCGATGTTGAGAATCAAAGCAAAACTCACCGCGTTGGCTGAGGAAGCGCGCGTGGCGGACATCGCCGAACTTCGAGGGGACATCGTCAAGGCGGAGTGGGGTCAGCAAATTCGAAACTATGTACTGCATCCGTACAAACTTGTTAAGGATGTTCGAACGGGAGTCGAGACAAGTGACGCTAATAAAGTCTTAAACGGTGCTCTCGACGAGTACATGAATGGATATTTGCGCTGGAAGGCGGCATCGGATAGGTAGAATTACAATATTACAGACATCATAGCAAGCTATTTACCCCCAAAATGAGTCGATTACCTTAGACACTTTCTCTTTATGTCCGCGCCCGTGCTTTTCTTTCGAGTGATTCACCTTGGGCGCGCCAAAGTTGCTGTGCTTGCTGTTTTTACGTTGCTTCTCAAGCTTCAACCGCTGTCGTATAGCGTCGGCGGCAGCGGCGGGATCGACTGACATCATCGATGCCGTTTCCATTGCAAGCTTTTTCTGAGCCGCTTTTCGTTCTTTTCTCAATTCCGCTTTGCTCGGCGCCACGCTCGGCGCTTGCCGTCGAGCCCGGCGTTGCTCGGAGCTTTCGTCTGAATCTGTCACTGAAGGTTCCTCAAACGCTCGATGATTGAATTCCTTCATAGGCCCAACTTCTTCGTCGTACGTGCCGCGTTTGTTGATCCCATCCTCTTCGTTCATCGCAGCCTGAACTTGCGCTGCTAGATCGGCGATTTCGTCGTCGTTGAGCTTTAAGTCATACTGAGGTTCCTTGTCTTCTTCTAGCTCTTCTTCTACCGCCTCTTCTTCCTCTTCTTCCTCGTCGCCTTCATCACTTGATAGATCTAATTCGCGCTCCGAGCTCGCCGACCGTCCGTCTTCGAAAACTTGCGCGGTATAATCCTCGAGCTCTTTCTCTTGATTCTTCGTGAAACCGCTCGCTCTCAACTGAACGTCGATGGCTTGGCTTGGGATGGATTCGGCGACTACGGCTTTAAAATCGGGATCTGGCTCGCCCATGGGATCGTCCTCGGCGCGATAATCCCAATGTCGAACAAAAAATCTATGCAAACACTTCACATCTCGCCAAAACAACTCCTCGGCGTTCGGATGGTTCGTGGAAATCATCTGAGGGAAGTCGATGATGATGAGCTTCTTTTTCTCGTTCAACATCAAGTTGAACTCGTTGTAATCGCAATGTACCAACCCGTGTTTCGCAAGCTTGACGATGTTTTTCATACAGTCGCGGTAAATCTCTCCAGGATTATCTGGGTCGCGTATCTGCCTCAAAGGCGCCCCACGAACGACGGACATCAACACTGCGTGCCTATTCGCATCGATTGGTTCCGGCACGGGAAATCCGTATTCGTACAAAGCCACCATGAATTGATGTTCTTTCATCGCTGCCAAACGGGACAAATACAACCAATTGTATTGCGTCCGTTTACCGAGATAATCTCTCTTACTCTTCACGTCCCTAAAAGAAGTTCGTCCCAATCGGTGAAGCTTGAGCGCCATCTGCCGTCCTTCGCCGTCTACGACTTCGTACACGTCCGACTCTTTCCCGACGCCAATCTTTCTCCCAACCCCAACGATCGACCCACGATTAACAAACGCCTTCAGTGCTAAAAAATCGTACCCAAGCGGCGTCAAGCGGTACCCGTCGTACTCCTTATTTTCGTGATGCACCAACTTGTGCTTCAGGAGCTCTTTAATGTGCTTGAACCCACCGCCGCGCTTCAACCCGGCGATGGCGTTGATGAGCTGCACGGGGACGATTTCGTGGTTCTTCATTCCCATCTCCGTCGCGACGAGCACGCGCCAGGTGTCTTTGTCGAGGTATCGGAGAATGTTCACGTCAAACTTCATGGCGGCGGCGGCTGAAGCGTGACGGTGACGACAGCGGCGGCGTCACTATCCAGCGAACGCGCGGCGAGCGTGTGTGAGCGACAAACACCGTTGCTCGCCGAGCAACGGTGTTTGTCGCGCGCGTCGAGACGATGACGGTCGGTGACGTTGCGCGGTGGTGGTCGAGGCACGCTCTGGGGACAGGCGCGCCGAGACGTTCTCGTGGACGAGTAAGAATTTCTTTTGTTTACAACATAAAGGATGCGTAGCAATAGTAAGGTGTGACAATGTGTGCTTTTGTTTGTTCGTGTTTTTGTACATTTGCTTCGTGTCAAGCGCGCTGGCCGCGATCGAGGGCGTTTTGCCTCGATGCGAGCGTGGCGGAGAGCTGCGAAAGCCGAGCGTGCGTGCTGCCGTCAATGACCAGCGGCGGAGTGATGTGCAAGCCTGGGCCTTCGCCTATGAGGAACTGTAGAAGCGTTTGCGCGCGACCGTAAGTGTCCGACGCAGTCTGCTTGTTCTCCGCCAATTCCTCCCGAACGCCTTCTTTTGCGAGCTTGCAGATTTGTTGGTACACCAACTCCATGCCGTCGGGAAGCGCCGAATTCATATCGAAGCCAGCGGCGTTGCAAGCCGCCGCTGCCTTTTCGGCGCGCGTATGGGCGGCTTGAAACGCTTCTCCGATTCTCACTGTCGCGCGCTTAGCACTGACGGCCATCGAGCTTCCTGCTGTGGGGGAACTATCTGCGGACGAAGTGCTCGCGCTCGTCCCACTGAGCGCGATGGATGATGACTTTTGCTCGGTCGTGAGGATTTCAGACGCGAATCTGTGCGCCGTGCGCAGCGCTGCGAGAGAAATCAAGCCCAAGGATAGCGCCTCGAGCTTGCTTCCCGCGTTCCAATGTTCCATCGAACTGTCGCGCAGCACCGCGGCGGCTTTCTCTAAAACGCCCACGCGCACTCCGAGTTGCGCGACGAGTATTTGAGACTGCGTTTGCGCGCGCGCGGCGAGCGTCATCGGTTGACTCGAAGGCGATGTCCCTCGCGACATGCGCGCGCGACCTCCGAACGTGGCACCCGCCCCATCCCTTGGACTGAGTGACATGCGCGACAACGGCGACGAACCGAGTGACGGCGAGCGCATCGCCGTAGACTTTGGCCCACTCGCTCCTGGCGACGATACCAAGACGTAGTCGCCACCGATATTCATCTTATCCCCACTTTCTTGCACTTTTGTAGACGTCGGCACCGGACGACTGATCGGTCGTTGCGCTTGTTCCGCGAGACGTATCGACGTCGGCGACGGGCTCGCGCTCTCGACATCCATATCAAACGGCATCGTTTCGCTATCGTCGCTACAGCCGCTCCGAGAAATCCTTCCCTGCGAATTCTGAGCGCCTGGTTTCGTCGGAATGCCGACTCCAACGTCGGCCGCTTTCAAGAACGGATGATTGAAAAACTCTTCAAAAGAGATGCGATTCGCGGCGTCGCGGTGAAGCAAGCCGCGAAGTAAGTCGATGCACTCAGCCGACAACCCTTGGGCGATGTGGATGGGAATCTTGAACTCGGTCTTTTGAATGTTGCGCAGGAGCTGCACTTGATTTTGCCCCGTGAACGGCACGGTACCGACGAGCATCTCAAACAATATCGCCCCCACGCTCCACAAATCCGCCTTGGCGTCGTATCGCTGATAATTCAAAACTTCGGGCGCCATGTACAGCGGACTCCCGCACACGGTGTCCGCCATCCCTTCGCTGTCGCGAATGTATCTCGCGAACCCAAAATCAGCGATTTTCAACTCGGCGTTCAAATCGTTCGAAGTCAACAGCAAATTTTGCGGTTTCAAATCTCGATGCACGATCTGCGCCTTGCGCATCGCCTTGAGCCCCCTCGCGAGCTGAAGCATGAAACGTCTCGCCGCGATTTCTTCCATCCTTCCGTGCCTCTTGATGAACTGACTCAGATCCCCCCCCCCACAATATTCCAACACGATGTACACCGTCTCGTTCGAGCTCTGCATATCGATAAACCGGAGAATATTTTCGTCTCGCATCCTTCGCATCACCTCCACCTCGAGTTTCAAACTCTCCCTCAACTTTTTACTCAACCGCTCGCACGCGATCTCCTTCACCGCCACCACCGCCCCCGTCTTCACGCACGTCGCTCGCCACACCGTCGCGAACGACCCTCGACCGAGCGTCGCGTCGTCCAGCGCCCACCTCTCGCCCACCGTTCGCCGTCGTCCGCTCGCCCCGCGCGCGCGCGTCGTCCACCCCTCTCGCGACGCGTCCGCCACCCCGCGCGTCCCATCCGTCGTCCGCGTCATCCCGCTCGAGTCACTTTTTCGTTTTCCTTCGCGTCCCGGGACTTCCCGCGCTTCGTCGACGCGTTCGAATCTCGTCGACGCGCGACGTTCGCGTTCGAACGGCACCGTCCTCGCGTTCGCTGTCTTCGGGTGGTTCTTCGACGCGTCGCTCGCGTCCGTCGCTCGCGTCGTTCGGCGCGTCGATCGACGTCGTCGCGCGCTCGGCTCCCGGCGCCGCGCCTCGGCGTCGCCGCGCGACGCCCTCTCGCGTCGCCGCGCGCGGGCGCGAGGCGTCGCGTCGTTCGGACCCTCTCTTGGCGACGACCCTCGTGTGGCGAAGACCGCGTCGACGACCCTCGCGTGGCGAAGACCGCGTCGACGCTCGGGTGTCTCGCGCGCGCCGCGACGACGGCCGCGACGCGCGCGCCGCACCGCGCGACGGCGGCGCGATCGCGATCGCGATCGAGATGGCGGCGCGGTGCGCCTCGACCGCGCGCGCGGCGACGATTCGCCGTGGACGCGGGCGCGCGACGCGCGCGATGACGA
>VMHT01138414.1_pt1 | contig 17355 bp, 25 predicted proteins | sample 4693611 | NCBI WGS metagenome assembly VMHT01 (sample SAMN12280063, study PRJNA550983) | marine metagenome | isolation source: seawater sampled from same location over 5 years 0.02-0.2 micron viral filtrate | place: USA: collected off the coast of southern California halfway between the port... ...
AGACTTTTCTGCTTCTTCATAACCACTTAACTGAGCAAGATAGCCGAAGGGATCATCATCTCTAAGTGTACCTTCCTTAAACTTTTTAAATGCAAAGTTAGAAGCAGTCTTTATATCAACAACCTCACCATCAATTTTGCAATCAATGTGTCCTTTAATATTATCTACAACAACTTCTTTCTGTTCGTCTGTTACTACATGTCCAGAAAGTTTTACCAAGAAAATTAAAATTTCTTCAAGCAAATGACCATACAAAAACCTAATAGAAAGAAAAGGATTTGATTGATCTTTCTTTTTCTTTTCTTCTTTAAGATCAAAGTACAGTTGTCTTAATGGTCTACCTACATTAGACATTCTGATATATTGCTTTGAGTTTTCTTGCGGTGTAGCCCAATGAGTAATACACTCTTTTAAATTATTAGTTAGCTCTTCTAATAATTCTTCTGGGATATCTACTATTTGTTGATTAGATAAAGGCTCTAATACTTTATAAATATCTTCAACTACTGTGTTTACTTTTTTCATGTCTATGTTTTATAAACCTTAATTTACGTGTGAGAGAATTATAATGAAGATACACTACACCCATAGCTTTTTGTAAAGGAGTTCTTGAAGAAAGTCTACCATCTTTATAAGACTTAACATCTATTTTTTTAATGTTTCCATCTTCATCTATAGCAATTAAATCTATAGGCCCTGTGCATCCACAGTTCTTAAAGACTTGATAACCATTATCCCACAACCATGTTATAGCATAATGCTCTGCTAGATCTCCAGTTCTATTAGGATCTGTTTTAGTGTGTATCACTCCAGTTATCTCCTATTTTATATTCTCCATCTAAAGGACAACGTAAATCAAAATAGATACCTGCATCTACAATAGCCTGGACACCTCTTTGACCTACCTCTTCTGCATCTTTTTCTAAACATTCTACCTGCCATTCATCATGTACATTAGCTACACATTGAGCATCTAAATGTTTAATAGAATCCACAAATAAAACTAAAGCCTTCTTCATAATTACTGCTCCTGCACTTTGCAGTAGTGTGTTTAAAGCAGCATGTTCTGATCTTATAGTAACTTTGCGACCATCTAATCCTTTTAAGAAACCTCTTTTCGCCGCTCGTTCAACTCTATCTTTGAGATTTGCAAGTGCTGGTAAATTAGTAAGGAAAGATTCTCTAAGTCTTTTACCATCTTTTCTGTTTCCTCCAACCACTGAGCCAAGTTTTTCATTTCCTGCTCCGTATAAGTATGCATATATGAATGTCTTCGCCTTATCTCTTGATTCAAGTCCCGCAAGTTTTTGATTAGCGGTGTGAATGTCTCCGTTGAGTATTTCATTTGTATAACTCCTATCATTCATGTAATGTGCAAGCATTCTTAATTCTAAACCACTAGCATCTATGCCTATTAATTTATACCCTTCAGGAACTATCCAACAAGATCTACAGTTCTTTCCATACGGACTGTAAGTAGCGGGTATCTGTGCCATGTTGGGTTTAAAATGCGTCATACGGCCTGTAACAGCACCGTTATGAACTGCATATCCATGAACTCTATTGCCTTTTAAATTTTTAAACCAGGAATCTACTAAAGCAACACGTTTGTTTAACAATAAAAACTGACTAATTAATTTAGCTTGAGGTATATCTTCTATTGCATTAAGCGTTGACTCATCTACAATAGGTTGCCCTGTTGGAGTAAACTTCTTTGGCTTCCAACCAAAATCTTGTAAGTACTCTCCAATTTGTTTTCTTGAATTTAAATTAAAGTCTTGTATTTTGTATCTATCAAATACAAGAACTTGAGTAGGATGTTTTTTAGAATAGCATCCATACTCTTCTTCTGTCAACCCTTGCTTAGATAATGTACCATCTTTTTTAAATTTAGGAACTACTGTTTTTAACTTAACTTTTTTAGGTAAGAAAACTTTATGTACTTCTTTAACAATCTCTTGATTAGTTTGTTTTAATGTAGCCAAAAGTTTATGCGCTTTTTCTACATCCAACATAAAACCATGATGCTCTTGATCTTTTAATATTTTAGCAACTTGATGCTCAAGCTTTATTGACTCTTGATCAAAGTCCGTCAACTCAGTTAACAGTGCTTGGAAAACTAACGTATTTAATTCAACATCATTAATACAATACTCTAACATTTCTGGTGTGTATTCTTTAAAGTCTTCTTCTTTCATAAGACCTTTATGATAATTTAATTTAAACCCCCATGCTTTTAACGCATGTCCATCTCTTTCAGGATTTGCTAATCTAGAAAGAACTAACGTATCTATTATCTTTTTGTTTTTAAAAGATATGTCAGTGAGTTTTTCTAACACAGGTATGTCAAACCCTAAAATATTATGACCTATAAGTATTTTAGATTTTGCCAACAACTCAATCCCTTCTTCTATATTAGAAGGAGAAAAAGAATATACTTGTTTTGTGTCTATATCCTTAGCCACAATACACCAGATAACTGATGCATTGAGGCCGTCTGTTTCTATATCAAAAACTAAATTCATTTTATTGCTTCTCTTCTATACCTGTACACTGTAGATCCTGCTATTCCTAATAGTTCTGAAATGTCTTTTACTAACCAACCTTTTCTTGTAAGATTAATTATCTGTATTTTTTGATCATCATTTAAGACTTTTTTTTCTACTTGTCTTAAAATAGAACCATCTTTTTCTACAATAAAATAAGCCTGTCTATCTTCTTTGTAATCTTGTTGTATTTTTATAGCTTTGTAAAACATTTTTGCTCCGTTAAAAAGGTATGTCATCTATAAGTGTATCTGTAAACTCAGTCTCTACTAATCTTCCTGATATAGAATCATACAAAAGATTACCTGCTAAACCTACTTCGCCTGTATGCCTAGACTTTAAGATTCTAATCCTGGTTGTATTGGCTTCAGTTTTGTCTTCAGCTTGTTGGTTTCTTTCTAAAGCTATCACACAATCTGATAGTTGTGCAATAGCACCACTACCACGGAGATGACTAATATTTACTTCTGCACCATTCTCATGTCCTGTATTACCTTCTATCTTACGCAAGTGAGATACAAGTATAAGTCCTGCACCTGTTTCTTCTACAAGACTACGAAGCTGTGTCATTATATTATCTATTAATCTTCTTTCATCACCACCTTCTAAAGCTGATACAAGCATATGCAGGTGGTCAAGTACTATCCATTTGCATTCACAACCTACAATTAAATAGCGTATCTTTGCAAAGATTTCTTCTACAGTATTGATTCCAAAGTGTGAATGAATAAAGAGTTTGTCATTGGATAATACTCTTTGATAAAGATTATCTAGTTCTTCTTCTGTATACTTAGCTCTGACTTCTTCTAAATGGATCTTTTCATTACAATCAATTGCAAGAATACCATCTACTGTACGCCTCCAATCTTCTTCTAGTGCAATAATGCCTATATTGTCTTCACTGTTATTAAGAATCCAATGCTCTAACTCTCTTGTTACACTGGTCTTACCAAGACCTGTACCACCACATACAGTTACTAGCTCACCCTTGCGAATGCCCTGTAGCTTTTCATTAAGTAGCCCCCAAGGATAAGGTATGCTTTCTTTTTCTGTACGGTCTTTCCAAGCACTAAACTTTTCTGATACTCTAATAATACCCGCAGGTGTAATAGTCCTTGCTTGCCAAAAACAATCAACAAACTTTTTATGTTGTGCTTTTTTAAGCATGTCATTAGCATCTTTAAACTCTGCTGGTAATGTCATTATCTTTGCTTTGTTAGGCGGGAATAACCCTGCAACTGTTTTGGCTGCATCTCTTCCTGCTTTGTCTGAATCAAAACAAACAATTATATTTTCAAACGAACTAAGAAACTCAAGATTCTTTTTAACATCTGCTGCTGCTGACTGTGCACCATTCTTAATAGATACAACAGGCCATCTGCTACCAGTAAGTTCGTAAGCTGCCATAGCATCACACTCACCTTCTGTAATCGTAATGTACTTAGCACCAGGATTACAAAGAGTCTGTCCAAACAACTCAGCTTCTTGAATCTTACCTTGGCTAGTAAAACCTTTTGTTTTTACTTTACGAATCTTATGTGCAACTAATTCATTGTTAGCATAATAAGGATAATAATGTTTATCTATTTCTCCATCAGAATTATATGTTACTCTAACATTATAATGTCTTGCTGTATCTTCAGAGATACCTCTATCTCTTAGATCTCCAAAGACACCTGTGTAAGAATCTTGTGATATAACAGGGCTTGACATAGTAATATTCTCTCTCCGATATACTTCATTTAAATGTACAGGTTTCTGTACAACACTATCAGGTTCTTCATAGTTTGGAAAGAATGTTCCACAACTAAAACATTTTGCTGATCCATTATCATTTACGCTCACAGCATCACTACTGTCACATGCAGGACATGCAACATGAAACTTAACAAAAGCCATTGCTTTCTCCGAATTATATTAAAGAAGTGAGGGACACCCCCCGCAGTGGAGGGTGACCCGAATGGAAGGCTAGATCTCTTTAGAAGTATCCTCAAGTACTTCTACATCAGGAAGTTCTGGCTCATCTGTATCAATATCAATCAATGCATCTTTGTTAAGATTTGATGATACAGTACTATTAAAAGATACACTAGCTGCTGCCATAATTGCATATTCTTTTTGCAAACTAGCAATTTTTTCTTTCATAACAGTTTGTCTTTTATCAAGATCAACTAACATTTGAAACGCAAACTGCGCTTCAGGAGATAGCAAAGAAACATCATAGGTTCCACTTTCTGCTACATATTTCCAATCAGTAATATCTGACTCACTCATTTTAAAACTCCGTTTCTTCTTCTTCGTAGCCAAGCTCTGAACCATCAGCTGCATCACCACCGCCACCATAAGGAACTAAGTCTAGTACCTGGACTGCTTGAAGATCTAGACCTTTAAAGTTTCCATAGTGATTAGATGTTTCCCATTCACGATATTGCACTTTAACTTCAGAGCCATTACCTACAAGCACATCTAATTGCTGATTGTTTGCATCAATAAGTTTAGGAACTTTATTAAGCTTCCCATTCTTTTGTGCTACTTTACGTTTGATTACAAGAGCAGGGCCTTCTTGCATCTGTTTAATGCCATACCCTTTGCTTGCAAAGCTTTGTGCAATATCTTCATCAACAAGTAAGTTGATAGAAAACACTGGTTCAAACTTTGTATTAGGGGTTGTGATAGAAGCCCAATAAGCTTTACCTTGTATTACAGCCATGTTTTTATTACTCCTTTGCGTTAAAAACCTGTATAGTTTATAGAGACTGATTAACTATGTCAACACTTTTATGTGCGAACATCCTACAACACCAGCCTAGTTGTAGGTAACCATAGTTTAACGATACCTCCCTATGTTCATTAGCTTCTTAGTGGCACACTTACCACACAATGTTTTAGTCCATACAAATACTAGCTCTAATGGATGTTTAAGTTTCTTACACTGTCTACATCTAATCATATCTTTATCATCTTCTTTATCTTTGATAGTCTTCAACCTTTACTCTTGTCATGTTAAGCTTGTACTCTGCATCTCTAATCACTACATTCTTTTGATGCATAAGAGTCCAAGCAAAGCTTTCATCTTCTAGACCTGCTTCTATTAACATCTCTTCAAGCATTCTGTGTTTAGCATCTGCGCTAAGACTATCTAGAATTTCATATACACTTTCTGCTAGACGCTCATCATGAGCTTCCTTGTACTCGTTACTCATATCGTTACTACCTCTAGTTCTGTTTCAATCCAAACCTTTGCACCGCAAGGTAAAGGATTGTCTGGTGAATAAATTACTTTTACTAAAGCCTTGCCATCAGCATCAACTATTGCTGCATGATTAACTTTACGATTCTGCTTGTAATCTTTTACTGTTATTACAGGCCAGGAACCACCTTTATCATTTGCTTTTATACTATGCTGATTAACATGTATTCTAGTTTTCATTTTCATTCTCCACACTCAACCGCAGTGCTGTTTGTTTGGCATCTTTAAGATCGTCAATTATAGCAAACGGATCGTATGCGCTAGGCTTATTTACTTTTTTTTCATTCTCTAACTTATTAATAACCCACTCTAATCTTTGTACAAAGGTAGACACAACAAGGCGCACTACATCATGTGGGTTAGTCTCAGCAGTGTTCTTTATATATTCATATAAAGTTTTTAACTCATCTAAAGCTACTTGATGATTATTCATCTTTATGCCTCCAGTATTGCTTTGTCTTTATCATACTGTTCTGTCTGTTTTAAGATTGCTTCAGCATCAACAGCTTCTTGTAAAAGATGAATTAATATTTTCTTTAACTCATCAGGATCAATAACTGCTACGTAGCTCCCAGATGCTTCATGATAAGCAATTGCATAGTTTAAAATAATTGATAGGTCTTCTTCAAAAGTTGTCATTACCATTCACCTCCTTGTAGCTTAAACTCGACATTGGTATATAGTCGCGCTCTTTCATCTATAAACTCTTGAGCTTTACGCATAGCTTCTACTACCCCATGATGATCAATAGAATAAGAAACCTCCATACCCCATTCACGATCTGGTATATGTTTATTTCTATTCATTACCATAATCCACTGCTGTTTATTTTTCTCATTCATCTTTATCTCCTGTATTTTTTAAATCATCTAAGGTATGTGCTATTTCTAACATGTCTGTCATAGATACATCACAGTAATCACAATCAATAAGTCTAATACTAAATCCTAACTCATCAAATACTTCAGAAGGATTTTCAAACAAACTGACTCCACCATCACCATCAAAATATAAAGCCGCAGCTGAATAAACATCAGTGTGTATAACAAAGTGTGCTAAAAATCCATGTTTACGTTTGTTATATTCTTCTTCAGTAATAACAAATCTTTCGTATACTTTATTCATTAGTATCTTTCTCCATTTTTTTAATCTTTTGATTAACAACATCTTCTATGTATTGTTCAAACCACTCAGACTCTGTAACTATATCTATTTCATGTGCAACAATCTCACGAACGATTTGTAATAATCTTTCAGCAACAGTATTTTCCATGCGTAGCATATCCTCAAAAATTAATTAGATTAAAGTAAGCAGTTTATACACATGCTTAGGTGCCGGAGATAACTTTATGCAGCTAGTCTGAATACGTTATTAGTTGTAATAACTTTTCTAACTCTTCCTAGTGCTTCAGTCTGTAGAGAGGTAACAGTCGCAGGACTGCTAGATGATGGTGCCTGGCACTTGGTACTCCAATCTGTCAGGACATTGTATAACGACCATAGATTGCCACCAAGAGAAGGCTTGTACTCTGTCTTCCATAGAGTCCACAAAGTAGCTAATGGGCTGTGCTTACGCTCATCACCATTCTTATTCTTTGTAGCATCACGTAGAACTTCATACATATTAGTTGTGCTATTGTTAATCATATCAATGTGACCAACAGCATACTGGTTACGAGATAACAAAGCAATTACTTCAAAGGCTTGTTCATCTTTGACAGGTGTATTGATCCACTCATTCCACTTTTCTGACTCTTTCATAAAAGCTTCAAGACAGTTCATTACCTGAACAGCACCTTTCTCATAGTTGATATTCTTTGTATGTCTCTGCTTAGATACTGCAAAGGCAGTACCAAACACACACTTATTAAGACATGCCCAACGCTCTGCACCACCTTCAAAGATAGTAGGCCAGCTACCATCAAAGCTGTTACGACACAGTATGTCTAAGGATACTGGGCCTGTGTTGCCTACTTCAATAGTATGTGCTGGAAAGCTGTAACGAGCATAAGCTCTAGCACCGTCATGTGATACGGATACTTCCCTCTTCATGTCTGTAAGATCTAGCTTAGAACTAATGATTCTTTTCTCAATAGCCTGGAACTGCTCTGCATGGCTGTAAGGATTGTTATACTTTTCTCCTACAACAGATAGCTGTTCACCTGTATTAGCATTAATCAAAAGCTTTCTACCTTCGACTCTTTTAGAAACTGGCACACCATGATTAGGAATCGTGTAGCGCATATCTAACATATCAGTCTTGAATGTTACATCTTCACCCATTTGACCCAGATTCTCAATGACTTGGGTACGCTTGTTATGCTCGTTGTCTATAGAATATAGCATTTTATTATTTCCTTTTATAAAATAACTTATTTGGATTGAGGAGTTCCCTCGCAGGACGGGAACGACGAGAGAGAATTACTACTTAACCTCATGTGTAAATTTAGATAACTGATCTGCATTATGCAAACTATTTATTAATGAGTCTGCTGCAAGATCCCATTCTTTCTTGTATTGTTTATTAACTATTCTTTGTTTTAGTACGCAATGTCCACCAAGTCCCAACAACTCAGAAACAGCTCTCCAGCCCTGGTCGTTGTGCACTTTATTAGCTTTAACCCTTGAACGTAAATAAGTAATCTTATCTTCATAGGTTAAATGTTTCTTTGAACTTTGCATTATTACCTCCTTTATTACTTTAATAGAAAAGCATCTTATGCACATAGCAGTTAATAGCAATTTAACGTGCATAAAATGCTTTAAACTTTATAGATTATAACAACTAAATATCTATTTAGCAAATGATATTCTTTTTATTGCACACTTGCAACAAGTAAGAACAGTATCAAATACAACACTGGCTGACTTAGGAACCTCACGGTTGCAATCATTACAGATAATAGTTGTACATTTGTAAAGGCTTGTGTTATCCTTCTTAGCTCTTGCATTAACTTTTTCCATGAGGACTTGCATCGTCAAGATGTGCTAACAAGGTTACCTTTCCACTAAGATCTTCTTCAATACCATAAACCTTTAAAGGATAAGTATAATTATAATCACCCTTAAACGATACAATAATATCATTGGCTAAAGTATCTTCCTTCTTGTGCGATGCTAAATAGTTTATCAAAGCACGATAGCTATAATAATTACTCAATGTATTACCTCTTGTTGTTGTTGTCTAACAGCATCTAACTCTAACTTAACTTTTTCTGCCTTTTCAAGTATTTCAATATGATTTTCAATACTTTTTTGTAACTGAAAGTTACGATCAATAATAGTGTTCATACATTTTTCTTTAAGCAACATAAATGTCATAACTAATTTGTCATCGTCTTTATGTTCTTTAATGTTACTGTCACACAATTCTTTTAAAGATTCTAAAGACTGTAGCAAAAGTCTATCTGCTTCAGTACCACACTCAGCTTGATCGCTTCGAGCCATTAAGATATTAAATTTTACTAATAGTTCTTTCATCTGCGTATCTCCTACAACACTGAACTAGTTTACCTACAAAAAAGGATGATGGGTAGTTTAACGTCATACCCAGGACGGAGGGGATTACTTAGCTGTGAAAGCGGCTAACTTGCTAGATAGGCTAGTTAACAACGACTGTTGATCTACCTTTTGCTGTTCAGCAGGGGATAGTCTAGCTTTCTTCTGAAAAGCCTCTTCAGTCGTAGGTAACTCAACGCTATCACGCTGTGCTTGCACCTTAACAGCATCGACTAGCTCTTCAGGCAGCGTCGAGATATTAGGGTTATTCATTAGCTGCCAGCAGTCAGACTTACTAGCTTTAATGACTGTCAAGACTTTCTTGAGACAATCCATCGTGGCATTATCTGCTTGCAAGTTAGCAGCTTGCATATCCTCTTTGCTAATAGCTTTAAAGGTCAAGCTAGAACAAAACCTAAGACCAATGGCCGTAAGTAAAGCTTCTGAAGGCTCATTAGCTTGGTTAGTAGGATTGCTGCTAGAGATATTTTCATTTGTTGTCATGTTGTTTCCTTTACATTAGACAAGTTTAAAGATACAGTAGGTTTTTTTCCTTCTGCGTAGCAGAGGAGGGAAAAAATTTACCGTTTAGTCGTTAGAATGATATTGTTTGTGGAATTAATGACAACAAATGATATAATCTGCTAGGCCATTGAGTTTCTTAGGTTTTCTAGTTTGTTTATTGCAAGCATGATAATGCTAGAAAGTCTTGACAGACGCTGTGTACTAGTAAGAGCTAGTCTTGGTCATAGACTAAAGAGGCTTTTCTAGACTATCTAGTGTCTATACCTATCTACTAGCTAGGGCTAGGCAGGATGCCATACCCCCCACCAGTATATAGATAGGAATTATAAACATTTTGAAAGACTTTAGGATGTGTACCAGCTAGGCGGGACTATAAAGTTTTATAGTATGCTGGATTACTATATGCAACCCTGGCTAGGGATTGCTCCAGTATAGAGTTCAAAATAGCATTTGTCAAGATATTTTTTAAATATTACTTGACAAAACTAAATAAGGTTCCTATACTTAGCAACATGAACTATTTATCTCAGAAAAATAGAAAAAAAGAACTTACTGAAAAACAACAAACTTTTCTTGACAAAGTAGTTGAAGTAGGGGGTGATCTAAAATTAGCTGCTGAGTTAGCAGGATATAAGGGAAATCACTATCAAGTTATAAATAGCGTTAAAAATGAACTAGTGGATTTAGCCCAAGACCTATTGGCTCACCATGCTCCTAGAGCAGCCATAAAGATGGTAGAAGTATTGGATTCTGATCGTCCTATACCTCAAGCTAATATTAGATTGCAAGCAGCACAACAGATCCTAGATCGTGTAGGTGTTACTAAAACTGAAAAGATGACTGTAGATCATAATGTTCAAGGAGGTTTATTTATACTGCCTACTAAAGATGCAGTAGTAATAGATATGGAAGACGTATAATGAGTGAAATACCTGAAGGATATATCCGTAGAATTACATCTACTATTCCTTTTGGGTATAAACTTTCTGATATTAAAGGCTGGTTACAGCCTATTGAAGATCAATTAAACTCATTAACTTTAATATCTAATATGATAGTTAAAGAAGAACTTAGCCTTCGCATGGGGGCAGAGTGGCTAGAATATAAAACGGGAAGACGAATAACCGCTAGAGGTTTACAAAAACATATAGATAATAAATATGGCAGAAGAGCAGAAAGATTGGGAGCTTAATCCTGATAATTATTCAAAAAATAAAGATGGTTCTTTTGTTTTAAAGGTAGATGGAACACCTAAAAAGAAAGCAGGAAGACGTAAAGGTACTACATCTCAATATAATTATCACAGTGAGCAAAAAGCTAAGATACAGGCTAGAAGAGCTGTAGCTAAAGATAAAAAAGAAATAAAGAATCTTAAACAAAAAATAGATAGCAAGAAGCATAGATTAAAAACTAAAGAAGAAGTTTTTAAAAAGCTAGATAATCTTAGTGATAATAAGGTTATCGAAGAGGAAACTCTAGAAGAATTACCAAAGTCTGTTCGTGAGCACTTAAATGTCACTGAACAAGATATAGTATTTAAGGCAAATGAAGGGCCTCAAACAGACTTCTTAGCTGCTGGAGAACTAGATGTTCTTTATGGTGGAGCAGCAGGAGGTGGTAAATCTTATGCTATGTTAGTAGATCCTTTAAGGTATGCTCACAAAGCAGCACATAGAGCGTTAATACTTAGACGTTCTATGCCAGAATTAAGAGAACTTATTGATAAGTCTAGAGAATTATATCCTAAAGCATTTGCTGGATGTAAATTTAGAGAAGTTGAAAAGCTGTGGAACTTTCCAAGCGGAGCCAAGATAGAGTTTGGTTTCTTAGAAAGAGATGCAGATGTTTACAGATATCAGGGACAAGCTTACTCTTGGATTGGTTTTGATGAGATTACCCACCTGCCTACTGAATTTGGGTGGAATTATTTAGCATCTCGTCTGCGTACTACTGATCCAGAGATTGTCCCTTACTTACGTTGTACAGCTAACCCTGGTGGTGTTGGCTCTACTTGGGTAAAGAAGCGATATATAGATCCTTGTATACCTAATGAAAGTTTTGTAGGAAAAGATGGTTTAAGTAGAAAGTTTATTCCTGCAAGATTAGATGATAATCCTTATCTATCAGTTGATGGTAGATATGAGCAAATGCTTAAAGCATTGCCTGAAGTACAACGTAGACAATTACTTGAGGGTAATTGGGATATAACAGAGGGAGCAGCATTTACAGAATTTGATACAGAAGTGCATGTTATTCCTCCTTTTGAAATTCCTATAAGTTGGGAAAGGGTAAAAGGTATTGACTATGGCTATGCGTCTGAAAGTGCTTGCATTTGGGGTTGTGTTGATCCTACTGATGGCACCCTTATAATTTATAGAGAGTTATATCGTAAAGGTCTTACAGGCGAAGACTTAGCTCAAGTTATTACTAATATGGAATTAGAAGATCCTTTTTCTGTTCAAGGTGTATTAGACACAGCAGCATGGAATAGAACAGGAACTACAGGCCCTACAGTTGGAGAAACATTACAACGAGCAGGGCATAAACTGCGAAGAGCAGATAAAAACAGGATTCAGGGTAAGATTCAAATACATGAATACTTACGAGTGCAACCAAGTGGCAGACCCAAAATACAAATATTTAGTAGCTGTCCTAACTTGATAAGAGAACTACAAAGTATACCGTTGGACAAGTCTAATCCTGAAGATGTCGATACACATGCACCTGATCACGCTTATGATGCGTTAAGGTATTTAATTATGTCAAGACCCAAGGTCAATGATATATTTAATCAGTTTAGACACATGAGGATGGAACAGGCTTATACGCCAGTTGATTCAGAATTTGGATATTAAAGGAGAACATAAATGTCAAATCCAGTTGTAAAAATTAGAGATACAGGACGTAACTCTTCACGTACAGGAGATGTACGCGACCTTGCAGATAACGTAATTACTTCAGCTACATCAACTACTACAGGTACGATTGCTGTAACTGCTAATGCTACTTATGACGTTAGTTTTACTCAACCTGCTGATACTTCAATTAAAAATCTTATTATGATTGCTAATGGTAACTTGGTTACTGCTGGCGCATCAGGCGACGATATTGATTTTGATTTAGGAACAGCAGCAGGTGGGGGACAAATTATTAATGAAAAAGCTATTGCGGATGATGGCGGTAGTGCTGTTACTATTACTGCTAACACCCCTTTGTACATTATTGCTAATGGTGTTCCAGCCGCAGCTAATGCTTTTTCTACAATGAGTGGTGGCCCAGCTACTTCAGAAGCTATGACGCTTTCAGCATCATTATATAGTTCTGCTGCACGTACACTACATATACGACTAAAGCCTCTTGCAAATGATTTGGCTACAGCAGCAACTACAGCTACGTTTATTATTGAGTTTCAACATCTTGGTGTAACTCCAGACTAGTAAATTATGGCTGAAAATACATTAACATCAAATGAACTTTACTTTGAAGAAGTAGAAAACGAACAAGGTATAAACCTTACTCTTGAAGAAAACTTGCAAAATAATATTGTAGGTTTAATTCAAGATAGATTTCTTTCTGCTAAAAATGCTAGAGATTTAGATGAGTCACGTTGGCTTACTGCTTATCATAATTATCGTGGATTATATGGTAAGAATGTAAGGTTTCGTGAATCTGAAAAGTCTAGAGTATTTGTTAAAGTAACAAAGACTAAAGTGCTTGCAGCATTTGGTCAGCTTGTTGATGTTGTGTTTGGTGCTAATAAATTTCCTATTGGTATTACAGAAACTAAAGTTCCAGAGGGGGTATCTAAGTATGCACATTTAGATACACAAAACCCTGTTCCTGGTTTAGAAACGACCTCTCCTGATGACACTATCGAAGAAGGTACACCAGAAAATCCTTATGATGTTGGGTTTGAAGGAGATGGTCGTGTTTTAAAACCTGGAGCTACTATAGGTAATGGTAAGTTTGAAAATGTTCCTTTAGAGGTACAAGCTGAAAAACAAGGTATTTTAAAAGAAGGAACACTACCAAGTCCTGAAGTAATAGAAGTTAGCCCTGCTCAAAAAGCAGCAAGGCGTATGGAAAAGTTAATACACGATCAAATTGAAGAATCTAATGGAGCTAGTGAAATTAGAAACTCTTTATTTGAAGCAGCTTTATTTGGAACAGGTGTGGTTAAGGGGCCTTTTAATTTTAATAAAACTCTTAATAGATGGACTGAATCAGAAGATAAAACTAGAGAGTACTCGCCTATTTATGTGCGTGTGCCTCGTATAGAATTTGTAAGTATTTGGGATTTCTTTCCAGATCCTAATGCTACAAATATGGCTGAAGCTGAGTATTGTTTTCATAGACATAGAATGAATCGCACTCAGCTTCGTGATCTTAGAAATGTTCCTTACTTTGACAAAGACGCTATACGCGAATGTTTGCAAATGGGGCCTAACTATATAGAAGAAGACTACGAACAAGAACTTAAAGATGATAGCCGTAGTGATGACTATGGTTCTAGTCAGTTTGAAGTTTTAGAATATTGGGGCATTATGGATGCCGAATATTGCCGTCAAGTAGGTATGGAACTTGATGAAGGAGTTGATGATTTAGATGAAGTCCAAATTAATGCATGGATTTGCAATGGTAAGATGCTTAGGGCAGTGGTTAATCCATTTACCCCATTTAGAGTCCCTTACCACGCTTTTACCTATGAGCGTAATCCCTATAGCTTTTTTGGAATTGGCGTAGCCGAAAACATGGACGATTCGCAAAAGATTATGAACGGTCATGCTCGCATGGCTATTGATAATCTTGCATTGTCAGGATCACTAGTATTTGATGTAGATGAGACTGCCCTTGTAGGTGGTCAAAGTATGGAAATATATCCTGGCAAAGTGTTTCGTCGCCAAGCAGGTGTTCCAGGAACAGCCATTAATGGTTTAAAGTTTCCTAATACCTCCCAAGAAAATATGATGATGTTTGATAAGTTTAGGCAGTTAGCAGATGAACAAACAGGTATTCCTAGTTATTCTCACGGACAAACAGGTGTTCAAAGCATGACTAGGACTGCCTCTGGCATGTCCATGTTATTAGGTGCAGCATCACTTAATATTAAAACAGTTATTAAAAATCTAGATGACTTTCTTTTAAAGCCTCTTGGAGAAGCTTATTTCCAATGGAATATGCAATTCTTAGAAAGTGAATTAAATGTTGAAGGTGATTTAGAAGTTAAAGCAACAGGAACAAATAGCTTAATGCAAAAAGAAGTACGAAGCCAAAGGCTTACTACTTTCTTGCAAACAGCTTCTAATCCTGCTGTAGCTCCTTTTATTAAAATTAACAAGCTTATTAGTGAACTTGCTTTTAGTTTGGATCTTGATCCAGATGAACTTCTGAATGATCCAGAAGAAGCAGCATTAATGGCTCAGATCATAGGAATGCAAAATGCTGGACAAGCAACTGGCGCGGAAGCTGGCCCCACTGGTCAAGAACAGGCAGGAATGGGAGCCGCTGGAGGAGTACCTGAACAACCTCAAGAACTTGGAGCTACAGGTACTGGTGGGGGCAACATCGGAGTTGGAAATGTACCGCAGCCAGGGGAAGATGAATTTGCTGGGTAGATTATTAGAGTTACCACAAGTAGTAAACGAAGTTTTAGAAAGGAAAGAAGATAATGGCTGAAGTAATGAATCTAGATCCAAGCACAGGTAATCCTGTAGAAAGTAAACGTATTGCTGATGCAAATAAAAGAGCAGAAGAAGCGTACATGAAAAAAATGGAATCTTTGTTGGGTCAAGATTTGTATCGTATGGAAGTTTTTACTGCTGAAGAAGAAGAAGAAATGGAAGCTATAAGAGCTTTAAAAGAAGCAGAACGAAAGGGACGAGAAGCTTATGATAGAATGGCTAAACCTGAAGATCGTATTCCTAAAGCAGAAGGTGGTAAGTTTCCTGATCTTACAGGCGATGGAGAAGTAACACAAGCAGATATACTTAAAGGCCGTAAAGTTTTTGCAGAAGGCTCTATGATGATGCCAACAGAAGGAATGCCAGTAGATACCTACGATAACATCCCTCCAGATGAGATGGATGAGGCACTAGCTTCACAACTTCCAGATAATGAAATGGAAGATAGTTATATAGATTATATTTTAGATGAATCACTTGATGATTCAGAACAAGAATATTTAGCAGATGCATTACAAAAAGATCCAAGACTAGAAGGTATTTTGGATAAAGTAATGGTAACTGCTTCAGAGTTTTCAGGTGCTGGAGAAGTCGAAGGCCCTGGAACTGGTGTATCAGACTCTATACCTGCTCGTTTGAGCGATGGTGAGTTTGTATTTACCAGAAAAGCAACCGACCAACTAGGTGCAGATAATCTCCAAGTAATGATGGATGATGCTGAACGTGCTTATGATGGCGGTTATCAAATGAAGGCTGAAGGTGGAATGATGGAAGATAAAGACCCTATGAGTCAAACTCAAGAAGAAATTGAGAAACTTATGATGGGTGCCAACAAAATGCCTAGTCTTCAATAATTTTACGGCTACCTTGGTAAGACAAGCCCCATTTACTCGACGGAGTTAATAATGGCTACCTTGCAAGACACAAGCCCCGTAGAGGAGATTGAGAAATGTCAGAAGCACAATATGAAGAGGAAGAAGTAAGTAATCCATATAATGCACGTAAGTCTTGGCATACGCCAGACAAACCCAAAATGGGAGATGCAGATGGTTTATTTTATCCAGAGCAACAACAGGCTACCCAAGAAGAAATGGCCCCTGATGAAGAAGAAGCTCAACCTCGTAAACGAACTAACTATAAAAAAAGATATGATGATCTAAAAAAACATTATGATTATAAACTGAATGAGTTTAGGCAAAAAGAAGATGAACTTCGTGCTATGGCTCAAGCAGCACAACCTGCATATCAGCCTCCTAAATCTGAAGAAGAGTTAGAGACTTTTAAGCAAGAGTATCCTGATTTGTACAATACGGTTGAAACTGTTGCACATATGCAAAGTCAACGTCAAGTAGCAGATCTTGAAGCACAACTACAGTCTATGCGGCAACGTGAGTCTGAAGTATTGCGTAGAGAAGCTGAAACTACGTTGAAAGAAAGGCATCCAGACTTTGAAGATATCAGAGGAAATGATGATTTTCATGCATGGGCAAAAGAACAACCAGAACAAATACAGGATTGGATTTATAATAATCCAGATAATGTATCTTTAGCATCAAAAGCTATTGACCTTTATAAGTTAGAAACTGGCGTAGCTCAAACAAAATCACAGCCCAGACAACGTAGGCAACCACAAGGTAGTGCAGCTGATATGGTATCAACTAAAACTACTTCTGTAGACGCTAAACAGCCTAAAATCTGGACTGAACGGGAAATAGCTGCTATGTCCCTGGATCAGTTTGATAGATATGAAGATGATATCAAACAAGCTATGATGGAGGGCAGAGTAGTAAAATAAATGTTTTACTAGGAGTATATTAACATGGCTTTTAACCAATCAGATCAATTTTTTGAACCA
>VMHT01084286.1_pt1 | contig 17347 bp, 19 predicted proteins | sample 4693611 | NCBI WGS metagenome assembly VMHT01 (sample SAMN12280063, study PRJNA550983) | marine metagenome | isolation source: seawater sampled from same location over 5 years 0.02-0.2 micron viral filtrate | place: USA: collected off the coast of southern California halfway between the port... ...
ACATGCTTGTAGTCAGACCCAAAGCTGTTGTCTGTGCGCTGCCGAGCATACTCAGCGTCTTTGAGGGCTACAGATGCATCGTGTGTCTTCTTAATGATGAGCTTGTCATCATCAAAGGTGATCTTTTCACTTATCTTTGTTGATAGATTTGGCATTGCTCGACGCCTTCTTTTTTGATGGTGCTTTCTTTATTACAGGTTTTTCTAGCGGTAACTCAGGCAGGACTTCTAAAGCCTGCGGTTTGGTCACTGAGATTTTATTAACCTCTGCCTCTGGTAAATCAATAATGTCACCGTTGCGCACTAAGCCAAGACTTGTAGACATACTGCGGTAACGTACTAAAACTCTCATTTCTGCCTCCTAATAAAGAGAAGGGGCGTTGCCGCCCCTCCAATAACGCTATGACGTTATGATGTTGAGCAGTCAACAATCATACCGTTTGCCGCTTCGTTCTTACATACTAATGTAAGTTCTGTAACGACTTGGCGAGTTGTGTTGTCGCCTGTTTTTGCAAGTGCAACGTTTTTGGTTGGACGCAATGTTGCGACTTCCCACATGTCGTCCTGCATGATGAATACGTCACGACCACGGTTTTCGCGTGATGGAACGAACTCAACAGTACCCCAAGGTGTAACATAAACCGCTAGTGATTTAACCACACGCTCGTCGCCAGCTTGTACTGCTGAACGCTGGTTGTTGTTACCTGTGAAACCTAGAGCAACGTTCATTTGGAACGCTGATAGATATACAGTGTCAGGGTTGCCGCCGTTTTCCCAGATAGACTGCATGCAGCTATCGAAGTCAGCTTGTGAGAACGCAGTTTGCGTACCATCTGTACGTGCGTCTGTACCGTCACCAGTTGGGTCAGCACCACCTGTGCCTGTGTTGGTGATGTTTGATGTCAACCATGCAGGCGCACCAGCAAGCTCACGTGCAGTTGAGGAGTTACCTGCTGCACGAGCATTGTTGTCGAAAAGTGCTTTTTCGATGTCCAATTTTTGCTCTTTGGCGATTTTCAAGACTTGGTAAGCAATCTCACGTGCGCGACCTGCTTTGTCTAAACCTTCGTCAGTGTCTGGTACGACAACTGCGTTTTTGAAGATTTGTGTGTAGTTGCCTAGACGAGTTGTCGCTGATGCTGCGTTTGCAGTTGTTGCGTCACCTTCGATGTGCGCGTTCGCTGCAGATGCACGTAGGCTGTCTGTTTGCCATTCATGCAAAGTGTTACGAGCACGTGATGTGCCTGATTTTGTCATCAATGGAGTTTCTTCTGGCGAAATATTGGTGATGTAATCTGCCAAATCTTCGCGAATGCCGACTGCATCATAGCTGTCGAATGTATTGGTTGGCTGTGCCATAGTTACTTTCCTTTACTAAAGTTTAGGGTTTATCAGCAAATCAGTAAAGTCACGCGGGTTGCCCGACTTTATTGCCTTCGCCTCTGCCTTTCTGCGAGTTGCAGTTTTACCATCCTGAACCTTTTTTGAACCAGCCTTGACGACAGGCTTCGCTTGCTTTGCCTTTGCGTCAACATTTTTGCGATTGGCCTGCATTCTGCGGTAACGAACTGCGTCATACAGGATTTCAATCTCCACAGCATCAGTAAGTTGCATCAAGGCTTCCTGTGGGACACCATAATACTCCGTACCGCCGCGCAACATATCCTGAGCTGCTTTCTCATACCTCTGAGGGTCAGCAAAGTCTGGAATGCGTTGCTGCAATAGCTGCATTTGCTCCTGACGGTGAGCTGCTTTTTGAGCCTCCGACTGTTGCGCACGCTGCTGCTGCATTTGCTGCATTTCTTGCATCTTAACGCCATACTCAGCCATTTCCGTTTCGTAGGCTTCCTTTTGCTGCATGTAACCGATAGGGTCACTTTCCAAAAGTTCCTTTGATGGCGGTGTGGGCTGCGTAAAGTCGCCTTGCTGCATCTGGTTGTACATGTTCAAGACAGCTTCTTGCTGCTGAGCTAATTGCGCTTTTGCCGCTTCTAACTGCTGCACTTCCGTTTGGACTTGCTTGGCAGCTTCCGCGTTTTCACGCATTTTTTGCTGAATATAGCCCTGACCCGCTGCAGATTGCTTTAGTTGGGAAAGGGTCCAGCGCTCTGGTGTGCCATCAATAGTGATGTCATACAGAGTTTCGTCGCTGTCATCCTCAACGGCTTCTACCTCGTCAGTATATTCAGTTGCATCATCTTCATATTCGGCTTCACCATCATCGTCAGATGCTTCGATGACTTCCTCATCCGCAGCGTCATCCACGTATTCGCTCTCAGCGTCCCGAGTTAGCTCTTCCGTAGCTTCAACTGTTTCTGTGGAATTTAGTTCTGGTGACAGTAGGCTTTCTACTGTGCTTTCAAGTGTAGTCGCTTCCACGGTGCTACTCCTATTTGTTGCGATCTAACATGCGCTCTGCGGCAATAGCTGCGTCAAGCTGCATTTCGATCTGGTTCAATGCACGCATGATTGCGTGCGCCTCTTCGCGCTGCTTCGTTTCCTCTGCAGTGCTATTCGAGAATATGCTGATCTGCACATCACGAACATCTTGGACAAACTGCTGAAAAGCAGTGTCATTCTTTAAACGTTTAGCTTCGTCTGCCTGTATGCGAATGCCGTCCATTATCCTCTAGCCGCCTGTTGCGCTGCCCTAATTGCAGCTACGTCCACATTAGTGCCATACTGACCCAGAACCTTGGCAGCATCAACCAACAAGTCTTGGTCCATCTGGTCACGCTTGCGATCATCTTCCATCGCCAGCTTTTGCTGCTCTAGCTGTAGCTTCGCCATGTCAGACTGCATCTGCGCCTGAGCTTTCATTTGCTCTGCGGCTAAGAACGCTTGATTTGGATCAGTTGCACCCTGAGCCTGCTGTGCCTGAGCTTGTTGCTGCATAGCTAGTAGCTGCTGCTCAACCTCTGGTGTGATTGGCGCAAAGTAGCGGTCAGAGTTACGAACGCCAGCCGCAGCCAGCATGTCAGACAGCGTATTGCGGATGTTGGTAAGGGAAACCATACCATTATAAGGGCCGTACTGCGTGTAAATCTGCTGCTGGATTTGGAACGCTTGCTGTAAGGCCATCATCTTTTCTTCTTCGCGGCCTGTACCCAAGCCAACGTTGATGCCTATATCCATGTCAGCACGCCACACGCGCGGATCGATCTGCACAAACTGACCATTCATCTGCATGGCCTGTTCTTCGTTCGTGTGCTTAATTGCGGTGCGCAACATTATTCCAAAAAGACGCTTCATGCCATCTGCTAAATTACGCACCATAACCTCAACCTGACCAGCTTGGGCTTGGATTGTGGCTTGAACTGCTGCTTTAGTTGTGGATTGCATCGCATCTGGGTCTAACCCCATTGATGCGCGAGAAACGCCAGTTTTATTCTCAACTAGCTGATCCATGTATGTCAGCGCACTAAGTGTCTGACCCGCAGTAAATGGAACGTCTAGCGGCTGCACTGAGCCAGCTTGACGCATACGCACGATCGCACCAATCTCATTATTAAGCACATCGTCAATATTGACCGCACCATCAACAATGCCGATGCGTGGATTGTTTGTCATCGCAACGTTATCAAGAATGCCACGCAAGATTGCCGTGCTTGCGTCTTGGTCATCCATGACAATCTCAGCCAAGCTACGTCCGTAGAATGTATGAGGTTCTGGATCAACCTCAAACACTGCAAATGGCACCTCATCCCAAGGCTCCAAGTCTAGCAGCTTGTAATTGGTGCCGCCACAGATAAAGCGATGCAGCACTGGAATACCTGTGCCGTCCACGTCAACCTTCATGTAGGCTTCAGTGACCGCAACACGGCGCATTGAGGGATCGCCCTCCTCATCTTCGTAGTCGTCTTGCGCGTATCCTTGGCGCTCAATAGCTTCTGCCTCAGACATGTCAGATGCGCCGTAAAGCCCATCTAGGTTATAGACTTCCTCGTAGTCATAGCCCATCTCAACCAAGTCACCCACACGCATCTCTGTGCGGTGTGCTACGATATACGCATCGTCAATACTGCGTGCCTGTGAGTTTACGAAAAACTCCTCTGGCGGCACACTTTCAATGCGCAAGCGACCATCAGGCATTTGCTTGCTGATCTTTAATGAGTGCTGCGGAGCCTCTATATCTGTGCCAAACTCATCCATGCTCATGGACATTTCAACGCTGTGCTCCAAGATTGCCACATCGTCATCAGATGCGATAAGCATGTATTCATCGTCTGTTAGATTGTCGTATGTAAAGATTTCCGCTTTGGAGCTGTCTTCCCAATATGCCTTAACGATGCCACACTTCTTGATTAGGGCATCATGGAAAGCATCATTCAGCACACGATAGCCGTTGTTCTTGTTAAACACGTAATGCATGTACTGCGTGGCTTGTTCTGCTGCAGCAACATCCTCTGGACCTAGCGGCATATACTCGACGGGCTTTGCTGTGGACATAAAGACACGCATTAGGCTTGGTTTTACAGCGCGCACCGTGTCACGCACCTTGGTTGCTACAACCCTGCTGCGCCCATCCTCAAAGCCAATGTCCACCTCACCATCAAAGTAACGCTGTGACTTAATGCGCTGATCCGTAATCTCGCTTTCTACAAAGTCTACAGCCTGCGCAATAGCGTCTTGCAGGATACCTTCAATCTCGCGTTTGTCTTTTGCTTGTGGCTGCATGTTATTGTCCTTGTGTTTCCATTGCGGTTAGGCCACCAATGCGCGCTACCATATCCTCAACAAGCTCTTGGGTGACGATCTTGGATGGCTCTTTTGCACCGCCAGCGCGAACCAAATCTTCAAGAGCTTTGCGTGATGCCTTAACTTTGGCATTATATCCTAGTTTAGCGAATGTTGTCGCAGTCATGCCGATTACTTCTAAGGCGTTATATGGGCTTGCGAAAGCTATAGCCATATTCAAGCCAGTCATAACTCCACCTGAAGTTGGTGATAGCTTCCCTAGAGCGCCCATCACGCGGGTAGGGACGCTACCCTGCGAAAGAGCTTGTAGCGCACGCAGCTCATCGTCAGACCAGAATGCTTTATTTTTATCGTTGCGCAGAATACGTGTTGCCGTATTTTGTAGCGCTTCGCCTGCGTTTGAAATGATACGACCCTTACCAGCGCCCTCCATCGCATTGTTAAAATACTTATCAAGCATTCTAGCCTTTGAGTATTTTTTATTCGCGGCTTTAGCTGCTAAAAGCAAGTCCCTATCGGCAGCCTTGCCTGCAAGGGCATCGTCCATCTTAGTGACCATAGAAAGGACTTCTGGTGCATCAGGGGCGCTTCTATAAATTTTTCCAAGAGCCTTCTGAAGCTCATTGAACTTTGCTAGGTTCATTGATCCTGCATCCTCAACCTCGTTGACCAGCTTTAGAGCGCGCTCAACAGAAGGTTTTGCTGAAAGTACAATATCGTCCAGATTGAGGACATTCTTCATCTCATCAGTAAGGTACGCGGTTTCTGTAGGTGTTAGCCCAACACCTTTTTCCTTGAGTACATTATATGCAGTGGTTTTTTCGTCCTTTAGTGTTTTTATAGTCGGTGCCGTTGCATTTTTCTTTTGCAGGGCAGAGAGGGTTTTGTTCGCTGCATAAGGTGCAACTAGTGCACCAGTAATCCTTGCGTAAGGCTCTAACGCAGTTCCCTCTGTTACTTGACCTGCCGCCTCACTGCCAAGCCCCGCCGCAGTTGCAACACCAGCCCTGCGCGCAAGTCCTGCTGGGCCGCCGATTGCCGCAGGTAAGAACTCGCCAACTGTGCCAGCATATTTACCCGCAGCTGTTCGTGGTTGATATTCTTCTAGCGTGGTGGCCTCACGCAGAACGCGACCAGTAGCCGTGTCAAAGATTGGCGTTTCTTGCTCAACCTCACCGCCAAGAAATTGCTTAGCTTCCTGATAGCCACGCTTTATTGCCCTACCAGCCATCTCTGGCGTCTCTGCTAGACCAATAGCGCCACGCACCATTCCGCTACCCAGCGATCTAAGGACATCTTCTGTGGTTGATATTTCAGGTTGAGCTGGTTGAGCTGGTTGAGCTACCTCAGTACCGCCAAGCATCTGCTGCAGCGCATCATATGCTTGCTGCGGATTTTCAGCCGTAACCCTGAACTTTCGCCCATCTTCGGTTGTGAGCATATAAGTTCCCATTATTCCGTTACCTCCTCTATGGTAACATTATTTATAACCTGAACCTTTGAAGATGAATTTTCACCCAAATATCTACTCACGCCTACAAGGTGAGGACCGCCCTGCTGCGTAAACGGATTTATACCCTGCGTCATCAGATCAAGCTCTTCCTCAGTGGCATTTCGGTAAGTTTTTGTCTTAGGATCAAGAAGTCCATTCTCAAAGTAAGAGCGGAACATCATGGCTGATCTGATGTTCCTCTTAATGGCATCCTCACCTTGAAGTGCATCGAAGTTGTACTTGACCTTACCTAGCGCTTTACGCTCACTATCAGTAAGCTGACCAAGGCCCGATGCACCAGATGGGCTTTGAGCTTTTAGCTGCGCCAATGTCTCAAACTGCATCTGCGCCTCCATAACTGCCAAGTCCTCAGCGACGTTTTTTTGCTTCTGACCAAAAACAGTGTCTCTAACTAAGCCAGCAATAACACCAGTTTTAGGTATTATCGTTGGATCGTTGTCGATAGAATTAATGACACGCTCACCTGCAGAGTAGAATGAAAGTGTGGAGCCCACTTTCCCTTGATCAATAAGTTTCTGCTGCTCAATTCGCTTCTGCTCATCAACGTAGTCTGGGCTACCCTTGACAGGAACCATGCTGTAGGTTGGTTGCCCCTGATCATCTGTACCTTCCACTAACTGGTATCCAGATGGTATTGTGCCAAACTGGGTCTTCCTTTTACCAAGCTGCTGCCAGTCTGCAAATGTACCCTTGTATCCCTGAGATTGAGCTAAGCGGTATTCTTGAACGTCTGCAGTTTCCTTTGTGCCTTTCGCCCCAGCCGCTAACGCTGTGCGTGCATCAATTCCACCCTGACGCAGTAAGTTCGCCAAGTCAGTCTGACCAGTACGCTCCAAATAGTCCGCAGTAGCATTTGCCTGCGCAGTTGTGCGAGCCATTGCCCTACGCTCTTTTGCTGCCTGCTGCATCCCAGAAACCATAGGTGCAAACGCACGTGGATCAGAACCAAGCAACAAGCCCATCTTTAGTCGGTCACGAAAGTCATCACTTAGGCCAAGTGCGCCACCGATACCTTGTCCACCAAGGATACCGCCAAGTAAACCTTGCGACTGTTGAGGTTGCTGTTCTTGGAACATTTGTGCTGGTTTATTATCCATAGATGCACCGCCTTTTCCATAACCCTCCCAAGCGCCTGTGCCTTGGGTTTTTAGAATATACTGACCAATCTTATCCTGAGTGGCCTTGTTAAACTTTTGTTCAGGATCAATGCCTAGAGCGTTGATTGCGTCACGCAAAGTCGTGCCGACAACCTGATACGCGCCCACTGGCGTAGCGACATGACCCACCTGATCCTTGACGTACTGACCATACTTACCAGTTGGGCTGGTAAATCGGATGACGTCACCGACAGGCATTTCAGAAACCTTGATCCCAGAAAAAGCACCATTCGGGCGGTTCTGATAGCCAAAGAGGGCGTCATAGTCGCCCCCGCTCTCGCCCTTGAAGATGTTTTGTTGGTGCTGTTCCCAAGTAAGTGCCATGCTAAATAAACGCCGTTAGTAGACCCATAGGATTGAAGGGTGTGCTTGTCGTACCTGTAGTGCTTGTTGGATAAGGCATGGAGCCTATAACTCCAGTCATTGCGCCAAGCCCAGCAAGAGGAGCGCCTGCTGCGCCGTAATATTGCTGCTTCGCTAAATCCATAAGCTGCTGCTGTAGCTGACGCTGAAATGCGCCTTGTGCTCCGATGGCTGATTGTGTCTGCTGGCCCATGCCAAACAACTGACCGCCAAGCCCTGCTAAGCCACCTGCGCCCGCCTGCTGCATTCCTGCTGTGCGGAAGGCTGTATCCATAGCTTGCTCATAGCCGCGCTGACGCTGCTGCGCTGCAATGTCGCCAGCCATACGCCCGTATTCGCCAGCCATAACGCCTTCTGCAACACCATGGCGTGACCCGCCAAACGCGCCAGCCTGTGTAGCCTGTGCGCCAAGTTGATTTTGCGCCATCTGCTGCTGACGCATAATATCTTGCTGAGTGCGATCAATGACTTCACTTGTGTATGGCGACATGTACTGCTGAACATCAGGCTGGAAGCCAGCTAAGTTGCCGTATGTTTGCCCCGCTTGCTGCATCGCTGCGGATGAGCCTTGGAAAACATTTTGGATCGGTTGATTTGCTGATGCACCCATTTCGTTATCCTCCAAATAGGCCGCCGAATAGCTTGCCTACGTCCTTTTTGGCTGTTGCTGCAGCGTAACCAAGGTCTGCCCTGACCTGATCCGCGAAAGACATTCCGTGAGATGGTGTTGAATATTTCCCGATCTGACCCTTTGTATCCAGCATACCGCTTAGCTTAGCCGCGTACGGTCCAGTGGTGGGGCGCGTTTCAGGAAAAATGCTATAGTGACGTTCAAGTGTCTCTGCTGTGCTTTCGCCGCGATCACTGCCTGCTGCGGCAGGGCCGCCAGTGGCAACAGGCTGCGTTGCGACAGGTGTAGGTGGAGCAATGGCTGAACCTGTGATCGGGTCAAAACCAGTCATCTTGGCAAAGTATTCATACTGATCTGGGCGTAACTCTTTCAATCGCTCCATAGAGGCCATGTAAGCAGGATAAGAACTGTACCCTGTCATGCCACCTTGCGTGACAGTCTCCATGCCGCCCATGTCTAATTCCGCTGGTGCCTCCAAACCAAAAGCTGATGCCATGCCACCAACATTGCGGGATAGAGCTTGCTCGTACGGATTGACCGCTGCGACTTCTGGACCCATATAGGGGAGCTTTCCAAGGGCGTCGATCTGCTTGGCTTTTTCCAGCGCAAACTTGCTGGCGTCCTCCAAGTACGCAGGTATTTCAGTTTTCTGCGAAGTGGTGCTGCTACTTCCACCCATTTTAAAACTCCAAGTGCATTGTGATAGAGTGTGGCTTCCAGCCTACAGTCTCTAAAGGTTTACGCCATCCAAATCGACCATCAAAAGTTGCAAACGAACAGCCCATAAGTTTCGCCCATTCTTTCACACTTTTAGTCATTTGTAAAATTTCACCTAACTTGCCGCCTGCAAGAAAAACATGCAGAGCCTTTCGGTTATGATATACCACTATTTCAGTAACAATGCACCCCTCAGCTTCGGGCCAAAGTTGCATGCGACCAGAATGAATACCCTCGACAACCTCATCCCAAGCATTTAGATCACCTGATCGCCTTAACGCTGCCTCAATCCACGGACGGCAGCGCTCTAGTTCACTGATTGGCGTCATGTCATTCATCCATGCATCCTCGTTATATGTAAGGTTGTTGCTGGTGCCGCTGGGCTAAATGACGTTGCCGCTGATGCGTCTAAATAGCCAGATGTGCTGTCTACCGCCCACATAACTTGCAAGTAATCGCCAGCACTTACGTCAAACTTAGCACCGCGTGATACGACCTGCGTTGCGTCGTTTTGGTGTAGCGCGTAAATAATTGTATTATTGGTTGCATCCGTACCGTTTAGCCTTGGCCAGAAATAGAACTTAACTGTGCTAGATGACGTTGATGAAATCTGCGCGGAAAACATCACAAGATATTCGCCTGCTTCCTCAAACACGATCTTGCTGTTGTCGGTGTCATCCCGATCAATGCCCTCGTTTCCTGTGGGCGCATCATACGTTATTGCGTACGCCGTGTCTGTAGCCGCTGCGGTGACATCAGTTATGCGGTAAAACGATGCGTGTCCATCCTCTAAGACAATCTGACGAAACTCGTTGTTCTTGGATACTACAGGATACCCATTAACGTTATCCCAAAGAATAACTCCGTTTTGCGACGGGTTGTCGGCTGCCGTCTTAAACCCCAACTTTGACAAGTTAAGGGTCAGATATTGTGTGAGCTGCCTGCCCCACTGGTCAAGACTTGTACCAATAACTGGCAGGTTAGGGATAGGCATTACCGCTTACCCCCTTGCTGCGCGTCTACACGCACGATACCTACTCGGAAGTCTGATCCGTCATCAGGCTCAATGCGCATTTTGAATTGACGACCCGCCAGACGTAACCCAGTAGGCGTTGCAGGGTCAAATGGACCATGCTCCACTTCATCCCCATTCGGGTAAAAGCGCGTCTTGAACTTGAGCTGCACGTCGCCCTTTGTGCGTTCGTCTGCAATCATCTGCGTAACGTGCATGATATTGTCGCCGTTGCCCAACTGGATCGGGCCTGTCTCGGCAAACATATTTGTAGCACCTGTGCCAGCCACCTCATGATGGTACACGTCCGTGCTATCAACCATAAACGCATTGCGGAAAACGCCGCGTGGCGCACCCGCCGTGCGAGACAACACGCCAATGTGCCAGTGGTTTTCCTTATAATCGTAGGCGACATACTTATCAATCTCGCCACTGACGTCAGACTGATAAAACCACCAAACTTCACCAAACTCAGAGTTGTTAAAAGCCCACGTCTTGGACTTATTGCGGTCTTGCAGTTCACCAAACACATGGTCAAACACATCACACGGTATTTCTTGCACGACGTTACCATCAAAGCGGAAGAAGCCGCGCTGACCCATCCAGAACACGCCTGCGTCCGTGTCTACAGCCGCCATGCGAGAAATTGCACCGCATGCAGTGCCGACACGCTGGAAGCCATAGACAAACGGTGGGCCACTGTATCGCGCACTGTGTGCGTCGATGTCCGTGAGTATTAGCACCTGACCCCTAGTGCGTATGGCTTGCATAATTTGCCCAGCAGTTTGCAGCTCAATGTCGCCTGCTTGGTTTGACGCTGTTGGCGTCCAATCTGTATTATTCTCAATATCGCACCACTGCACCTTGCGTGGGTTATTGTCTGCGCCTAACGCAAACAAGATGCGTTCTTCAGTAACGACAACACCTAGGTTACCAATTGGCGCATTTTCGATAGGTATCGCCCTAAAAGCATTTCCATTATCGTTAATGTCTAGTGAGTAAAATGTGTAGTTGAACTGTATGCTGTCAGCAGTTGCGGCACCAAAATAGATCGTTGCTGTTCCATCGTCATCAGCAATAAAACTATCATCCACGGTTGGTGTTGGCGGCGTCCCAGAGCTAGGTTGATATGTGTTACTGTAAAAATACGTTGTCGATGTTCCATTATCGTAACTTACTTGCACATAGAACGTGTAATTTACGTTACTGTTTGCGCCAAAAATGACCTTGGCAATGTATTTAGCGCCTCTTTTAATGGGAATATTAGAGTACCTACGATAAGTAGAGCCAAATGTGCCAGAAGCAGTCGCGCTTTCAATACCAGAATTTGCAGGATTTTGACTATCTGGCTTGTAACCAGTAGCCCACGTGAAATTTGGGTTAGACGACGTAAATTGTGTGACCTCTGTATCGTCTAGCGGAAAATATGTTGCGGTGGCAGGCGCATCTAATTGCCACTCAAAAAGCCTTCCATCCGCATATGAACACGCAGCCAAATATTCGCCAAAGTTGTCCAACTGCCAGACATTAACTTCACTATAAGAGCCAAACGCAGACCGCTCGGTGCCATATGTCCCAGAGCTATAGTTGCCGTACCCGTAACCAGTCTCTAGGGTGCTATTTTCATCACCAGCCGTTAAGTCTGTGGGTGTAATATCGTAAACTGTATTATCAGATGTCGATACTTTCAGCTCGTTATATGATCCACCCGCATAAAAGCGTGATCCATTGTTAGCTTCCCAAGTGTGAAAGCCACGAATTGGATTTGTGCTAAATCCTGCTTTGCGAGACTGCCACCCACCTACGGGGCGCAGCGTATTGTCACGCCAGCGAACCAGCGACGCATCTTGCCACCTACCTTGGCCTTCAAGGTCAGTACCGTTTTTGTAAACGCCTGCGGGTATATCTAAAGGTATTAATGTCATGCTGGCACCGTATATGTATGTGAACCGATCGCAGTGTATTCTGTCTCTACGCCATCAACTGTGATTTTGCAGTATCCGTTTGCACCCTTAGCGCCCTGCGTAAACCCTGTCCCGCCTGCGCCGCCTTCCCCGATAACAATGTCAACAGTTTCGCGTGGGCGTATAAGAATTGTCCCCGTGCTTGGCATACCAACATTACGCTGCAAAGTCGCCGAGCTATTCCAAGCCGTGACAGTGTACCCTGCACCCTCTGTGCCACCAGCACCACCGCCAACACCGCCGTTACGCTCTGCAAAGGTATGCGCACCACCGCCACCGCCGCCTGCGCCATATGCAGTTACCGCAGGGGCGTCGCCTGCCGTCTGGTTGTTGGTGTCACTGTTGTCACCGCCTTCACCGCCGTTTCCGTAGTTAGAGTTTTCACCGTTGCCCCAGCTCGTCTGGTGTCCACCAAGGCCACCCTCACCACCTGATGATGTGATTGTCGTGGTAGACGTGTCGCCAGACACAAGGAGTGTGATCGTGCTGTCTTCACCGTCTTGCCCGTTTACTGATGACGTATCGCCAGCGCCACCACCGCCACCAGCGCCGATGATCTCATACGTGAGCTCGTAAACCTTTAGCTCGCCGCGACCAAAGCCCCGTGCTGATGCTGCGCCGAATGTGCTTAGTAAAGGCATGCTTTATCCCTATGCGTAGTCTGCCAAACTGGCGAGAACAGTGTATGTCGCTGATGCTGTTTTGATAATTGTGAAAGTATATACGTCAATCCCGCTTGCGTTACCCGCATCTGGCGCAGTCCCGCCCTGCCATTTCGGTGTCACCGTGGCACCGTCGATTTCGTATGTGTTTAAATAATACGCTGTGGAACCCTGCGTTACAGCAATGCTGACAGTAATGCTTTCGCCATTTGACAGCATACTGTTTAGCGCAGTAGACCCATCGCCCCGAAAGTTTATTGTGCGATTTGCTGTTTGATCGGCTGTGTAGTATTCGATTGCCTGCGCATTACAGTCGAAGTTAATGGTGCCAGTTGTGCTTGTCTGCGTTGTGACTTTTTCAACGACTTCTTCAATCTTCGTTGTACCATTCAAGTCTGCATCACTGATGCTTGGCCCTGTATTAACATATGTTGCAACATCCGTCATAGCGACCTGCACCATCGTGCCGTCGTCATTCACAACAACACGGTCAGCATCGGCTAAAGTTGTAAGTGTTGCTGTCGTGTCACCGTCTACAATGTTCAACTCTGTCGCGCTGGCATTGATTGACGCAAGTTTGTTTAAATCAGACGCCGTTGCAGTGATTTCCGTACCGCTGATTTTCCATGAGCCAGATGTAAGGTCTGGCGTGATTTCGCTGTCACCGTCTAGGTAATTAGCAACAGCATCCAGCGTACTGTTTAGAGTAGTACCCCATGTGCCGTCAGAACCGCCGACTGTGGGTTTGGTGAGCGTGATAGCCATGTGATGTCTCCTTTGCTGCTAACATACAGCAGTTTTTACTTTTCGTCTATGTTAGAGGACTGAGGTTAGTCCATGTGTCGTTATCTTCAGATATGTCCGTCCAGATACTTGTGTCCTCCGATAAGTCTGTCCAGTTGCTTGTGTCTTCCGATAAGTTTATCCAGTTGTCCGTGTCTTCTGATAAGTCTGTCCAGCTGTCCGTGTCTTCCGCGAGGTTAATCCACTTTTCAGACAGTGACGCAAGCACCGTGGATGCTGCCTCCTGTAGAAATGCGTTACTATTGTACGTCATAGCACCGCCAGAGATTGTCGCGCTTAAGCCTACCGATAGTGCGCCTGTGTTTGTGCGAATTAAGCCAGCACTCACTGGCATTGTGCCTTGCGCATTGGAGGCAATTCCTATGCGTGTGCGGATGACGTTTGGCTGTACTAACGAATATGATGAAATTGCGTAGTCAACGTAGTTTGGCTCATAGTAGCCTGCGTCAACGTATAAGCTGCGCGGAACAGCGTAGGCGTCTACTGTAAAGTTGCCACCAATAAGGCCAGTGCCTTGCGCCTCAGATAAGCTGCCACCCACGCGAACGCGGAATGCTCCGACCAGTGTCGTCGATGTCGCCACGGCCTTTACGCCAGTCGTGCGAACACGTGTTATGCCTGTCAGCGTTGCAGATGCTGGGGATTGCGCCAATGCGCCTGCCACAACACGGTTACCGCCGAATAGCGATGTGACTTCGCCCTCCGATAGCATGCTTGCAAACTGAATGCGTGTTGGTGTTGCGAGTGTGGTGCTTGTGCCATCTGATTGCGCTGCGGCAAACTTGGCGTCGCCGACCGCATACCCCTCTAGCCAGTACGTTTCACCGCCTGCTGCGCTGGGTTCTGGCTGAACATAATATGCGGTCATGCGATCTTATTCCTCGGGCAATTCTGCCTTTAGTAGCTGAACAAATGCGTCACGGCCTACTTGCAACTGCTCCACATTAAACTTGGCACTGCCAATCTTTTGATCCAGTGAGTTGATGTGATTAATGCAGGCTTTCGCTGCGTCTGTTAGCTGATCTTCAGTGTAGTCTACATCGTCAATCGTGATGACCTTTTTTTCTTCAGTCATTTGATTTCCTTTCTGTATTACTCAGCAGCCCAAGGCATACCGCTCAGTGATGTTGGGTTAGCCATTGCGTCCAGTTTAGCTTGGATCGCAGCCTCGGTGTCTTCTTGGTTTACTTGTGCTTGCACCCAGCCCAAGACTGTTGCTTCAGTCAAGCTGTCATATGCCACCCAGCCATCCGCAGATGGATCAGGTTCATGTGATGTGGTGCCGTAGCTAGAAGCAGTGTTGTCTCCGTCTACGCCTGTGCAACGCCAGTGTGCTACTGTAACGCCTTTGTTAGCGTCGTTGTTGTACTCTACGTTTGCGATAGTCCATGTGAATGTTGCTGGCATTATTCTGTCTCCTGTGCTGCTAAGTGTGCGGCGTAAGCATCCTTAACCGCTTGGGTGTGAACTGCGTTACAGATGGCTTGCACCTCTGTGCTTTCACCTGTGATGTCTGCATCTGGTGCAACGACATGGCGGCTGAAGGATCGGCTGATCTCTACTCCGTCACGCTTGATGACCGTGGCTGTGCGCACCTGAACGTGCTTGAAGTCGCCTACGATCTCTATTTTGTCTTGTACTGTTTCTTCTGTTAAAGCCATACTAGGCTCCTTTCTGCTGTCCAGACCAACCATCCAGATGGTCTATGCTGTTTGCCTTGCGGCGGTTTTCACTAGCAGGGATAACCTGCAAGTTAATTGGTGCGTTTAGCCCACATATTACGTCATGTGTCAGTGGAATAATGTGATCTACTTCGTGCGGTACGCCTGTCTCTTTGCTAACCTGTTTGGCTTGCTTGTAGATAAACTGAACATCAGCCATGCTTACCCAAGGCGGTGTTGCGTTCTTACACCGTTGTTCACGAGCATTTGTGGTTGCCAATTTGCGGTACTTGTTATTAGCATACCACTCTTTGCTGTTTTCAAGGTGCTGCTCTTTGTTGTCGCCGTACCAACGATTGCATAACTGCTTATGCTTATCCTTATTGTTAGCAATCCACTTACGGTTATGCTCTAAACGACAAACCTTGCACCAAGCCTCACGCCCATCTGGTCTGCGCTTCCGTTTGTAGAAGGCATCCAGTTCTTTGGTATTATGACATTTGGTGCAGGTTTTCATTATGCGTCAGTCTCATAAGTAAGAGTAAATCCTATATCAGAACCTGAAGTTAGACTTGTTACAGGAACACCTTGGTCATTTGTTCCATCATTATAAAAAACATAAACATTTGTACTTGCCCTATTACCATATACATAAACATCTCTAGCAGATGATGAAATAGCTGTGCCTAACTGGCGGATATGAATAGACCCAGTTGCACCCCGCCCCATTGCACCTGTATCTCTAACAGAGAAAGGCAATCCTGTTATTGAGAGTGTACCTGAACCAGCGGTGGATACAGAGCAGTCTATTAAAGCACAGTTTACAGTTACAATCTTTCCTACTTTTGTGTAAACACCTGCTTGTGTGCTTGTCCAGCTATACGATCCAGCAGTAGTTGCCCCAGCTACATTGGGCGTCCATGATCCGCTCTCATAGTCATCCAGCTTATTAGCCGACCCAGTGCCGCCAAGGTATACACCGCCAGACAGGTAGAGGTTACGATAGCGCTCCGTGCTTGAACCAAGGTTCATCTGTGCATCACGGGCAGCATTTGTAGACGTATTCCAAGGAACAATAATTCCTGTTCCACCATCTGCATTGCTACCATCATAAAAACGAAGGCCAGTAGTTCCTTTCCCAATGTAGGTATCATCGCCACCCGCAGTAACCCCAATACTCCCCACAGTGGAGCCGTCTTTGCGGAACTGAAGGATAGCACCGTCAGTTGCCTTGCGGTTAATGATAGCGGTTGTTGTGGCGTTGGCAGAAAATTGCACAGTGCCATTTGCTTGAAGCGCAATGCCATCACTATCGTTGCTTACCGCAGGAGTAGTGCCAGTAGTACCCACCAGCAAGTTACCGCTGCTGTCGATGCGCATGGCTTCTGAGGCGTTATTATAAAAGCGGGTGTTTCTTGCTGAACTTAAAAACGTATCGTGTGATGCACTTGTAGACCCTAGTGTTAGATCGCCAGAAGGATTTACTACTTGGCCAGACAGGTAGAGGTCTTTGAAGCGGCCTGCTGATTGACCCAAGTCAATAGCATTATCCCTCAACGAACCCGTTGTTGTTGTGGGGCTAATCTTACTGGCACCGAAGCCTATTCCTGCGTCACTAGACGAAGGTGATGCAATGTAAAGGTCGCCAAAGTAAGTCCCAATACTCCCCACAGTGGTGTTGTCTTTGCGGAACTCAACAATGTCGCCATCTGAAGATGTGCGATTAAAATACCCCACAACCTGATTGGGTGCAGTGCCTTTTACCTGACCTGTTGAACTAAACTCGGCACCTTGATTAGATAACCCTGTTGTCGTCTTACCCACCAGCAAGTTACCGCTGCTGTCGATGCGCATGCGTTCTGTTTCGCCTGTAGTACCTGTGAAAATACTAAAGTTGCCTGAATTGTCGGTACGAATTGTTGCGTTGCTTACCTGTGTAGCACCGTTTTTAGTAACAAGCTGAATACCAGCACCCGCTGCCGCATTGCCTGTATTTATGACTGCGGCTCTAGTTACGCCAACAGAAGAACTCTCAACGTGCAATGCTTGACTAGGCGAACTCGTCCCAATCCCAACATTACCGCTGCTGTCGATGCGCATGCGTTCTGAGCCAGCGGTTCTAAAGCGAATATATCCAGAAGCATTTGACGCATTTATTCTTACGCC
>VMHT01146707.1_pt1 | contig 17345 bp, 34 predicted proteins | sample 4693611 | NCBI WGS metagenome assembly VMHT01 (sample SAMN12280063, study PRJNA550983) | marine metagenome | isolation source: seawater sampled from same location over 5 years 0.02-0.2 micron viral filtrate | place: USA: collected off the coast of southern California halfway between the port... ...
GATGGATCGTTTGGTCCTAACACAGCCAGAGCTATTGCAAAACATTATGAATTATCAGATAAACGTGGGGCGCACCTGTTGGGTCAGGCTCACCATGAAAGCGGTGGTTTTAAGCGCACGAAAGAGGGATTGTATTACAGCACCCCAGAGCGACTAATGGCTGTGTGGCCTAGTAGATTTAAATCTGTAGAAGCTGCACAGCCATACACAAAGAACCCAGAAGCATTAGCTAACAAAGTTTATAACGGGCGCATGGGTAATGAAGAAGGCTCTAATGACGGTTGGCTGTACGCTGGAAAAGGATTTTTACAATGCACGGGCAAATCAAATGTAAGAGCGTTTGCATCTGATATGCGCTTACCTGATGTTATGGAAAACCCCATGTTGCTCGAAAAAGAATACGCCTTTGAGTCGGCCTTGTGGTTCTTCAGGTCTAACAAGCTGTTCAGTATATGTGACAAGGGCGTTGATGATGATACAATCAAGGCTGTGACCAAGCGTGTAAATGGTGGCACGCATGGCCTTAAAGATCGTATAGAACAAACTAAAAAGATTTATGAGTGGCTTACTGCGGCCTAATCTTAGGCTTAACTATCTTTGATGGTATCCCTGATACATCACAAAAGCCTGCCTCTGCATTAATCTGATCGTAAAGCGTATCGTTTTGCATTAACACGCTCCAACAATCATCCTCACTAGCAAACCAAATCTTTGCCTCTTGAGGATGCCCATTCATGTAATACATAAGTGTTAATAATGTAAAATATTCGATTGTTTACACCCCAGATTATGATATTGTAATTCTAGAGGAAGCCTTTGGCCTTATACTTCTCCTGCTTGTATTAGTTTTACCTTTGGTTTCCTCACGAACTCTTTTCCCATTATTATTTAAAAGCCTAAACTTGTTTTCCGCTGCTATGTTTTTTGAAGTTCCATGCAACATTTTACGCTGTTTATCTTTTTCCAGCCTTGCCATTTTCTTCATGGCTTTACCAATTTCTTCTTCAGTCATTATTTTCCTCCGATATTTGCCTAAAAACAGACGCAAGCCGTCTTAGCTCTGCATCCATGCCTTTCTCAATAAACCCTGTAAATAAAGGTCTGCGATCTTTTGCATTTACAGCTTCACAAGCTTTCAATGAAAAAGTCTTATTCTTTCTGCTAAATTCAAAAGTTATGTGGCCCACCTGTATACAGTCTCTGTCTGCATCTGGGTGACGCCTGTTAGCCTTTAACGTGTGCGTACTCATATATTTACGCCCTCTGCTTGCAGCTTACCAACAAGAGTTTCCATAGCATCTTTGGCATCTTTATATTGCTGCTTAACCTTTGGCTCTGCATTAACTGATAGCGCCATTGGCTCCAGTCTTTGTATCTCCCTCTTTAAGCTGTCTCTCAGATTCCTGTCTTCTGGCTTCAGTTCCATTGTTACACCCTTCGCAAAGTTTTTTATGTTTAGTGATGTATCCAATGCTAGGTAAAAAAATAACTGGATGCACCACCTCTACCTCAATGTAGCCTTTATTATTGCACTGTGTGCAAAGCTTTCTCATCTTCATCTCCATAACCCAAAACGTATTTTTTATATATATCCATAGCTATTCTTCTGTCGCACCAAGCGAGTTTCGAAACTTTATCTTGCTTGCCGTCCACAGTAAGGGAGAGTTTAGCAATTTTACCCTTCATGTGAAGCCCAGTAAGTTTGCTAGTTATATCTTTATTAGAACCAATAGCATCATATTTTCTTTCAACTTGCTCCATTACTTCAAAGCTAGTAAAAAATTCTTGTTCTGACTGAAGAACTGCTAAAATAGCTTCATCCCAATCAATAACATTAACATTTTTTTGAGGAGCAAGCTCACCAAGGCCAGCCAAACCCTTAACTGAAAATTGATCCATTAAATGGATAAACGGACTGCTTTTATCATAAATAACCTTAGCTTTATACTCGCTATGGAGCTTACCTGAACCCTCAAGTCTTTGGATTTCATCTTTTGGAGTATGTATAACCTCAATAAAGCAAGTAGCGTTCAGTTTTAAATTAAATTGATCCACCATAGACTTTGGAATAAAAACCTCATCGAGCGTCTTCATACATCTTCCCAATCCATGCCCTGATCTAATAATGCGTATAATTGCTACCTGTCTAATATCTAACTTCTGTTTCATTTGTTTAACCTTTCATTATATTATTGCACGGACTTGACATATAAGGTAATATTCCCTAAATGCAATAGTGTCAATTTTTTTTAAAGAGGTTACGATGACAGATAAACAAAAAACAGTGCAGCAATGCATGAGGATGAGGGAAAGTATGGTTGAGAAATTGGACTTTCTTAGCAATGTAACTCGCATTCCTAAAAGTGTATTGGTTGAGCAATATATGCTCTACGGAAACTTAGAAGAGGATTTAGTTAAATATAACTTTTCTAAGGCAAGGGAACCTGTCGGGCATAATAAGTGATATGGTTAACGGCAGGCAAAAAGGAGCTAGTTTTGAGCGCACTATATGCAACGCTTTGCAGGACGATCTAAATGTAAAGGCGGCAAAGAGGGATCTAGAACAGTATAGATCTGCGGATAGGGGCGATATACTTATAGACGATGACAGCTTCCCTTATACTATAGAATGTAAAAGGTATAAGAAGGGTAGCTGGTCGCAAAGCTGGTGGGATCAGGTTGATAAGGCAGCTAAGGTTGCTAATAAAGAGCCTGTCTTAGTGTACAAGTTTGATAGACAACCAATTAGAGTTGTAATGAGGCTTGAGCATTTGATGAGGGATAACACAGAGCAAGGTTTAAAGGTTGAACTTAATTGGGAAGCTTTTTGCTACGTTGCTAGAGAGAATTGGAATAGTTAGAAAGGCTAAACAATGGAATTTAAGCGTAATTTAACCAATGAGCAGTATCACGATAGTGACACTTATCCTCACTTTAGTTCATCAGATATAAAAGAGGTTGTTAAAAACTCAGCCTTACACTGGGCGCTAAAACAAGATGAGCCTCGCAAAGAGCCAACTGAAGCTATGCTATTAGGTAGCGCAGTTCATGGATTTATTTTGGAGCCAGAGAAAAATGAATTTATGCGCGGCTTACCAAATAAACTGCAAAGAAAAGCTTGGGCTGAAATGGAAGATCAGGCGGCTAAGGATGGTAAAATTTTGCTAAAAGAGGGAACTTACGATCAAGCTAAAAAGCTAGCTGAGGTCGCCTTACACACTAACACTGATTTGCAAGATTTTATAAAGCATAAAAATTTTCTTCCAGAGGTTAGTGTGTTTGGAGAATGCGAAAACACTGGCTTATCTGTAAAATGCAGACCTGACGGTATGCTGTTAGATAAAAAGAATAAAAAGGCGACATTGATGGATATTAAAACCACATTCAATGTCAGCCCTTATGGTTTTTCAAAAGAGATAAAAAACTGGAATTATGGCGTTCAGGCTGTGTTCTATATGATGTGCTGCAAATCAATAGGTTTGACAGTAGATAGGTTTATCTTTTTTGCAGTGTGTAAAGATACAGGTATCTGTACAAAACACACACTAAGCGAATTGTATTTGAAATATGCTGAAAAGCAGATGTTCAAAGCAATGGCTGAATTACTTGATGCTCAAGTATCAGGTAAATTTAGCACTGGCTGGCCCGATGAAAATGTTATTCATTTGCCCAGCTATCTTGAAGATGAAGTAATGGATGAAATGTAGAAAGGTTAACATGATACATAAACTAAAAAACGTAAAAGCTAGATACCCGAAAATGAACCAGCCTTACATTTGGAGTGATCCAGATAATAGGTATATCGGTTGCGATGCTACAATGGATAATGCCGCTTTTTATTGTGACGCATTTATCTCAAATGATGCTTATGAAGATTTGCAGAAACTATGTGAGCAAGTCTGGAAAGAGTTTTGTGAAAAGCGCCAGCAAGAAAACAAGCCTATTAAAGACCCTAAGAAATTTAGGTTACCTTTAGATGAGGATAATGAGGGCAGAGGTTATTGCAAAATGAAGTTGCCAACATATGGCGATGAAAAAACTGTCGTTAAGCAATGGGATAGCGCCGCCGAAAGGTTAGCGAAAGACTTTGCTCTAACAACTAACAGTGATATGCATTGTCAGTTCATCATCAAAGGCTATAAGAACGGCTCACAGCAGGGTATTACTCTAAAGCTAACTGATGTTCAGGTATTGCAGTTAGCTGCCCCTATGGAGCGTCCGTCACCCTTTCAGGCTGAAGAGGGCGGCTTTAAGGCTAGTGACGCACCTGATGGGCATCAGCCTAAAACTGATGACGATGAGGAAACTGAGCTTGCGCCCGATAAGGGCGAAGATAAGAAGTCTGATGATTCGGAATTCTTTGACGATCAAATCCCATTCTAAGCAAAAAAATAGCCCCACTGTTAAAGTGGGGCTTATAAGTTAAAACCTACAGAAAGGCTAATAAAAGTAGGTCTAGCAGTTATGTAAATATCCATGCGGAGTATTCGAGTAAAATGGTACAATATATAGATAATAATAACAAGTCATATACAGCATATTGGTCAGAGTATGCTGAGGGTATAATCCAGTCATTAGATCTAAAAAAAGTAAGCCCAAAAGAATATCATGGGGCTTGCCCATGTTGTGGCGGTAAGGATAGATTCTGGATTAGCGACTTTCATGGTGAGGTTCGTGTAAATTGTCGAAAATGCGAAGATTTTTCAGGCATAACTAAAGTTTTAAGGGATCAGGGATTGTTACCTAAGTTCGAGCCGCAAAAAAGAGAAGATTTTTCACAAGTGCCTAAATTTCAAGTTGAGGATGTTCACCCCTACTTGTCTTTAAAAAGAATTAAGCAACATGGCGCTAAAATTGATAATGGTAAACTAAAAATACCAGTTATTAATAAAGATGGTGACATAAAAGGTTACCAGTACATCGATGGGCAGGGTCAAAAGAAATTTAACACTGGTTTGCAATATAAAGGCTGTTTTCATGTTGTTGGTGGCGTGATTAAGGATAAAGCTTACATTGCTGAGGGCTTTGCGACTGCTGCATCAATATATGAGGCAACATCAGTGCCGTGCGTTCATGCTTTAAATGCTGGTAATGTTGTAAATGTTGTCAGTGAGCTAAAATCGGTAAAACCAGAAACAGAATTTACCATAGCTGGTGATAATGATGAGGCTGGTTTGAAAGCTTGCAATAAGGCTAAAGAGGAGCATGGCATTGAATTTGTTGTTCCTAAAAGTGAAGGCCTAGATTGGAATGATGTTTGGGTTGCCAGAGGAAAAGACTTTTTAATCAAAGCCTTACGACCACAAAGCATTTTAGATGAGGTTATATTTCCAAATCAGGCCGTAACTCAAACATCATTAAATTACATTGTTAAAGGCTGGTTAAGCGAAAACAGCATGAGCATTGTTTATGGTGCTAGTAATGTGGGTAAAAGCTTCTTTTGTATGGATATGGCTTATCACATTGCCGCAAAACAAAGCTGGATGGGTAACAAGGTCAGAGGTGGTGCTGTTTTATATTTGCAGACCGAAGGTGGTCAGGCGTTTAACGCACGTTTAATCGCGTTAAGAAATAAGTACAGCGATTTTGAAGATGTTAATCTTGCTGTCAGGGCCGCACCTATTAATCTTTTTAATAATGAAGATGACATGGCTAAGGTAAAATCGTTAATTGAAATAATTGGTAAAAAATATGAACCAGTTAAGGTATTGATCGTTGATACTATATCTAGAGCCACTCAGGGGCAACTTGATGAGAATAGTAATTCCGATTTTGCTAGATTTTTAACAAATTTAGATATTTTAAGAGCGGAAACGGGCATACACGTTATGCTGGTTGGTCATTCAGGTAAAGACCCGTCAAAAGGATTAAGAGGTAGTTCAGCTCAAAAGGCAGGCACTGATACTGAGATAGAAATAACCAATAATGAAGACGTAGGAATGCGAACTGCTACAACGACAAAGCAGAGAGATATGGAAACAGGTAAAACGATAAGCTTTTTACTTAGTCGTGAAGTCTTGGGTATTGATGAGGATGGTGACGATATTACCACCTGTACAATTCGTGAGCCGACTGAGGATGAGGTAAAAGAGGCTAAAAGGCCTAAACTTTCGGGTAAAAACCAAGTGCTTTTTAAGCAGGCATTTTATCAGCTTAGAGGTGAGGGCGTTGGGGAGAAAAATCCATCTGGCGTTGGCTGGCCTAAAGGCGGTACTTATTGGTGCATAGAAAATAAAAAGATAAAGGAGCATTTTCTAGGTAAATTAGGAAGCCATAAAAACTCTGACACTGCATATAAACAGACGTTCGATTCACTGGTTGATAAGGGTCATATAGCTATAAATGACAATAAAGTATGGTTTTGCGATAAAGAGGGCAAACATAATGAGTCTAGTAGCCCGTTTTAATGTGTAAAAACAGCAACTTATAAAGAAAATATTAACAAAATGAACATAAATTATTTGTATTATTTATTTATTAAAATGCCTATAGGCATTAATAATTAATAATATTAATGTTGGGAGCTTTCGTTGGACTATTCAAATTGGTTAAAAGAAAAATTAAAAAATGGTTCTGCTAAGGAATTTAAAAAGGGAACCAGTAAGATTAAATTTTTGCAGACATTTGAGCAAAAATTAGCCAGCATTAATACCGAAGAAGAATTATACGGATTTGGTAACCGTAGGCGTGTGCTAGGCATTAATTTGCCTGAATGGAACGATGAACAGGTAAGGGCTATAAAATGGCGTTTAATGGAAATACGAAAAAACCGTTAAGGTGGGCTGTATACGATAATGGGCTTAAGATCTATTATGAGGGCGAACTGGTGGGGCTAATAGAAAATGATGAGCTACACCACCTCAGCGCAGAAATACTTAACCTGTTGCGCTGGAAACATGGCAAAGGCGCAAAAAAAAGCCCTGCCGAAGCAGAGCTAAGTTGACCTAAAGGAAAGGTAGGCTTATTTATTCGTCCTCATCCGCAAAGTGAGTGTAAATACGAAATTCAGCGTCCTCAGAAAAAGAATGAGATACAGTCTCATATTTTTCTATTTCTCTTTTTGGAAAACCATATTCGTTCATAACAGTTTTGCCATTTTTGTGTTTTTTCTCGCGCCAAACTGGCTCTTGGAATTCAATCCAAACATCGTCAAAGTCATCAACTTTAAACTCTATTTTTTTCTTTTTTAAATGCGCTGTAATAGCTTCCATTACTTCACTTTGCCATAAAGTTATCTGCATTATAATTCTCCCTCATCCTCATCGACAGTTAAATTAAGCTCAATATCCTCAATATCGTGGCTAGTGTTCCTCATAAGCTTATAAACAGCTTGCTCTATAACCTCATTGCTTGGAACGTGTGTATTGGGTAAATCCAACTGGTTAAAATCGACATTAAACGTAAAATGTACGTCTAAGTCAGCTAAGTAAAAATCAACTGATATATCACCGCTTATCAATGTTTATTCCTTTCTCTAAAATTGTTTCAGATTCAGCAATAGCGCTGTTAAATAAAATTTTATCTCTTATCAGTTCAGCCTTATGCAGTTCTTTAGCAAAGCCAAGTATCTCGATATGATCGCCTGACCTTAGCTCATCAATGACAGCCCACACGCTTACCTTGTTAAGGTTGTTTATCTTAACGACTGCAAAGCCTATAGGCTCAAGTTTCAATTTTTCTAAAATGCTAATCAATGCATTTTCCTTTTTATTTTATCGCGCCTAATTTTCGCGATGCGTTTAAGACATATAGCGTAGGCGATAAATAGATTTTCTATCTGATCATCATCTAAAACGTGATCACCAGTTCGCCAATCAACTAAAGAATAACCTTCAATATCGCCTGCGCTGTCAGTGTTACCGTAAATCGCATAGTTTAGCGGTAAATCGTAAAGCTTCATTTAACGGCCTTAATTAGCCCGTTTTCCATTATAACGGACGCGAAGAATTCACGCTTAAAGCCTGTTAGGTGAGGTCTGTTGCACACTGCAAATTCACCATTAGGCGTGTGCTCATTGCCGAATAAAGATGTTTCAGTATACTTTAAGGGCTTGCCGATATTCTCTTTAAGCTCTTTTTTAGTTGGGTAGTTTGCTATCATTGTCATTAGCTTTAGCCTTTCCTGCTGTTAAAATGATATTAAACGCCAGCCTAGGTAAAAGGCTGGTCATTAATAGCATCACTTTTCTTCCTTCAGATAATATTCAAGTGAGGTATCAGTATTGTAAGCGCCAGTAGGGTTGCCCATGCCGTCTATCTCAGGGTAGCATTCGTAAACCAAACACACCTTTTTATCATCTAAAAGATATACGCATAAATCAAATTCACGTTTACCAATATTACACCTAGACCAAAAATTTTCCTCTGGGTATTTATCGTGATATTCCTTAGCTTCATCCTCTACTACCGTGTCATATACAGCAGTCAGGTATCCCTTTTCAAAATCACTTAATGGTAGCTCGTTTAATTCATCAGGATGAAAAGAATAGCCATTAAAATTGTGTCTCATCACAAGCTCCAATCTATAGCGATCTCATCGCCAGTTGTGGGGCAGTTGTAAAAACCATCAGCGCCTATATCACGCGGAAAGTCTTCCTTTAAAATCCTGATCAAATCCTTTTCATCAGTTGCCCTAATGATGCCAAAATCAAGACCGTTCTCGCCTTCTAAATAGAATTCATATTTTTTCATCGCTATTCCTTTCTGCATAACCGTAAGCTTTTTGAATAACTCTTGGTAAATGCCTTGCGCTTAAAAAGCGTTCAACGTCAGGGTAATTGTCAGGTATTTCTGAGCCATCATCCAAACCCAGCCAAAGCCAAGTATTAACAAAATCTTTGTCAGGATTAAGTAAAGCAACTTCAACTAAACCATCATGGACCTTTTCGTTCATTTCATTTGAAACAGATAAAATATATCTATTCGGTAAATTAAGCTTAACATTTCTTAACTTCATCGCGCGTTCCTCGCAGTGTAAGCATCAACGCAATTTAAAAAATGATTGTTAGTAGCTTTTGAACTACCTTGCCAATGCGAAACCCAAATTGACCTATCGCTGGGCTTCCTTCCATTTAAAAAGCCCACAAAGCGACAGCGCTTGCCCTCAGTGCCACATCGCAACCATTGACCGCGCTGTAGTTTGATTTGACCGCTTTTAATAGCGTCTTGAACGCTGGGCGTCCAAAGGTTTAAAGTAGGTAAATATCTCATTATGAAAGATCCGTCACTTTAACCTTAACAACCTTCAAATCAACGGAGTCTGTTGTTTCTGGGTTAAGGTCTAGATCGCCACATAAATCAGCCCATAAATTAGGGTGCAAAGGATTGTTTATATCCTCACGACTTAAAGAGATAAAACGCCCACTATAATAAAGTTTTTCGTCAATAGTAACCATTAGCCTTTCCTTTCCTTTTTATGTGACAGCCAGCTACTTGAGGTTTAATCACTAATCGAATTAATTTGCTATAATTCAAACAGTCCTTAACGAGCTTCACTAACTGCCACGATTCGAATTGTACCACGTTTAAAATGATATCACAAACATTTAGCTAATATCAGATAAACATAGGTAAAATGAAAATAAGAGCAATCACTAGCCCTCGTGATAAAGCGTACCAAATAATTTCGCGGTTACTCATATTCTTAGCCTTTCCTTTTGTTTAGCTTTTAGCGCCTATAACAGCACTGGATGCCAGCCCTAGCAAGGGCTGGTCACCAGTAATGTCTTAGCTCAGTCTCAGCGTGCCTCCAGAGCTTCCAGAACCTACGCCACGACTAAGGCTAGCTCTGTCACCAGCCGCCGCGCCAGCACTAGCCGCAGAACCGCTTCCAGAATGACGCCCTCTAGCCGTTCCGATTCTTGGAAACATTTTACGATGCTCCAAGTCTCTCTTTTGACCAGCTAAAACGACTAAATCAGTTCCAGTGCTAGACTGCTCTTTAACTTGCTGGTTTTCGTCCTTAGCCATTCTTTTTAATCTATCGCCTATACGATAGCCCATAGCATTGAGAAAGTTTGAACGTATCGATTGTGGGTGATGCCTCATACGCAAATCTTGATATTCCCATTGCGTTTTAAATTGTGCGAATTCTTGTTCCATTGTCGCTTTAATCAGATTGACCATGTACAAAGCATTTTGAACATTGTGAGGTGCGCCAAAAAATGAAATATTGCCGCTCGTGTCGTCATTTCGCCTAGTGTAACTATGCATCAAAATTTCAACTTGGCAAAAGTCTCTAATGCCATTTAAAGAGCAGACAACAGGGTGTTTACGTTTACCAGCTTCAAAATAGTTTATTTCGAAATCCATCTCTTGAACGTCTAGTTCTGTTAAGGATACGTTATACTTAGCCTGTAGTTCGCTTAGTTTTTGCGCGGCAAGCATTGCCTCAGCTTCAGAGCAACCGTTGTCAATAGTACGCTCGGAAAACATTTTCATTCTGTTTAATATTTCTTTTTTATCCATTGTTTAGCCTTTCCTTTTTTAAATAGATAACCATAAACTTATAGCAAGCTTATGAAATGCCAGCCTATAAATAAGCTGGTCATTAATAAGCTTAGTGTGTCTGAAATATTACAGGCTTTTGAGCTACCCAGCAAACCGCGCAATCAGCGCAAGAATTTACTTGTTTGGTTTGTTCTGGGCAAAGTATAGCTTCTTTCCTTTCTATTGCCTGTTTTGATCTAATATCGTCAAAACTATTTGCAGAAAAATTATCATCAAAATTGCCGCTAAATCTAACGGCAAAGCGTCCGTTGGCATTGTCTCTTAAGCTTAGGATTGCTTGACCTATTGAGCGCTCAAGCTTGTCCGTTGCGCTGGGCTGGTTAGCTGTATAGCCGTAAACGTGTAAGGCTGGAAATTTGCCTAACCAGCCAGCCCATTTAGCGACATAACCAACACTGTAAAAATCGCCTAAAATATGCAATCTAACTAGAAAGCCTTTAGGGTGTTTACGCTGTAATTCTGCAAGCTCAATTTCTAGCATTGCCTCAAGTGCTGGGCCAGCCTCATATCGGTATGCATAGCGCATATGGTTACCATAACAGTCTAGCCAGTGAACGCATGATTTAGGGCAAGTCGCACGTTCTTCTAAAGTCAAAGTAAATATTGGAAAGCCTTTATAATGGCCCTTATTCACCTTTTTACCTAGCTTGGCATTAGTTGACTTTTTAATGAGCTTTTCCGTTTTTGCCATTAGCGAACTATCAGCTTTTTTAACGCGATACTGGAATAATGTTTTTCCAGCATTTGCGGCTATTTGGGTTTTAGTTAAAGTCATTTGTTAAACCCTCGCTTTTTAGCTGGTCATTATCTTGCAATGATAAATGATCAAATTCATCAAAAAAATCACGCTCGGAGTCGCGTTCTAATTTGTCCAGATACGCTTTAAAGTTTTGGTATTTATTTTGCATTTGTTAACCTTTCCTTTGTTTAATTGGTATTAAATGCCAGCCTAGATTATAGGCTGGTCATTAATATCAATATTCACAATTAATATGATATTTTTCTACTTCTGCTCCGTTTGAATGGTTGCCAATAAATGTCACCCAATCTCGAGAATCTACCTCAATTTCGTTACCTTGCTCATGCTCACTTTGACCCGATTTTGTGTAATTAATGCCACAAGCAATCGCTTTTTTCTTATTGGTGAAAACGGCTATTACACCGTCGTCATAACCTCTAACTACATATGCATAAGCCATAATCAATCCACCCAAACTAGAGTTGTCGGTTTAAGAAATATCTCATTTCCAGTGTCATAATTAGTGCATGAATAATTAGCAGGACCAAACCAGTCTTTAGGGTTGTAATGGTTGCGGATGAATTCATGCTTTGCGTTTTCTTTACGCTTGAAACCATGACCTTGTTTTACTTGCTTTATTAAAACTTGTCTCATTGTTAGCCTTTCCTTTTGCTTATGCGCGAATCAGTAAGTGCGCGGTTAATACAGTTATTATAAGCAATCAACCGATATTAACAAGCATTTATATAATATTGAGTAAATATTGGGTAATATTAGGTAATTGTTCTGTAAGTAGGGGAAAGGCTTTTTTGTGACCTAAACTATACCAAAGCAAACAAGGCCTATCAGCGAGCTTTATATTGGCTCTCAGCGATTTTTGACCAATTTTTGACGTTCGGTATACAATTGTTCGCCATTGTTTGGATTATGCCAAAAATCGACCGAACAGATACAAAAGCACAAGGTTGGGCGCGGGCGCACGCGAATAATACAATGCGATACAAAACACAAGCTAATGTTTTCCAATGTTCAAATTAAGTACAAATCAAAACAATGGTTCAACTATGTTTCGCAATGTTTAAATATTGTTTAACTCAATACCGAACCCCATTTAAGTTTTGCATTGTACTATTTCTGGCTAATGTTGAACAATGGCGAACAATTGTATACAAATGAGATCTATTTTTTTACCCCCCCCGTTAAAGTATTTGCAGCTACCTATGCTATAACTACATTCCCATACAGTAAAATCTGTGCTATAAATTTTTTGGGTGTTGTTTAATAAAATTTTACCTCCCTGATTTTTATTATTTTCTCTCGCAACACCCCCCTTTACCCCTACTAGGAATTTAGGAATTACTAGGAAAATCAAAATCCTAAGTATTTTGCAGATATTTTGCTAATATTTTAATATTTTCTATATTTTAAAGGGCTTAAAGCTAATAAGACATACCTATACTTAAGATTATTTATTTATTAAAATGCCTATAGGCATTAATAATTAATAATTGTAGTATGTTGAACATAACTTTTGCGGAAAGAATATGGCTGGTAAACCAAAATTAAAAAAAGCTTTATCCGAACTTGACCAAAGAGGTGGCGTTGAGGCTTTGCAGAGAGAATTGTTAGCTGGCAAAACAATTCCTATGATTGCTAAAGAGCTAGATTTAGATCGCGGCTACTTTAGACGTAACTTGATGAAAGACGAAAAGTATGGCAACGCTATACGAGAGATAGAGCATTTAGTGGCTGATGCTCATGCTGATGCTGCGTTCGAAGCTCTTAACGATATTAAAGATAGGCGAGACACTGAGGTTAAAGAAGCCTTAAACGGTGATCGTGACGTTGCTGAGGGTAATGTTAATCAGGTTGATATTGGCATTGCTAAAGGTTTAGCGCAGCAGCATAATTTTATAGCTTCATCTTTAAACAAAAATCGTTATGGTGGCGGCAGTCAGCAAAACATCCAGATTAACATTGGTGATTTGCATTTAGATGCGCTGCGTAAGATGAAGGTTATTGACCATGAATGACTTATCTCAGAATACGATGATTGAGTTTACCCAGCGCTACGCTAAAAATCCAACATTGTTTGTGAGAGAGGTGCTTGGGTTAGAGCCGTTAGATTATCAGGCTGAGTTTTTGCAGGCTATTGCTGATGGAGAAAGAAAAATTTCAATTCGCTCTGGACATGGAACTGGTAAGAGCGCGGCTGCGTCATGGGCTATGCTTTGGTATTTCTTAATGCATTATCCGAATAAAGTTGTCGTAACTGCGCCTACTTCTAGCCAGTTATTTGATGCTTTATTTGCTGAGATGAAGCGCTGGATTAATGAGTTACCGCCTGCGTTTCACGATGTGTTGAATGTAAAGTCTGATCGTGTTGAGCATACTTCTGCCCCTAGTGAGATGTTTATTTCGGCTAGAACCTCAAGGGCAGAAACGCCAGAAGCTTTGGCAGGAGTACACTCAGAACACGTTATGTTAGTTGTAGACGAGGCATCTGGTGTGCCTGAGCAAGTATTTGAAGCTGCTGCTGGTTCTATGTCTGGTCATAATGCGACTACGATTATGTTAAGTAACCCTACTAGATCTAGTGGTACATTTTTTGAGAGCCAGAATAGGCTTGCTGATAGCTGGTGGACTAGGCGTTGGTCATGCATTGAAAGCCCTTTGGTAAGTGATGAATTTATTGAAGAAATGAAATTGCGCTATGGTGAAGACAGTAATGCCTTTAGAATCAGAGTGTTAGGTGAATTTCCACAGGCTGACGATGATACAATCATACCTTATCACTTAGTTGAAAACGCAATACATCGTGATGTTGAGGGTGATGAGGACTTGCCTAGTGTGTGGGGTTTGGATGTTAGTAGGTTTGGCAATGATAAAACTGCGTTGTGCAAGCGTCAGGGTTCTATTGTGACTGAACTGAGGTCTTGGTCTGGTTTAGATTTGATGCAGACTGTTGGTCGTGTTGTCGCAGAATATGAAGGTTTACAGCCATCCAGACGGCCTAGAGAGATACTTGTGGATAGTATTGGTCTTGGTTCTGGTGTTGTTGATAGATTGCGTGAGCTAGAGTTGCCTGTTCGTGGTGTTAATGTTGCAGAAGCGCCTAGTATGGGCGCTACATATTTAAATTTGCGTAGTGAGTTATGGTTTAAGACTAAGGGCTGGTTTGAGGATCGTGCTTGTAAGTTGCCGAAAGACGATCAGTTATTAGCTGAATTGACAGGTATTAGATATAGCTTTACGTCTAGTGGTAAGATGAAAGCTGAAAGTAAGGATGAGATGCGTAAGCGTGGATTAGCGTCACCTGACTTAGCTGATGCGCTTTGTTTAACGATGGCAAGTGATGCTGCAACTGCATTATCTGGAGCATTTTCTAGCTGGCGAGGCGACATAAAACGCAATTTGCGTGGGATTGCATAATGTGGTATGTGTTTAGAAAAATAAAGGAGATGATTATGCCGAGCGGTAAGGGTACTTATGGTTCTACAATGGGTAGACCTCCTAAAAAAACGACTAAGAAAAAGAAAAAAACTAAAAAAGCTAAGAAAAAATAATGTCTTTATATAGGAACATTGCTAAAAAGAGGGCTAGAATTAAAGCTGGTTCTGGTGAGAAAATGCGTAAGAAAGACGCAAAAGGCGCACCTTCTGATAAAGACTTTAAAGATGCAGCAAAGACAGCTAAGAAGCGTCCTAAGAAGAAAAAATCTAAAAAGAAGGGTAAGAAGTAATGGCTAATGAAGAACATATGCAGCGAGTTGAGGCTCATTACAGAGCTTTAGGTATGGACAATCCTCACGCTGGTCATTTTGCGTCTATGCGTGGACATTCAGGCGGTGGCGGATCTGGCGGTGGAGCTACAGCAAGGTCTGGCGGTCTTGGTTCTGGAAAAGGCGGAGCTAGATACGAAAGAGCTTCAGCAGAAGACCGTAGGTCGGCTAATAAAGATAAAAGTTTTGGTTATTTTGACGAAGTAAACCAAAGTTATGTTCCTGCTTTTATAGACATGATTGATGGTGGGGGCAAAAATACCAGAGGTGATGAGTTTTCTGGTGGCCCATTAAGCGGAGTATTAAACGCTATTGGTGTAGACCCATACGGATCTCAGCGTGAGCGTATGTTTGTTGGCCCAAATACTTCTCCTATTGTACAGGCGGTGGCTAGACCAAAAGCTAGACCTTTCGATGCTGCTATGGCAAATCAGGAAGCTAGTTTTACTCAACCTAGCACAACGCCTATGAATGCTCAGGAAATGAGTTTTACTCAGCCTAACACTACGCCTATGAATGCTCAGGAAATGAGTTTTACTCAGCCCAACACAACGCCCATGAATGCTCAAGAAATGAGCTTTAGACAGCCTAACACTACGCCCATGAATGCTCAGGAAATGAGCTTTAGGCAACCTGTCTCTAATCCTTTTATGGGTCCAACATATGATATGCCTGCTGATCCAAGAGCGCAAATGGGCGGTGGAAATGCTTTACCGTCATCTGGAGAAGAAGCTGATTTCGCAGCATTTTCAGAAAGTATGCAAAATAAATTAGGCACAACATTACCAAAAGAAGCCTTACTAAATATGTACTTTAACTACAAATCGCAGTTAGCGGAAATGAAATCCGCTCAACAGTAATGCCAAGAAAGCGAGAAAAAGCCATACCTAAAACGACTAAAGGTAAGGGTCGTAATTACCGTTCGGTAAAAGAAGGTGCTGGCATGACCGCAAAAGGTGTTGCGGCACATAGAAGAAAAAACCCAAAGTCGAAACTAAAAACGGCTGTAACAAAAAAGAAAAATTTAACTGCAAAAGATAAGGCTCGTAAGAAGTCATTTTGCGCTAGGTCTAAAGGTTGGACAGGTGAACGTGGCAAAGCTGCTCGTAGAAGATGGAATTGTTAGATGGCGTTAACGACTTATGATGAGCTAAAAACTAGTGTTGCTGATTTTTTAAATAGAGATGATTTAGCAGCGGTAATACCTGATTTTATTACACTTGCTGAAACTGTTATGAATAGGGAAGTTAGACATTGGCGTATGGAAAAGCGTGCTACAGCAGAGCTTAATACACAATACACAGCTTTACCCCCAGACTTTCTAGAGCCTATTCGTATGTCATTAAATACAGCAAATACAAATACTCTAGAAATGGTTAACGCTTTTCAAATATCTAGCCTTAGAGAGAAAAGCCTTAATACAAGCGGTAGGCCAGTAAACTTCGCTATACTTGATGGTAGCATTGAGGTGTTCCCATCCCCCGATGCGACCTATACTTTAGAAATTCTTTATTATCAAAAAATTGATAAATTAAATTCTTCAAATACATCGAATTGGGTTCTGGAAAATTTTCCTGATGCTTATCTTTATGGTTCTTTAGTTCACTCAGCGCCATATTTACAAGAAGATACTCGTGCTAACACATGGGCAGCCTTGTATCAAAAGGCAATTAATGATATTAATATCGAAAGTGAGCGTTCAAAAACTAGCGGCTCTGGTCGCAGGATGAAGATAAGGAGTTACTAATGGCAAGTATAGCAGACAGAGTACTGGATAACGGCCTAACGGTGCTAGATACAGAAGCAACAAGGGTAGATATTACCTCGCAAGAATCAACTACATATGCGGAAGCAACGTCTACGCATACATTAGGCAATTCTACAAGTATCAGCATAAGCCCCCCAGCCGACAGAACTGGCGGTGGTCGTAAAGTTACATTAGCCGCAATTTCGGGCGCTAATGTTACTGGCACTGGCGCAGCCACGCATTTTGCAATAACGGACACAAATAATAGTAGGTTATTAGTAACAGGAGCTTTAGCTTCCTCGCAATCGGTAACTAGCGGAAATACTTTTGCTGTTGCGGCACTAGATATAGGAATACCAGACCCTTCATAATAGGAGACTAGCATGGCTCTTGTTATTGCTGATAGGATACAAGAAACAACCACAACCACAGGCACAGGTAATTACACTTTAGCAGGAGCAAAAGATGGCTTTGTCAGCTTTGCAGGCGTTGGGAATGGTAATACAACGTATTATGCTTGCTCAGATGGAACAGACTTTGAAATAGGTCTTGGAACCTACTCAAATTTAA
>VMHT01205922.1_pt1 | contig 17340 bp, 35 predicted proteins | sample 4693611 | NCBI WGS metagenome assembly VMHT01 (sample SAMN12280063, study PRJNA550983) | marine metagenome | isolation source: seawater sampled from same location over 5 years 0.02-0.2 micron viral filtrate | place: USA: collected off the coast of southern California halfway between the port... ...
CTCTCGTGCATACTCCACATCGGCATTAGGACTACCTTTTACCAAAGAATTTTGTAGCACTGCGTACACCAAAGCTGGCAGCAACAATAACACCAAGGCTATATTGATACCATTCTGGCATGGCCTGTAGCTGTGCGAAACCATTTGCAACTACCTTTTCCATTCCGGGGATAAAAGCTAGGATGAGTGGGATGCTGAACAAAATGGTCAGCCATTCGTCCTTCCACGAAGACTGGCTACCTTTAGCCATCTCCAAATCCCAGTCAATCTCACCCGTCGCTTTCTTCTGCATTACTATAGCTTCGGCTTGTGCCTTGGCTACCTTGGTGGCTGACTGAGCCTTTTTCTCTTCTACTTTTCCACTGAGCCATGTACCAGCTAGATTAGCTATTGGCCCTATCAGTGCTGTCAGCATTCTGTAATTCCCATAATTTCTTCTTAATCAAATACACACGATACTCAACATCTGGCTCCATATCTGCCAAGCGAACATCTCGTGGGTCATTACCCGCCTCTGCGAAATCTTGCAGTCTTTTTAGCAATAGATTTAGGCTGGCGTACAAACTGTTTCCCCTTGCGTGTGCCTTCTCTCTTAGCCTTAGTTGTAGCACTATATTCGGCTGATGTCAAGGATTTAATTGCTTTCTCAGGCAAATACCTTTCACCTGTCTTCGCAGATGGCTTACCAGACTTGGTGCGCCACTTCTGTTTTGTCCACGACTTGAGACTCTGTTGTGACTTAGCTAACGTCATTATATTTTTCCTTGTGAATGTAAAGCCAGCAACACTACGCAGCCAAGAATGCCCAACCCCACGGTAAACAGAAAAGTAATAATAGCTATTTCAAAATACTGTTTGCGTTTACGCCTAGCTTCGTCTTCTGCTTCTTTTTTAGCTACACGTGCTTTTGCCTGAAACCTCTGCCAATCATGCCACAGACCCGGACGACCTGTGTAAATCATAATCTGCTTTAGCTGCTCTTCTTGCTCACGTATCTGCTCAAGAGCCATAAACTCTTCTAGGTCAGAACCACCACCCTTTTTGAGTGACTTACGTTCTAGGTCTTGCTTTGCGCCAACAAACTTAGCGATTGCACTACCAGCAGCAGCAATATCTCTGCCGTTGGACACAACCTGTTTGATAACTTGAAAAGCTGCGTTTGCAGCCGCTAATTCGGCAAGCATCAGTAAGTCTCCATATCTTTGTTTACAGTAGCGGGTAAGCAGTATGCTGTCACACTCTCACCCTGCTTATGAAGTTTCTGTGCATACCAAACACAATCATTCAAGTCACGAAAGTACATATCCTTACTAACTTGACGCTTGTCCTCTCCTATGCCAAGAAAGACAAACAGGAGAAAGACATGTTTCATTGTTACTTGTAGCCGCCCCCTGCTTTCTTGTAGGCTGATGCCAGCATCTGGGCTTTACGCGCCGACCACTGTCCGGGTGCGCCGCCTTTGCCGCCAGCTTTGATGCGATTGAACTGCTGCTTCCTCATTCCGGGCTTAGTATAGTTGCCAGCTTCATTAACTCTGCTTTTGCTCTTTGGCGCACCACCCGCCGCAAGTTTAACCGTTCCAGCCGGTTTCTTTTTCGCTGCAGTTTGTGTGGCTTTGGTTTTTTTAGAGGCTGGCTTTTTAGTGACACGGGGCATCTCCTGTCTCCTATCTTGCTGGGTCAAAAAATTCTTCACATGCAGTAGTGATAACTAACTTACTAGCTGTACCTGCTGTGCATTTGATAATGTCACCTGCATGAAGATACAGGGGTCTGTCTACAGTAAATATAGACTCGTATGACCCACCCGCAATATTGTGAGCAGTCAACAAGTCATATTCTGCATTATCATCTGCATGAAAAAGGTGTAGGCTCAAAGTCACGTTACCTGTGTGATTATTACTTACAAACAAATTCTCCAAGTGTGAAGAGAAGTTTGCAGGTACGGTGTACACATTAGTCTTGTTAGTACTACCTAACGCAACTACCTCTGTACGGAACTTAGAACCCGATTGTAATACTGGCATCTCTACTTTCCCAATACTGCTTTCCGTAATCATGCAGTATTTCTTCGCCCTGTTTTATTTCTTTAAGTGCAAAAAATCTAACAAAGCGTTCGTCTTCATCTTCAACCTCCCACTCAGCGTTTGGACTTGCGCTGTGATTATACACCATAGCAAAGCCAAGTGGGATGTAATACTGTTCCTCATAGACGTAAGGAGTGTGAAACATATAGTCATGGAGGACACACTCATCTCCAACGTCAGCATAACCCGTGACCAGATAAGGACACAACTCAATTGTATCTCCTTGAGCATAGTCCCTATCTGCGAAAACACCAAGTCCATGTATTTCCGAATCTGCAACATATGGCATTACTTCTTCTTTTTTGCCATACCGCCGCGCATCATCTTCTTCTTCTTGGCCATCTTTGCCATGCCGCCGCCCATCATTTTCTTTTTGGGCATACCGCCACCACGCATCTTGGTCATTCCACCGCCACGCATTTTCTTCTTAGCCATTTTAGCTTTACCCATTGCCATTGCGCAATCTCCTTCTGTCAAGAACTAAGGCTTCATAAACATCATCTGGAAAATGTTCGTAGTAATTAGACTTTTCCAAATATAAAGCTGCATCGTCCAGTTTGGATAATAACTGTACAAAAACCATGCAGTAAGACAAGCTGTCGTCTGTAACCCCGTCATCGACAAGGAAGTCAAGTCCAGCCTCTGTTGCATCGTAGTTGGGGTGAAACACCATCAGGTGCAAATCAATACCAGCTACGGATGCTAACTCATTGATGCCATCACAGTACCCGTCTAGGTATTCCATGTCTGGCAAATTCTCTTCTGCCCACACTACAATTTCGTAGTCGTGGTCGCTGAATGTACGGACTTGCTCCATAAGTCCATCCAGCCCTGTGTTTATGCTGAACACTACCTTGTTATCAGCCCATGCCTTTCTGGCATAGGGGCAAGGGGGTAGACCATTTAGTTTAGCGTTAGGTACTTCTAAAAAATCATTGGACCACTTGCGAATGTCCTGTTCAATCTTATGCACGGGGGTTTCGTTTACCTGCTGTTCGTGTACGAGCATAAGACCTATTTTTAGATGCTGGCTTCACCGTAAGATTAGCACGGCGATTGTCACGGGGATTACCATTACGATGTGCGACATCCTTACCTGCAACAGCTACGCCAGCCTTCTTCAGTTTATTACGCGCAGCATTACGAGCATTACGCCTCTTAACCTGCGTTGGCTTACCGTGGTAGTTAGCGTACTCTTTTTTATAGTTACGCTTGTAGCCGGGACTGTTAGGCATTTTTACCAGTAATCTTATTGTAGGCTTCCATGCCCTTCGGGCCGCTTGCCTTCAGTGCTTTCAGGCCGGGGTTCTCAGTCACACTACCACCAGCAGAGTACATGTGTACTTTGCCATTAGCCATACCGCCACGCATCATCTGTGCCTTTGGCTTTGGCAGTGGCCCAGTTTTTCTGCGTCCACCTGTCACTTCTGCAGGAGGAGGAGTAGGCTCACCCCGACGCTTTAGTTCTCTGATAGCAGCACGTACTTCATCTGCAGATGCGCCGCTGCTTTTGTTCAGCATGGCTTTCAGTTGAGGTGTAGTGTAGCCTTCCATTATTTCTTTCCTTTTTTCTTAAGAGATGCTTTAGCTACAGAAGTAATTAAATCGTCTGCTTTCTTCTTAGCTTTATACTTATCCTCCTGCTTCAGACGCTGCGCTGCAGTAACCTTCGGCGCATCAAAGTCGGGCTTACCAGTACGAGGATTGATAGCCGTATACATCTTTGGCTTTGGTGTAGGCTTTGTCACCTTCGTGCTTTTCTTAGGCCGCTTCGGAGGGGGCGTAGGAGTAGCCATTTTCTTTTTAGCAGAAACACCGGCACCCTGAGACTTACGTTGTGCGTCCGTCATCTGCCCAGAGGTAGTCTTTTTCTTTTTAATCCTAGTCAGACTTGCGCCACCTTTTCTAGCTAGTGCCTCTTGCCGTTGTTCAATCACCTGATCACGTGAACGACCGCCCTGTGACGTAGAACGACTAGACTTAGACTTGTCTGCATCTTTGCTGGTAGCAGTGGACGCTGCCGTTGCACCAGCACCTGTTGCTGCGGCACCTGCCGCTTTACCACCGCCGCTGCCCTTCGGAGCCTTCGGCAATGTAGTCGTGTTGGGGTTCCTTGCACGAATAGATGGCTGTGTCACAGGCTTTGTCATATCTTGGACGATAGACTTGCCCTTGCTAGAACCTGTAGTTGTCACAGTTGCATTCTTAGGCGGGGTACGTGTCGTAACACTACCTGCTTTAGCAAACCGTCCCTTGAATGCCTGTGCTGCCTTTTTAGTGGCAAACTTAAAAAATACTCTACCACCTGCAATAGCTAGGGGTACAAAAAATACTGCTGGGCCAGCCATGTGTTTATTCCTTTACCATTTGACTTTATGCGACCAATATTTCGCGGACAGCTTTGTGGTCGGCTTACCTTGTGCATCGTGCCGTGCATAGTACGACTTCTTACGTGCTTTGTCCTTCGCTGTCTTAGGACTCTTGCCAGCACCTGATACACCTTGCTGTCCAAAGCGTATGAATTTATATTTACCACCCTCTGATGCCATTACACAGTGAGACTTCGTTGGATGCTTAGGTGTCCTCTTAGGCTTGTTCACGCCCTTGAGACCTTCCTCTTTCATCTTGTTCTTAACTCTCTCTGGGAGGCTCATAGAGAAATACCTTTTGTCTTTGGCTCTTCGCACTTGAAATGGAAGTTAAGAGGTACAGGAATAGTGTATGCTATCCCCGCAATCATTTCCTGCGCACGAGCAAAGCATTCTTCACGGGTCTCATACGGACCCCTGTTATCTGTGGCCTCTATACATGAGTCAGGGTCTGTGACCCCAATTGCACATGCCAATACCAATGCTGTAAACATTTCATTTGTCCTCCGACCATCCTTCAGCCCTCATTGCTTCTTCTACGTGTTTCAATGTAAATGAACGCCCGTAGTGTGCTTCAACGGCAGTACGCACGTAGAAGACATCACTGTGAGGGATATGGAGACGGTCTAGTGAATTAGTACGGATGGCATTGTAGAATGCATCTAGTACATTGTCTGTGTATAGTTTTACGGATTTCTTTGCCATTGTCAAGCACTTTCTGTCAAAAAACACAGATATCGGGGCTATACAGGTTTTACTAGGGTATGGCACTTAGGTGATCACTTAGGTGTATTTAACATCTAAATTTAATATCACTTAAGTGTACATTTAGGTGTATTTATAATCTTAGTAAAAGACACTATAGTGTATCACTGTTAGTGTTCTTTAGTTATACTTAATTATACCAGATTGTGTCAACCGTGTCAATACACTTTCTGTATCTGGCACCATAGTTTTTCAGATTGATGGTACCAGATCATAATTCTGCCATGTTGTTGCACAAAAAATAAGCAGATTGAGCAATACTTGTGCATATATGGATGTCAGTTACCCTTGTGGTTAACACTCAATTTTACTGATCTGTGTATTTCTACATATACGTATACTACGTACGGGGGTGTGGCCCATGCCCGACCCCTTGTGTATCAACGTGTTAGCACGTTAGCACAAAAATCGACTACTATCTGCCGGATCTGAAACAATTCTGCCAGCCTATGACCTGCCAACCTGCTGATTTTATTGGATTATAGGCATATGCCGCTAACTGTTTTCCTATCAGTTACCGCCAGCCCTGCCGCGCATGATTGCACGATGCAAGAAACACGCGCGAAACACTACCGGCGGTGCATATTTTGCAGCACCATACCCCACCCCTAACGTTCCGCTTTTGTTCTTGTTCACCTACACAATGAGAACAAAACGTGAACTACTATCCGGTGTGACATATTTGCAACAGTGTGACATTTTGCTGTTGCATAAAAAGCACATGCCTTACTGACAGGCAAAAACCTTTTACCGGTAAAACATTTTACCGCTGATGGGGTTTGCAATCCGATGAAAAAAGGCGCACTATCTATATAGCGAAAATCGCAAAGGCACACGGGCGGCCATTCGCCCGAACAAGGAAACGAAAAAATGACCAAGGCAATTGTAAACAATTTTAACGCAACCGAAACAGCCACCGAAACGCTTTTCTCTGAAAACGCAAAGGCTGTTTATGCGCCATTCTTCAAAGCGGTTTCTGACCGCGTGACAGCTTTTGATTTGTTCAAAGGTGAGAAAGGCGCGACCGCCGCCAAGCTGGCGTATGACGTGCAACACGGGTTCCGTAATGCCAAAGGCGAATATCTTGTGCGCGGTGGCCTTGCCACAATTTCGCAAGCTAAATTCTTTGCAGGTTACACGTTGAAGCAATTGCAGGACGTGCAAGGCGCGACACTTGGCACCGCTTACAAAAACGCCAGCATCGCCAAGAATGCCGGCAAGCCAAAGCGCGACAAGGTGACGAATGCCAAGCCAGCCGCCGACGAAAAAGCCGCGCCAGCAATCGAAGCCAAGCCCGGCAATGTCAAAGAAATGGCCGCGCAGATTGTCAAAACGCTTGGCAAGAATGAGGCAAACAAGCTGGCGATGGCGATTGCCGACCTTTGCATTGACGCTGGCATGGACGAAAAGCAAGCCGCCACCGCATAACACGCGACCCACAAATCAGAAGATCAGCCAGCCACGCGCTGGCTTTTCTTTTGCCTAGTCTGTTTTAGCGTGTTAATACATTAAAACGCATCATCGTATCTGCCGCCAGCCGCACGTCAGATAGTAGTGGTGGGGCGGTGGTGGTGTGGCGGTGATGCGTTTGACATAGGGTCATGGTGGTGGTACTATTAAGAACGGTGAGAATTTCACCGTTGCTGATGTAAAACATTTTACCAGTAAAACATTTTGGAGGTGACAGGATATGAAACTTGTTTGGGAAAATGACCGTGCCACCGTACAGGCACCCAAGAAATTGCGTAGTGCTTTTCAGCCGTCACCTGACGCTGACCGTGCGTCATTCAATCGTTTTTATTCGATTGGCAAAGTGGGTGCGTGGCAGATGCAAGCGGATATCCAAAAGCATCAGGAACAGGAACAGCAGAAAAAGCGTGATGCCGTGATGGATTTATTAGATGGCTGGACGCCTTGACCACAGGGTGCCAGTGTGGTAGTCTTAATAATGAGCAGAATTTCAACCCCTTACCGGCTCAAAACATTTTACCGGTAAAACAAAATGAAAGGCAAAACGATGCAAGCCAACCCAGAATTGAGAATGTCCCTTTGGAAAAAGCACGTTGCAGTGTGTGAATTGTGGGACATCGAAACGCCTCTCAACTGGCACGATTGGAAGTTCAAGGTGTGGCGGCACTACGATTTCACTATCGACAAGCTGTCTGCTGATATCGACATTTTGGCACTGGCCGCTTCAATGGCATTGCGCAATGAAAGGAAAGACAATGTATAACCGTGACTGTAAGAAGATCGCCAAGTTCGCCCTCAAGAACCCTGACAACTTTGCTCGTATGACCACATTCGTACTGACCACCATTCAAGCGGGGCTTTCCACCACACCGACGCAGATGGCGGACATCGACAAGGTGGGTGCCGACAGCAAATATTTGTGGGGCAACAAACGTGATGGCTATTTGTATATGCAGGAACACAAGCGCGTGATCTATGCGGCCATCAAGGAAGCTGTCAAGACTGGTGATGCCGTCGCTGCCATTGACGTGCTGACCAATGTGCCTAATCTGGGCGTAGTCAAGGCGGCATTTGTGGCGCAGATGTGTGGGCTGGACGTTGCCTGTATTGATAGCCACAACTGCGACAGGCTAGGCTTGTCACGGTCAGCACTCAAATTCCCCAAAGGTGTGAAGCCAGAGACCAAGCGCAAAAAGATTGCAGACTATGTGCAATTCACACGCGACACCGGCGGTGCCGAATACTGGTGGAATAGCTGGTGTGACTATGTGGCTGGCAATCGTGCCAACAAAATGCTTGCCACAGGTGACATGGTATCCAAGTTTCATGTCACTGCGGTGATGGGATAATTGCAGATGTCTGCAAAAATGCAGAGTGTATTAACGCGCTAAAACAGGAGAGACTAATGCGTGAACGACTTGACAACCGCCCCAAGTGTGGGCATTGTAAAGAGGCACCGGCAGACGTAATTGAATATGACTACCTGCTGTCCTGTGCAAAGTGTTGGAACGAAAGAAACATTCCTAAAGGCTGGAGGCCAAGAAAATGACATACGCAGTACACATGCAGACTTTAGAAAACTATGGCGCACATAACGAGGACGGCAAGTTTGCCAGTGGCAATGCCTACTGGAAATTCAAGGGTGGTGATACCTACCTTGTATCGGGCGTTGACAGACCAGCGGACGCTATGGCATTCGTGATGGCAACCTTTGCTGTCAACAGTATCGGTGTCAAAGAGATACCCACAGACGTGGAAACACAGGCAGAGTGGGAAGCCAAGCTGGCAGACCTCAGTGAAGATTACAGGGAGTTTATATGGGAAACAGTCAATCGCATTGATGTGAAAGCCTTTTTTGATGGGAAAGAGGCACCCCGATATTACCACCAAGCTGCCCATTGCATGGGCAAGGAGTTAGCACAATGAATATCTTTGCTTGTATGTTTATGATTGTGTGCAGTGCCATTGTCAGCACCTTTGCTTTCATTGACCTGTTCACATACGGTACACCTATGATGGGCGTCATCCTGTTTGGATGTGGTGCCTGTTTCGTTGGCGGCTGGGTAGCCATCGCTGTGGAACTTGACAATGGTCAAGCGTAGTGGTACTGTTAATCCTGTAGCCAAATCCCTGCTACAGACAAACCGACGCCGGTCACAGGTAGTGCCGGACAAAACCAAATACAATCGAAAGAAGGACAAAGACAATGCAAATCAAGATCGAAGCAATGAAGAACGTCAAGACCCCAAAGGCCGATGGGAAGCGTGACCGTTACCGTCATGTAAACAAGGCCAAAACCCTGAAGCGCAAAGCACAACGCCAGAACAAACATCTGGCACGTGCAGCGTAAAACATTTTACCAAGTAAAACAAAACCAAACCAAAGGAGACTACATCATGACAACATTCAACATTGAGACTGCAATCCCAACCGGTAAGTTCCACAAGCGTCAGTCAGGTCTGTGGGGGCAACTGCTTGCTTCTGCTGAGATTGAACGCAAACTCGCCAAGGTTGAACCCTTGTTCAAGGAACTGCATGGGCGTGGTCTCAACCGCACTGCCTTCTTCAACAAGTGCCGTGAGATTGCACGTGACGGCAAGGCGGATGTCGGCGGCTATCTGCAATACATGACACAAGACGTTGCGGGTATCCTGCTTCGTGAGATGCACACGCAGATTGGCAAAGAAGTGCGGCGTAACCGTACCGTCAAGAATGTCGTTCTCAAGCGCACCAATGTCGTGTTTGATATCGGCAGTGAGACGTTTGATACCTCTGACTATGCCAAGAAGGTGGGTGGTCTGCCTTTGGTCAATGGCTTTGCTACTGATAACAGCAAGATCAAGAAGCTGTATGAAGCAATGCTCAGTCGCCCGTATCCTGTCACCAAGGAAACGCTGATGAAGGATGCGGGTATTGCCACTGTCAATCAGTTCAATGTCACTCTGTCTGATCTGCGTAAAAAGGGCTTTACGATTGAGACCCTGCGCGGCAAGCACATGAGTGTTGCATCGAAGTACCAACTGGTTGGCTAACACAACACAGGGGTGGTCACTGCGGCCACCCCACTTTACTTGAGGAGTATGACAATGCGTAGCACATGGAAACTAATCATGGACAGTCGATACAATCCGCTGTCCCACATACCTGACAACAACACACGGCACATGGTGATGCAGGTGCTGGCATGGATGTGGTGTATCATCTTCAGCATGTCGATGGGCAGCATCGTGGTGTTTGGTATCAGTGCGCTTGCTCATGCCCTGCTGATTGCTGGCATCTTCATCACGGCAGGTGTGTTTGAAACAGCCAAGCGTAGGCCGCAATATTTCGGTGGTCTTGGCAGAGGTAATGGAGGTGAGCATGATTAAGACAATTCTCACATGCTGGATGGAGACAGACCCAGCCAAAGACCCATTCATGGACAACGTGGTGCGCCTTGCCTGTATGGCTTGCTTTGCGTGGATGTTGTACCATGCCTTCAACGGAATCATGGAAAGGATATACTGCTGATGAACAGGTTTCTGATTGAGCATGACCCCGACAACATCGCTAGGTCGCTATGTGACCAGCACATTGTCAAGATGCCACTGGAAGAAGCACAGATGCTATGCACTAGCCTGTGGCACCATGCCCCTGAGTATGCAGAGGAGTGCGGCCTGTACAAAGCTGTGCATCAGAAGCATCCATGTACCCTGTGGGCAATGGAGACACGGGCCAACTACCACTATGCACTTGTGTTATACAAGCGTATGCTTGACGAATATACACAACGCTATGGCAAATATCATGGTGCTGGCAAGCATCTGTCTGCCCTTGAGTATGGCATGAAGTTTATACCCTATGGCACTGGCAGGTTGACACCACACCCACAATGCTTCAGTGGAAATGATGACCTGAAAACAAATGAGATATGGCCCGTTGAGGCGTACCGTGCATTCTACATAGTAGACAAGATGCGGTTCGCCAGATACAATAAGGGACGTAAGATGCCACAATGGATGCAAGCACACAAAGACGTACTGGAAAGGATATTCAATGCGAACACTTAAAGTAGAACTGACAGCAGATGAGATGGATACCCTCGCACGTAAGGTGGAGCATTACTGGACGATGTTTCATCCGATTGGGTATGACACACGGCTTGACAAACCAGCCTACTATGATAAAGATAGGAAGCTATGGGTGGCCGTAATCACCCGCCTAGAATCTTGCGATTGAAAGGAGATATGACATGACAAAAAAGACAATTACATTTGAACTGAATGGCTACGAGGTGGACCGTATGCGTAAGGCTATCAATGCCATTAAGGATTTCAACCGCACCACAGACGAGAAGGCAGACATCAGCTACGATGTCATCCAGAACCTTGATTGCGTTGACCTGTTCCTTGGCCGTCTTATCGGCCTTGACCAGCCTGATTGTGAGCATGGTCACAGGAATGCGTGGGCAGACTATCAGTGGATTGAGGAGGACGCCGACTGATGTTTGCAGAAGCACTCGTATGCTTGGCACTCAACGTGTACCATGAGGCCCGTGACCAGCCCTTTATTGGGCAGGTTGCGGTTGCCCAAGTGGTGATGAACAGAGTGTATGATGATAGGTATCCTGATGATGTATGTGAGGTGGTCACACAAGGTCCGACGTACTCATGGAAGCAGGACTTCCCTGTACGCCATCGCTGTCAGTTTAGCTGGTACTGCGACGGCAAGTCAGACAAGACACCTGACCAGACGGCATGGCAGCAAGCTATGTTGATTGCACAGGGTGTACACACAGGCAACCTTGATGACTTCGTTGAGGGTGCAACACACTACCATGCAACCTATGTCCTGCCCGAATGGGCAGAGAGCAAGACACCTGTTGTACAAATAGGCGACCATATTTTCTACCGCTGGGAATGAGGAGGATACATGGACATTATGATTGGACTAGTCATTTTTGTTGTCCTAGCATACTTGACTTTATGATTTGCTAGTGATATAACACACCATCAGTTAACGAACACAAAGGAGAACTACCATGCCACTTGATTTTATCCCTGAAAACATTGACTTCGACGTGCGCTTTGAACCTACCAAGATGGAGGACAAGAAGTATGTCATCAACGCCAACACTGACGAGTACATTGGTATCGTCGGCAAAGGCTTCACCTGTGCGTCACACGGCGACTTCTTCCGTGACGTAATCAACACTACCACCGACAAGCTGTCGGAGTATCACATGCAGGGTGCTGAGATTAGCTGGCGGGATGCACACCAGAATGGCTGGGCCATGATGGACATGCGTCTGCCCAACGTGAACGCTAAGATCGTCACTGACAAGCACGAGACTACGGTAGCCCAGCGTATCATTGCCCTGCACGGCGTGAATGGCACTTGCTCCAACGTCACCATCTTCGGTGCCATCGACTTCTTCTGCCTCAATGGCCAGATTCGTGGGCGGCATGACAAGGTGATGCGTAAGAACACCAGCAACTTCAGTCTCGACACGTTCATCACTGAACTGGAGAAGTCACAGCAAGACTTCACTGCACAGACTGAGCAGATGCAGCGGTGGGCTAACACCAGCCTCGTCACTGTCGATGTCAAGGCTATGCTTGAGAAGATCATGCAGTCTGACCGCAAGGCAGAGAAGATGTTTAGCTTGTACAACCAAGAAGTCAGCACACGTGGCCGCAACCTGTGGTCGCTGTATTCTGCGTTCACTAATTATGCAACTTATGCGGATGAACGTAATGGTTTCAAGCAACGCAACACTGGCAACGACACACAAGACAAGTCGATGTTCATGCGGGAACTTGAGGTGGCGCAGTGGGTCGATACGCCGCAGTTCAAGCAGTTGGTGGCGGCATAATGTCACAGCTTACTGAACTCGTAGTTGACTACTACAAGTCCTATGATTACAGGAACTTACGTGATGAAACTAAGAAGCAGTATGAATACTTCATCAACGTAATGCTCAACACTGAGGTGGACGGACAGGCTCTGTCCACTCTCGACTACACGACAATGAAGACACGTGTCGCAAAGGTTGCGTACAACGAATGGTGCGAGAAAGGTATTCACATGGCTAATCACATCATGTCATCTGCCAGTATCGTATTCAACCACGGGTTGCGTATGGAACTGTGTACACTCAATCCTTTCGCTAACGTGCGTAGGAGGACCGCTGAGAGGCGTAAGACTGTTTGGGGTAGGGAGGATGTACAAAGGTTCTTGGACACCGCCTACGGTGATTTTAGCACCCGTAACATTGGTCTGATCGCACACATGGCATACGAATGGTGTCAGCGTCTTGGTGACATGCGTCTGCTCACGTGGGATGCCGTTGACTTCGATGTCAAAACATTGACGTTGGAGCAATCAAAGCGTAAAGCGGATGTACATCTGCCCATTTCAAGTGATCTATGTGACATGTTGACGCAACAGCATGATGATTTCGGCTTTCAAAAGTACGTGGCACCTCGTCCGTATCCCATCAAGGGTGAGTACAGGCCGTATTCACTACAGAAACTGCCGCTTCATGCACGTAAAGTGATGGATGATGCTGGTCTGCCCAGTGAATTGCGTCTCAGTGACCTGCGTCGTACTGGTACAACTGAAATGGTCGAGGCCGGTGTCGGTATGGCACAAATTATGTCGGTTACAGGACATGCTAACCCTGCTTCGGTGAAGCCATACATGAAAAATACTCTCAAAAGTGCAAATCACGCATTGACGGAGAGAAAAATACATGTTACAAGCATTACAAGTGCCGCAAAGGAAAGTGTATAACATGTATAAATATAATAACACTAATGTGTATAAATATGTCAGTGATCTTGATATTCCCAATGGGTCTACAAAGAGAATGGCATGTCCTAATTGTGGGGAACGTACCTTCACTGTGACCAATAACATGGGTTCCCTCCTGTGGAACTGCTTTCGTGTTACGTGTGGAGTCAAGGGTGGTGAGAGAGTGCATCTCTCTGTAGATGACATCCGTGCTGGTTTTATTGGTGCGGAGAAATTCGCAGAAGATTCATTTGAACTGCCCGAATACATCATCCCCCGTACAGACAACCCGTATCTACGCCGTTGGTGTAGTCGGTGGGACATTGACCCAGATGAGTTGGGCTTGCTGTACGATGTGAAGGATGACAGGGTGGTATTCCCCATACGACATGAGGGTGCCATCGTAGATGCTACAGGCCGGTCTCTGACCAAGCGTTTGCCAAAATGGCGCAAGTATGGAAAAAGTGGCTTGCCATACACGTGTGGTTCTGGTACTGTAGCAATCGTTGTTGAGGACTGCGTGAGTGCTGCCGTTGTTGGTTTCGGTTCAACATCCTTTGTCGGGGTTGCGCTTCTTGGAACGTCTCTACAGGAATCGCATAAAGGATTTCTCACGCAGTTCTCGACAGCAGTCATAGCGTTGGACCCCGATGCGCTAAAGAAAAGTTTTATCATGGCCAAGGAACTACGTGGCTATGTTGACAACGTAAAGATACTCAAACTGACCAATGACTTGAAGTATCGTAACCCCGAAGATATGGAGAAGCTATATGGAATTATCACTGATTAGAAGCCTGATGAACAAGGAGTTCTACGATGACCATCGTGGGGCCAAGTGTCCGAACCGCCTGTTCAGCAAAGATGTACGTGAGATCAAGAGTACGATTGACACGGCAATGGATCGGTATGAACGCACCCTGACACCCGATGAGGTGGAGGCACTGTTCATGTCAGACAATCCAACAATGACCACCGCCCGGAAGGAAGCCTTCTCTGCTCTGTTCTACAAGATCAAGAAGGAAATACCGATGGGTGGCGACGTGGCACAGGAAGTGCTGTCGAAGCTGTTCCAGCAGGTTGTGGGCGAGGACATCGCCAATCTTGGTGTAGACTACGTGACTGGAGATCAGTCTAGCCTTGAGCCACTGCGTAACCTACTTGAGCAGTACGGTGATGACTTCACCCCAAATCTCAGCGTTGAGTGGGATGACATCGACATTGAAACCCTGCTTGACCGCAATGACCTTGAGGCACGGTGGACGTTCAACATCCCTAGCCTCACACGTAAGGTTGAGGGCGTGAATGCTGGACACCTCATTGAGATTGGCGCAAGGCCCAACACTGGCAAGACATCTTTCCACGCCAGCTTGATTGCCAGCCCCGGTGGCTTCGCCCACCAAGGTGCCAACTGCATTATCTTGTGTAACGAGGAAGGCTACCACCGTGTTGGCGCACGGTACCTGACTGCCGCCACTGGCATGACTATGAAGCAGATCAAGGAGAACCCAGCCAAGGCACGTGACCTGTACGCACCAGTGAAGGAACGCATCAAGATCAAGGATGCTACAGGCCGTGACATGGCGTGGGTGGAGAGCATCTGCAAATCATACAAGCCAGATATCGTCCTGCTCGATATGGGTGACAAGTTCGCTAAGACCGGCGGCTTTGCTCGTACCGACGAGGCATTGAAGGCCAACGCAGTTCATGCACGTATGATTGCCAAGCAGCATGAATGTGCCGTGTTCTACATGTCCCAGCTTTCCGCTGATGCGGAAGGAAAGGTCTTGCTGAACCAGAGCATGATGGAGGGTAGTCGTACCGGTAAGGCAGCGGAAGCTGACCTCATGGTGCTGATTGCCAAGAATCCTGTTGTGGACGGCCAAGAAGAAGAGGACACGCAGCGTCACCTGAATGTTGTAAAAAACAAGTTGTCAGGCTGGCACGGTGTGGTACACTGCGAGTTGGAATATCAGACAGCGAGGTACACGGTATGACATATGTACTAACTGACTTGCCGTTTTTGACGGAGGAAATGGAACTGGCAAAAGAACGTGCAGCCCAGACCGCCAGAGACAATTATCACAAGGACAGGTACAGTAACAGGCATCAGAGGGAGGTAGAACGACTGGATAAGCTGATAGGCTTAATACAGCAACCGGTTACTGTTGAGCCTTATAGTAATGGATGCGTGTTGTTGAACAAAGAATATGTTGTCAGCTTGTCCAACAATAATTGGAGAGTTCGCGGTAAAAATAAATGGTACAAGCATAAAAACGACTTGTCTCATTTTGTAAACAAATACGTGCTAAAGGATGAAAAAAATGAAACTAACACTTGATGTAGAGAACACAGTCACCAAGCGTGACGGCAAGATGCACCTTGACCCATTTGAGCCAGAGAACTCACTGACTATGGTGGGTATGCTCAGTGACAGAGGCGAGGAATGGATAGTCACCTTTGACCATTCAGAGGAACACGCTACTCCAATGGGCCACGAGGGCGTACAAGAATGGCTTGACCAGACTACTATCCTTGTCTGCCACAACGCTGCCTACGACTTGCTGTGGCTCTGGGAGTCCGGCTTCAAGTATGACGGACCTGTCTTTGACACGATGCTGGCAGAGTATGTCATGCAACGTGGTCAGAAAGAGCCGCTGTCACTTGAGGCTTGTGCTGAACGCTATCAGTTGGACACGAAAAAGCAGGACACCCTGAAAGAATACTTCAACAAGGGCTACAGCACTCGTGACATCCCACATGCAGAGTTGTCGGAGTACCTGTCTGCTGACCTTCATGCTACACAGCAACTGTCTGACCGACTGGTGTATCGGCTGAATACTGCACAAGATGCAGGACTGCGTAGCACTGTTGACTTGAGTAATCAGGTAGCAGTACGCCTTGCTCGTATCTACCAGAGAGGCTTCGCCGTTGATGTGTCCAAGCTGGATGAGGTGCAGACGGAGTTCGAGCAGGAGAAAAAAGACCTGATCGTTGCTCTTGAAGGGCATGTCCGCCGTGTTATGGGTGACACCCCCATCAACTTGAACAGCCCAGAGCAACTTTCGTGGGTCATCTATGGCCGCAAGGTCTTGGACAAGCAGGAGTGGGCCAGCGTCATTGACCCATACATGTCTGATGATGATTTCCGATATGCTATCAACAGTCGTACAGAAAAGCTGTACCGCACGAAAGCATCCCAATGTAAAGACTGCAATGGCACAGGCTACGTCCGCAAGATCAAAAAGAATGGGGAGCCATTTGCCAAGCCTAACAAGTGTGGCACATGCGGCAGTGAGGGCTTTCTGTTCATACCAACAGAGACTGCGGCTGGCTTCAAGTTCAGACCACCGTCGGCCAAGTGGGCAAGTGCCAATGGTTTCAGTACAAGCAAGCTGAACCTAGAGACGCTTGAGGGTGCGGCACGTGCCAAAGGAATGACAGAAGCTGTAGACTTCCTGTCAAAAGTTCGACGCCTGTCCGCTGTGGATACATACCTGTCATCATTTGTTGACGGTATCCGTACACATGTGAAGACGGATGGAAAGCTACATGTTCGTCTGCTGCAGCATCGAACCTCTACGGGTCGTCTGTCTGGTGCAGACCCTAACATGCAGAACATGCCACGTGGTGGAACCTTCCCTGTCAAGAAGGTGTTTGTTTCTCGCTGGGAAGGCGGTAAAGTTCTTGAGGCGGATATGGCACAGCTTGAGTTTCGTGCCGCCGCATTCTTATCACAAGATGGAGTTGCTATTGAAGAAGTATCTACTGGGTTTGATGTACACGCATACACCGCTAAAGTTATTACCGATGCTGGTCAGCCTACGAGCCGACAGGATGCGAAGGCGCATACATTCGCGCCGTTATATGGCGCATCAG
>VMHT01004184.1_pt1 | contig 17337 bp, 30 predicted proteins | sample 4693611 | NCBI WGS metagenome assembly VMHT01 (sample SAMN12280063, study PRJNA550983) | marine metagenome | isolation source: seawater sampled from same location over 5 years 0.02-0.2 micron viral filtrate | place: USA: collected off the coast of southern California halfway between the port... ...
TATCGGTGAGATGATCCATGAACAATTCTTCGCAGGTAAGGAGAAGGTGTATGAGGAATTCAAACCGCGTCCATATCAGCAGAAGTTCCTTAGTAAGATTGCATGGTGTACTAGTAAAGAGTTCCTGCTGTTTGCTAAGTGCCGTGCAGGCAAGTCTGCAATGGTCCTGAAGCACATTGTTGATACTGACTATAAAGTATCCCTGGTTTGCTCTCGCCAGAAGTCTCCTGAGGGGTCCTGGAAAGACGATTCAAACAAATACTTCCCTTCAGTCAAGTACGTCTCTCTCAAAAAACCTGGTTGGGAGACACATCTTGAATACTGGCGTCAACGTGATGTGAACGTTGTTCTCTGGGGTACGGTTCAGACTTGCTTGAAGCGTCTGGACAAGATCAAGAACGTTGACTTCGTTGCCTTTGACGAGGCACATATTGGAGGTACTGCTGATCAGTTTGTCAAACTGCGCGAAGAACTTGATACTCGGATCTGCTATATCTCTGGAACTGCCCACAAACTTTGTTGGATGTTCCCCGATGATAATCAGAAGTTTGTCTATACCTATTTTGATGAGCAACTGGATGTCCAGAATGGGGTGTTCCAACGTCCTAAGATGAATGTTGCCTTTGCTAAGTATCAAACTTCTGCATATCAAGAGATCTTTGGTAACGATCCTGATGCGATGAAGAACATCTTCACCATGAAAGGAAATGAGTTCCTACATGAAGATCTGGTCAGAGAGTTTGCTCATAATTACTTTGGACCGCAACGTAATATCCGTATCGGTGATCGTTTGTTGAAGGGTACATATCACATGATGGCACTGCCCAGCGTCAAGGCATGTTATGCATTCCAAAAGTTGGTTGAGTGTTACTATCCTGCATTGGTAGTTACCTCTGATGCTAAGAAAGATCAGGATGATATCAATCTATTCTTGGAGGAGCATTCCAAGGCACTCATCATCACTCAGTCTGCAAATGTTCTGGGTGTGACTGCTAAGAAGATTGATACGGTTATCAATTGCCGTGGTGGAGAATCGATTGAGTTCTGGACACAGTTTGCATTCCGTGGTGGATCTGGTGAACATGATTGGTGGGTGATTGATTTTGATGCTCAGAGGTGCCTACGTGCTCTTCATACAGCGTTCCAACTTGCATGTGATAGCAATCCTTCACTCTCCCAATTCAGCGTTGTAGACTTCACCAACATCCATGAATGGAACGATGGGTTCCAGGAACTGAGTAAGGAGGCATTTGAAGATGCTTTAGCAGCAGATGTTGAGAGCAGCATCTCTACTGTGACCAGCATTGTTGAGTCTCTTGATCTCAGTGGTCTGAGTGACTTCAACTTCAACCTGAAGTCTGCTCTTACGACAGTCTTGAAGGAGACGCAGTTAAATGACAATGGTGCTAACAATCAAAGTTGTGTCGTGATGGAGACCGATCGCGTAAAAAAGTCGATGACCTTGACACGCTGAAGAAGCAGACTGTCAAGGCACTTTTAGAATCTATCCCTCTGACCATGTTTTATATCATCCGTAGTGGTCGGAATGTATACTCCATCAACGATGTGATTGGTTCTGATGTTTATTCTTCTGTAAGTGGTGATAAAGAAGGAATCCTCTCTGAGGTTATCTCTAAAAATCCTCGCAGTGTAGAACTTCTGACCCGTCGCATCGGTTTGGTCTCCAACAGCATTCAGAAGAGTATGAGGCAATCGGTCTCTGAGACTATTAACGGTCTATCTGTCTCATCTGCTATTCAGCAATCGATCCCCACTTCTCTCCTTGATACAATGATCAATGACTGTCAAGATATGAGCAACACATACATGTTTGGAGATCCTAGTGGATCACACTCTGCTCGCCTTCTAGAACGAGGAATCAATCCCGACAGTCTCACTGTGTGGGAGAGTTGCGATAGTCACCGTAATCGTGTAGGATATATTGACAAGCAGATCAAAATCGTTGCTACCCACCCAGACATGAAGTTCACTGCCATTCTTGCTAATCCTCCATACAACGATCCGACCAAGAAGGCAAGGAACAATAAGTTGTGGACAAAGATTGTAGAGCAACATCTTGAGTTGCTTGCTCCTGGTGGTGATATGTGTGAGGTTACTCCTGCATCAGTGTTGGGTAACACTGGCAAGGGTAAGAAGTTCATGCAGTTGTTCTCTACTATCTACAATCTTAAACTGATTGATTACACTGCTGATGATTACTTTACAGAAGGTGTGGACATTTGTCGTTGGCATCTAGTGAATGAACCATATCAGGGTAAGACTACTGTGATTACTCATGATGGAATCTTTATCTGGGATCTCCGTGATGGTCTACCTGTTTTTGGTGATGCTGCTCTTAAGTATTCTATTTTAGAGAAGATTGCTAACTCCAACCATCCTCGTATTCCTTTAAAGATGGGTCAGGTAATTGCTAATGATGATTACACTCCTGATGGTAAGTATGAGATTTATAAATCTGCAGATAAGATTGTTATAACTGATGTTCTTCCCAATACTACTGATGTACTAAAATTTATTGTACCATTCTCATCAACATATAAGAAGAGGTTTATCTCTAATGGATATGTGGGTATGCTTAACGCTTGGTGTCCTATTACTTCGGAAGAGGAAGGGACGCGCCTTAGCAAAATCTTTGATAATTCGATTATCAAGTTTTTTGTGGACAATTATAAAAAGACTGCAGGATTTACTCCTGCTATTAAGAATGCGGAAGTACCTGACATCACAGTCTACAAGGATCTACCTCAGCAATTTGGTTTTACATCCGAAGAACTGAATTACTTGGAGAGATCTAATGTCATCTAAGAACCGTCACAATCAGCAGCATGGGTCCACCATTGAACGCTCTGATGAGAGGATTAAGCAAACACAGGAGGTCTTCACTCCCATTGCTCTAATTGAACAGATGATTCATGAGATACCTGCATCACAACTGAAGGATCCTGACTCTAAGTTCATGGATAATTGTGCTGGCAGTGGTAACTTCATTGTTTGTTTATGTGAGGCACTGCAGGAATATCACAGCAAAGATCACATCATCAACAATATGCTGTATGCTGTGGAGTTGATGGAAGACAATCACAAAGAGATGTGTAGGAGACTTGACATCCCTGCAGATCACCCACATTTTGTCTGTGCAGATGCACTTCAGTATCATTACAGATTTGATGGAACTACAGGACCCGTCACGGTAGACCAATTCCTGGTATAATATTCGTATTCACATGAGTTCAATGCAACTTCGTCCCCACCAGGCAGAAGCACTTGATGTTATGGATCAGAAGTCCAAAGGCATCGTGGTGGTTCCGACTGGTGGAGGTAAGACCTTTATCGCAATTGCCGATGCAATGCGTGAGATGGATAAGATGGAGGGATGCAAGACCATTGTTGTGGTTGCTCCTCGCCTCCTGCTTGCTCGTCAACTATCTGATGAGTTTACTCAGCATATTAAGAATGCTGCTGTCCTTCATGTTCACTCTGGTGGTAATGATCTTCCATACAATTGCACCACCGATCCCAGCATGATTTACAAGTGGGATTATCATACTACTTGTCATAAGCTAATTTTTACTACATATCATTCGCTTCATCGCATACAAGAATCTAAAATAGTTGTAGATTGCATTTATTTTGATGAGGCGCATAATTCGGTCAAAAAGAATTTCTTTGGTGCTGCCAGGTATTTCACTTCTGCTGCTCGTCGCTGCTACTTCTTTACTGCTACTCCTAAGTATTCTGCCACTCTTAAAAAACATGGTATGAATGACAGCGTGTATGGTGGCATTATATACAATGTTCCAGCACCACGATTGATTAAGAACGGGTCTATTCTCCCCCCTAAGATCAACGCTATCCCTATCGCTGCTATTCGTGAGAAGAGTGTTGAGGAAGCAGCTCAACGTGACTGCATGACTCTTTTGAGGACTCTTCGTAATGAAGATCATATGCAGAAGGTTCTAATCGCTGCTCCTAACACTACTGTGTTAGGTAACATGATCATCAAAACTACCTTCCTTCAAGAGGTAAGGCAGATGGGGTATGATATATTGTGGATAACTAGTAGGCAGGGTGCATTTCACAACTATAACAAAATTAGTCGTGAGAAGTTCTTCTCTCTTGTTCGTGAGTATGGTGATCAACCTGGTAAGAAGTTTATTGTTATTCATTACTCTATCTTGAGCGAAGGTATCTCTGTTCCTGGTCTCACATCATTAGTTCTGATGCGTCAGATGAATGTTATTGAGATGTGTCAGTCTGTCGGTCGCGTTCTTCGCTTACATCTTGATGATGTTAAGAGAATACAGCAAGGACAACTTACCCCAGGTAAACTGGAAGACTACAAAAAGTCCTTTGGTCTTGTTCATGTACCTGTTTACAGCAATGTGGGTATTTCTACAGTCAAGCGTCTGCAGGATGTAGTAAACACAGTGTTTGTAGAAGGTCAACCCGCTATCTCAACTATTAAACGATGACATACACAGTAGAACGATCCGCATATTCCTTTGTGAAGGGAATCCGATGGGATCATGTTGATAGACAAAAGGAAATAGAAGAAGCGGCAGGAACTTATGAAGATAGGGGAGACACAAGTTTACTTGTAAATTGTGGGTACTCTGAACCAGGTCTTCTACAAAACATTCTCATTCAAATGAAGAGAATTGGTTATGGCATGTTCCACATGTATTACAGTAGAGTAAATGATGGAGAGACTGGTGGATGGCATGAAGATGAGATGGATGTCTTGATTGTTGCATCAATGGGTAGAGTTAAGTATTTGTTTGATATTGATGGTACAATAGAAGAGGTTATTCTTTTACCAGGGGATGCCCTTTATATTGATAAAGGAACTCCTCATAGTGCGGTTCATCTTGAACCTAGAATCACTTGTAGTTTTTGTGAATAGCATGGAAAAAGAATTGAGGGAAGTTTACAACTTCTACAAAAACACTAAAGATGGATTTGTAACTAAAGATGGTTATGCTGCTATTCCACTTACAGGTCGCAAATCTTTAGTTATCTGCTATAATGGACAGATACTGAAGACGTGTCAGAATGAAAAGTCTGCACGTAACTTTATTAAAAAACATAGCACACAATCAAGAAAGGGTACTGTTTTTGTAAAATGAAATCAAAATTTATCTACATTACGCCCATTAGTCCGAATGCCCGTATCTTTTTTGAAATGGACATGAATCATCTTCATGCTTGTAGAATCCAGGGTGAAGACACTAATGAATATCATGTCGAATCTATCACTAAACATAAGTTTAGTGTTAATAAACATAATGATTTTAATTGGAGGGTTGAAAAATGATGAATGCCGATCCACATCCTGATACTTTGGTAAGTATCACTTGTGATAAGGAAGGTCTAAAGACTATGATTCAGGCAGCGATTGCCGCAATCAGAAGCACTGATCAGTGGAATTATGGCGATGAGTATGACATTGATGTCACACCATATCATGATATGAGAGACTCTCTAATTGAGAAGTATAAATCAGTATACGGAGATGAAGAATTTCTTGTGTAATGGTAGAAGAGTTTTTTACAACTGATGATCTTGTTGAATATATGACCTTACTTTTAAAGGTCTCTTTAGTAAGACCAGAAATATGTAAGGACTACAAAAACAGTTCTTTAAGTGAATCATGTTTTGCCACATTAAATCTTCTTGATTTTTATCGCAGTGATAAGTTTTATAACTATATTGGCAAACTTAAAGAAAATGTTGAATTGTCTGTTGAATGTAAGTTGGAATATTATTACTTACATATGGTAGACTATTCTAATGGTGGGATTATGACTCCACATAAACATGATCATAACGAAGATTTTAGTTTTATTCTTTATTTGAATGACTGTAATGATGGACACACTATCTTAAAGTTATCTGAACCTTGTAGGGTAAAACCAGACAAAGGTAAAGTGTTATTATTTTCTTCTGATATTATTCATGAATCAGAATATTCGCGATCAAAAAAAGTTTTGGTTGGTGGGTTAAAACGCATAAAGGAGCAGCATGGACAGTAAACATCAAAAACGTAAGGATGCCTTTTTTATTTTTTATGAGAGTGTATTGAAACCAGACCATGAACTACGCCAAAATGCACATGATCAGCATTGTTATCATGAATTGTTAGAATGGAGATCCGAAATTATCGAATACCTTGATCATCGTCGTAATGAAGAATTTTATTCCAAATAAACACGCTCATCCTGAAGAGGGATACGTTCCCTATGATACCAAACACTTCATCAAGGATTGGGTCATACCATTTTTGCATCTATCCATAACCAATTGGGAATTAAAGAGAGAGAAACTGTTAGATGTTTTTGAACAACACTGTGAGGATAGGATAGAAAATATTGGTGAACAATGGACTGATTACCATAAAGATTCACGATATCATTATTTGATTGAAAATATCTTATTTGAAGATATAGATCTAGCAATAAAGGAATTGGGGTTTAAAGGTAAAACGCCTAGAGTTGATACTGCATGGTATCAGATTTATAACGTAGGTCAGCATCATGCGGTTCATAATCATGGATTTGGTGGTATAAGTTTTGTTGTTTTTGTGGATTATGATTCAAAAAAACATTTACCTACAACTTTTGTAGCACCATTCACTAGTATGTCGGATGGAAATGTTCTTGAGTATGAACCAGAGGGGGTAAAAGAAGGATCAATGATTTTATTTCCTTCTGCTCTTATGCATTATGCTCCAACAAATCAAAACGAAGAGGACAGAATAGTCCTTGCAGGTAATATTAGATTATGAATCTTAGTAAACAACAAGAAGATTATATTCAAAGACTTGCAGATCGTCTTGGGGTTGATCCAGAAACCCGTCTTGATGAGATAATTAGTGATGAATACATGAGGACATTCCGACCAGCAGAGACTGGAACAGAATGTCCGACTGTAGATCATATTGAGGATGATTATTATAAGGATAAAAGAGATTATGAAACGTTCTCTTTTATGGGGAATACAATTTACAGAGCTTACAATATATTCACACCTCATGTTCTAAATGAATTGGAAGAGGAGATTGATGATGAACTTAGATCTCCAAATAAATGGGATAGAAGTGTTGAGGTAACTAAAGGACTATCTGCCAGAAAATTGAAGTACAGGATTAGTTGGTTTATATTTTTTAGTGAAATAAAAAAACATCTTTACAGATATGCAAAGTTGACAAATAATAAAAAGATTCTTGATTATAAGATTGCATCTTACTGGGCAAAAAGGATGAAGGGAAATACTGAAGAAGATTATGATCAAGAATTGTATATAAATTATAGGAACACCCATAAGCATGATGACTTTGACCTTGGAATGATTTTTTATCTCAATAATCCTTCCAGGATATATGGTACTCTTATTGAGAATGATAATAAAGAGATTATTCTACCTGGAGATACTAATTCCTTGTTGATACATCATTCTGATATTAATCATTCTCCTGTTATGCCACAACCAATTGTTGCTAACAAGGCACATAGATGTGTGATTGTAATCGATTTTAAACATGAGTCTAAATTATGAACTCCAGCGAACGTATTAAATACTTTAGTATAGTAAACAAAATCAACAGGGGTGAGTTTGATAAACTTACAGAGGATGAGATGCTGCTCTTACAGAGAGAACCTTTATTCTTGACGACTATGAAAAAATCTAGAGAAAAGAAGGATTTACTTCGTAAAAGCAATCAACATCATGGTACTATAGAAGAAATACTATTTGAACTTGACTTGTCAAAGACCCTGTATAAGTGATAAAATGTACTTAAATCAGTAACTTGTATGGAGCATTTAAAAATTCAACCACACCAAACGGTTCTGGTTTTGAATTCAAGTTATGAACCAATTAACTTTACTAATTGGAAGAGAGCAATAGTTCTTGTTCTAAAAGAGAAAGTTCAAGTTTTATCAGGTAGAGTAGTAAGACTCCTTAACTACATAAAAATTCCTATTAGGAGTTTTATGGCAAATCGCCCGACACGTAGTATGATATACAAGAGAGATAGAAATTCTTGTCAGTATTGTGGAGTGACAACCAGACTTACTATAGATCATGTAATTCCTCGTAGTAAAGGTGGAGAAGATACATGGGATAACCTAGTAGTTGCATGTTCTTCTTGCAATGTCAAGAAGAGTGATAAAATGCTTGAACAAACAAACCTTAAATTGAGGAAAATGCCCAGAGCACCATACAGCACAGTTGCTATTGATTTAGCAGAATCAAGTGTTGATGAGTGGAGAGAGTATAGTTACGTCTAGGAGTTATTATGTTTTATCGTAAATTAAATAAGCAATTTGTCATTGATCACTATCAAAAAACTGGTAGTAAGATTGAGTATGGGATTGATACCCCGATGGGTTTTATGGGAATTAAGTATTCCTATATCATGACCCCCAATGATGAGGAGTTATATCGTGTGGTCCCTAATCGTGATCGGGATAATTGTACATTATCCGTAATGGAGTTGAATTATCAAATTCCTCCACACACTGATAGTGACATTGAAGCAATCATTAATTTTTACATTAGAACTGATAGATGTATCACTCAGTTTTACTATCCAAGCACTAATCCCCAAGCAATTGCTGAAGGTGTATCTACCCAGACAGATGGAGCAGTGTTTCATGAAGGACATTTGAAGAAGTCTGTTAGATTCATGGCACATCCTGGTGATGCATATTTGCTTGATGTATCAAAACCACATTCAGTTATGCCTACAGAACCTGGATTAACTGATCGTCGTTGCATTTGTATGCAACTTCTATATAAATCATTTGATGAAGCAGTAGAGATGTTACAGGAGACGGGATATCTTGATTGAAGTATTTGACGATTATTTGGGTCCAGAAGAACATGATCGTTTGTGTAGTTACTTTATGGGCAACTATGACAAAGGAGATATCGCTAATTCATGCTGTTGGATATTTAATGGTGGAGTTAGTCACCCAAATGATGGTCACTTTCAACACATCCATCAGTTGTTTTCGGACCATCAAATCATTAGTCCTGCATGGTCATTGGTAAGACCAATTATTGATAAGGAAGAAGCAATTGCTATTGCTAGGGTAAAGGCAAACATGCTTGTTAGAACACCTGAAGTAGTAGTCTTTGATAACTGTTTTCATTGTGATTATGACTGCTCAATGTCACATATGAATACTGCAATCTATTATATCAATACTAATAATGGATTTACTTTGTTTGAAGATGGAACAAAAGTTGAGAGTGTAACTAATCGGTTAGTAAGATTTCCATCAAATTTGAAGCATACTGGATCTACATGTAGTGATGCTGATCGTAGGATTTTGATCAATTTTAACTACTTTACTGAGAGATGTTTACTACAAAACAATTAGAGTTTCATATAACCCATACATGTAACTTTAGTTGTCAGGGTTGCTCACACTATTCTAATCATGGTCATTTGGGGACAGTATCAGTGGATATTGCTAGAGAATGGCTATATAATTGGAGCAGAAGAATTAAACCAAAAAAATTTGTAATACTTGGTGGAGAACCAACATTACATAAAGATTTAGTTGATATGGTGTATATGATTAGGTTGATGTATCCTGATCCATATACCAATATTGATTTAGTATCAAATGCAAGTTTTTTGCACAATCATCCACAACTTCCTACAGCTTTAAAGGCAACAAGTACAACCTTAGCAATATCGATACATAGCACAAAACATAAAGATTACGCTAGGAAGTTTAAAAGAGGATATCAATTAGCAAAATCATGGAGACATGATCTTGGTGTTACAGTAGAGTTCTGGGACTTTACAAATCAGCACTGGGTTCCACAGTACATGGGATTTGGTAATAATATGCTACCATTTGAGGACAATAATCCTAGAGAGAGTTGGAATAAATGCATATCAAAGGATGCCTTACAATTACATGAGAATAAACTTTGGAAGTGTCCCCCTTTGGCATATCTTCCAATGCAGAAGAAAAAGTATGATTTGAGTTCTAAATGGGATTCTTACCTAAAATACAAACCACTAGAACTTGATTGTACTGATGAGCAACTTGAAGAATTTTTATCAAGAGAGGAAGAGTCTTATTGTTCAATGTGTCCCGCAAATCAAGAACCAGTTGTAAAGGAAGACCCTACATTACCAGTTAGTTATTGGGAGAAAAAGTATGATCACATGGGGAATATCATCGGATAGTCACAACGCCGCACTTGCTGTGTTTTGTAACAATTCTTTGGTGTTTGCTAGTGAGAGTGAACGATTTAGTAGGATAAAGAACGATCCTAATATTAACGAGCATTTAATAACACATGCTTTGATGTATGGAGAACCTGATCTTATTTGCTGGTATGAGAAACCTATGAAGAAAAAGATCAGGCAGTTAAGGTCTGGTCAAGGTTTAGGAATTAAGAATTTTACAAGATATTATAATTGTAAACATAAGTTTTTTGATCATCACTATTCTCATGCTTGTGCTGGATACTTTACGAGCAAATATAAAAAATGTGCTGTTTTAGTTATTGATGCGATTGGTGAGACTACCACCATGAGTATTTGGGCAGCAGCAGGTGATAGGTTGGAGTTGAAGTATAAATTAGATTATCCTAATAGTATTGGTTTATGGTATTCTGCCATGACACAGAGGATAGGATTGAAACCAAATGAAGATGAATATGTTCTCATGGCACTATCTTCTTATGGTGATAGGACGAAACTTACAAGAAAAGTGTTGGAGGAACTTATTGGTATTGACTTTAAAGCAAAACGTAATCTACATAGAGGTTGCTTAGATTGGGCACCAGGAGAATCTGATGAAGATATCGCTGCAGCAACTCAACATGTATATGAAGTTCTATTCATGTCAGCATTAAAAAAGGCAAAAGATTTGGTAGGTAGTACAAAGTTGGTATTGTCTGGGGGATGTGCTCTAAATTGTGTGGCAAATAGACATGCATATGATTACTTTAATGATGTTTGGATAATGCCTGCTCCAGGAGATTCTGGATCTGCTATTGGCGCTGTATTGGCACATACTCAGAAGAAGATAGATTTTTCTCCATATTTGGGATATAAAATTCACCAGATTGATAAGAATCAATCTATTGTTGAACATTTAAAAAATCATCATGTGTGTGGATTGGCAAGAGGTCGAGCAGAATTTGGACCAAGAGCACTTGGTGCTCGGAGTTTGATTGCCGATCCAATGCATCTTGGAATAAAAGATATTGTTAATGGTGTAAAACAAAGACAATCTTACAGACCATTTTCTCCAATGGTTCCAATAGAGTATGCTTCTAAGTATTTTGATATGCATCAAGATTTGGTAGAGAGTCCATTCATGCAATACGCTGTTACATGTAAGGAACCTGAGTTGCTACATGGTGTTGTGCATATTGATAATAGGAGTAGAGTTCAAACTGTCAGGAAATGTGATGCACCTAGACTTCATGATTTGTTGATGAGATGGAAAAGTGTTAGTGGTCATCCTGTTCTTTTAAATACTAGTTTGAATATCAAGGGACAACCAATTCTTAACAATGAATATGATGTTAAATTGTGGTCACAAAAACATGGGGTAAAAGTTTTCTCATGAATTTTTTAGAACTGGAGGACAAACCTTCTGGTCCATTCATGGATCAAGATACAAAACATTTATACCAAAAGAATTTAAGGACACAACCATCTGATTGGAAATATAGGGAAAAAATAGTACAATATACACTGAATTCTCATAATTATAGGACCAAGGAGTTTAATACTATACCTTGGGCAGAGTCTGTGGTTATATTTGGTTGTTCATATGTGTTTGGGATTGGTGCTTCTCTTGATGAGACCATAGCAGCACAATTAAGTTCTATGATAAAGAGACCAGTAGTAAATATGGGAGCACCTGGATCAAGTGCCACGTTCTCTTTATATAATTCTTCTATATTAAAAAAGCAATACCCTAAACCAGCAGGTATAGTTTTTGGTTGGACATCTGCTGCAAGATGTACATTGTTTTTGTCAGATAGTACAGTGCATTGTGGATCTTGGTTGGAAGATGTTAGTGGTTTAGGAAAAGCATGGAGAAGATTTGATAGTAATGCATATACCCATTTAAATTTTACAAGACAATGTGCCCAGCAAATGTGGGATGGTGTTCCATATGCAGATTTTACATTATTTCCATCAAATCGATTCATGGATGATTGTCCTTATATAAAACAAATTGATTATGGTAGGGATTGCTGTCATCCTGGCATAGAGACTAATAAAAAATCTGCGTATGCCATTGCAGAACAACTAAACCTATGATACAATATGCTTAGTCTATCTAAAATATATGGCTGAACGAACGTACACTAGGACTGATAGTAAAGGTCGCGAAGAAGTGTGGTCTTGGGATGAAACTCCTGAGGTTGTGGCAGCACTTAAAGAACTACATGAAACTGTGAGGAGGAATAATGAAGCTCTTAACTCTTGATGATTATCAAAGAGCAGGCGAAACCTTTTGGCCAAAGTACTGGTATGTCGCTAAAGAACTTGGTGAAGGTGCTAAGACTGAAGACATTCTTAAATGTATGGAGGCAGTCGGTGGTCTTGCATTGAAGGTAGCACTAGAAGAAAAATCAGCGGGTCCATTTGGATTCAACAAAAAGGATGAAGGCAATGGATCACCAGACGAAGAAGGCAACACTAGCAACATCTTTAGGATCTAATCCTACTATTGAAAAGAATATTCCTGAAGATGTAGTTTGGATTGACGATATCTTCTATGTCAAAGCAACTCGTTTTGGTTTGTATACCAGTGTATTGAAGGAACCCCTTGGCGCTAACTTTCTTACTGGTCCTACTGAAGAAGGAGTTGCTACTATGACTAGATGGCATCTTAAGTGTTTGCAAGATGGAACACTTGATGATTACACTTACGTTACTTCTGTTTCTATGGGGGTTAAATTGTGAGGAAACTAATCAATAAGATTAGGGACTATATACAAAGAATCAAAAGTAAAAATCGTGATCCATTTATTTACAAATGACGCAGTATGATTTTGAATTTACCTCCCTTGATGAGCGTATTACTAAATTGGAGTCTCGTGTGCGAGAACTCGAAAAAATGATTGACAAAAAGCAATCACCACAATATGATCTTGACAACTACACACTCGGAGACAAATGAGGATCTTTCTTGACACTGCAGATACTGAAGAAGTACGGAAGTATTTTCAGACAGGACTTGTTGATGGTGTGACTACAAACCCATCTTTGATTCGTAAGAGTGGACGTAATCCTGAGGATGTGTATCAGGAATTGATTGATATTGGTGTGCGCGATATTAGCATGGAAGTCGTTGGTGACTCCACTGTAATGTATGAGGAGGGACTTCGCCTTGCTGAGAAGTTTGGTGAGTCTGCAACCATTAAAGTTCCTTGCACTCCTGATGGTTTGCAAGTTTGTCGTCATCTATCCGTAGGGAATGATATCAAGACCAATGTAACTTTGGTATTCTCTGTTGCACAAGCAGTGATGGCAATGAAGTCAGGTGCAACATATATCTCTCCTTTTGTTGGTCGATGTAATGATAACTCTTTTAGTGGAGTTGAATTAGTTCGTGCTATTGCTACTTGTAGATCTGTTCATGGTAAGAAGACTCAAGTGTTAGCAGCATCTCTTCGTGACGCACATCATGTATCACGATGCTTCATGTATGGCGCTGATGTTGTCACCATGCCATCTAAAGTGTTCAATGCAATGTATGATAGCGTCTTGACTCGTGAGGGACTTGCTATTTTCCAGAGTGATTATGAAGCATCTCTTGAGGCATTAAATAATGTATGAAGACCTAAATTGTTTTGAGGAGGCACTTAAACACTTCGGAACTAGAGTTGAACTAACAATCGCTCTGGAGATGGGAAGAAAACTATCTGCCGAAGATGCCTACAAAACTATTAAGGATGAGCTGAAGGTGCTTAAAGAGTGCCGTAAACAATTCAAAAAAGATAAGGAGTGCTAAACCATGTCACAACCCAAACAAAGAGATCCATCCGATCCACTTTATGATCCTAATGATAAGTGGAATGAGTACAAGGTAGATCTACACTGTAATGAAGAACACTCACCTGATGAGTGGGATCCTAATACAGAAGGTAAGATTGCTAATCCAGAGAATCGTCACCAAGATAAGGTGCTAGATAAATTCTGTGATGACCATCCTGGTTCTCCCATGTGTAAAGTATTTGATGATTGAACAATGACTGCTAAAATCTATGAGTCCCCTGACGGTGGCAAAACAGTTTATGAACGTGAAATTGGTAGTGATGAACCAAGGCGTCAGATCTACCCTGATATTATGAATCAGATTCAAGCAACATCCCCATATAATGATGGATGGACGCAACAATTTTACAGGGAACAGTGGCCTCCATATGTTCCTGAGGGTTTTAAAGATAAATATGATAGTTATCAAGAAGTCCTAGCAGATGGTTGGGAATTTACTGGTGACGGATTCTGGATTAAATGTAGTTGATAAATAAGTAAATAAAGGAAGTATGTTTGTAAAATGGCAGCAATATTAACCGCCACTGGTATTGAATTTAATGATGGTACATCCTTAACGTCAAAATATTCTGTTTTGGCGCAAAATTCGGTTGCGGTATTTTATCAATCTTCCGCTCCTACTGGATGGACACAAGTTACTGCACATAATGATAAAGCACTCCGATTAGTTAATGGAACTGGTGGTGGGTTTGGTTATGGTGCAACAGCAGGAGCAGGTGGTAATACCTTTAGCCAGACATTCCCATCAAGCACGTCAAGTTTGACTGTTAATTATGCTTCAACAGTACCTGTAACAGGAACTGTTGGTGGTCACTCTCTAGCAGTATCTGAAATTCCAGATCACACTCATAGTTCTGGAGTTGGTGGAGGAGCTGTTGCTTCAAGTGGCGGCAGCACATTTAGAGTTCCTGGTACTAATCAGTCTGGTGGTGTTGTATCACCTCAAGGTATTGGTCAAGCTCACGCACACCCTTGGAGTGGTACTATAGCATTTAACGTGAATGGATCTGGTTCTCTTGACATGAGACTTCAATATATTGATGTAATCGTCTGCAGATTTAGTTGATATGGCAAGATTAACCGCTAATGGAATACAGTTTAATCTTTTAGACGCTAATGATAGCATCACTAGTTTTTATTGGATTTATCCAGCAGGAACTAAAAAACTATTCTACCAATCAACAGCACCAACTGGTTGGACCCAAGATGCTTCGCAAGGTAATAAAGCACTAAGGGTTGTTAATGGGACTGGTGGTGGAAGTGGTAATACCTCAAATTGGACAACAGTATTACAAGCATCCAATACCATAAGTGTTGGTATTACTGGAACATTTCCTATCACTGCATCACTTGGTGGACATACTTTATCATTAACACAATTAGCAAACCACACACATACTTTACTTGTTGGACCAGCAGCTGGCGCGGTTGCTACACCTTTTAGTAATTCTGGAACAACATTTGCCACAAATGGATCTGTTGCTACTGGTGGTACAGGCGGTGGTCAAGCACACACACACCCATTCTCAGGATCTGCAACAATTAACGAGACTGCAAATTTGAGTGTAACTATGGAGGTTCAATATGTTGACGTTATACTGTGCTCTTTGAACTAAATATGGTATAATTATTTTACATTGGAGATATTATGGCAAAACTGGAGGTTGGCAAATTTTGTCCTTTAATTGGTAAAGATTGTCTTGGTCTTGAATGTTCTTGGTATACTCAAATTCGGGGCATGAATCCTCAGACAGGAGAGCCAGTTGATGAATGGGGTTGTGCAGTCACCTGGATGCCAATGTTACTAATTGAAAATTCAAATCAACAACGTTCTACTAGTGCTGGCGTAGAATCTTTTAGGAATGAGATGGTGAAATCAAATGAGACTAACATTAGTGTGTTATCCTCTGCAGCACAAATGCTACATCAAGCAAGAAACTCAACAGTAATTCCAGCACAAATAAAAGAGGTTGACGAATGAATGTAACTAAATTTACTCTTATTGAAGCAGATAAGTATATTTCAGTAAATGGTCAAGGCATCTGGTTTACTGATGAAGATTGGCCATTTGCTGATATTGAGCATCTTTGGGCAATTCAATGGAAGGATGATGGAACTCCTGAAGGAACAGGTGAGATTGAATATGACTCATCAGATAGATTAAATGACACTGCTTGTAGAAATCACATTGATAAGTATGTGAAGCATTGGCAGGATAAATTTGAGACTGCTGAAGCAGAGAGAATTGCTAAAGAGAAGCAATTGGAGAAGGATGCATTCTCTTGGGCAGAAGCAATGCAAGAATTAGAAACTCAAATGGATGAGATGCAGCAGCGTCACCAAGAGACTTTAGATGCAGTAAATTGGGAAGATCAACAAGTACAGAAGAGACTGCAAGATCAGATGGATGAGATGCAGCAAAGACATGAGGAGAATCTTTCTGAATTGGAGCGTGATCGTGAGATTACAATGGCAGAAGTTGATGAAATAAGGATGCTTAATGATGTCAATCTATCTGAAGTTGAATCTGACTATCAAAAAGATCTGGCCAATATGGCAGAAGATCATGAAGTTCAAATGGAGAATGTACAGAAAACAATTGAAGAAACCCATAATCAATTCTTCTATGCTCAAGACTCTGTAGAGAATTCTCTTGGTGAATTATCTAAAGAAGGTGCATTTGACCAACAAGAATTTCAGAATGTAACAGTATTTGACTCTAATCTTGATGGTAGTTTGTTTGATGATGCTGTCATTGAAGAAGTAGAAGGTGAAAGTATAGAATCTATTGGTGCTGCTCTTGAAGGTGACGTTGATAACATTCTTGATGTAGAAGAGGATGTTGATGTTGATAGCGAAGATTTTGCTAAGTCTCAATTAGAAGTAGACTTGTCTATTTTAGATAATGAGTTTAATTTAGAGATGATGTTTGATGATACACCAGATGAGCAAATTGTGGACGAAATTGAGAAGTTAATTGATGGCACCGACGATAGTCCAGAAGTACCTGATGCTAGTGTGCCTGACAAATGAATGAACAATTGATCAAGAACAACTATTTGGTTGTTCCTAACTTTATATCATCATCCAGAACAAAAGAATTATCACAAAGTTATAATGAGTATGTAACAACCCATGAGATGGGTGAAGACCCACAGGTCCCTGGTTGTTTTACTGCAAAGATGGATTATATACCATTTTTGGAGTTACTTATTGAAAAATCAATGACTGTTACGCAGTTGGTAGGAGAGACAGTCCTACCA
>VMHT01125237.1_pt1 | contig 17323 bp, 35 predicted proteins | sample 4693611 | NCBI WGS metagenome assembly VMHT01 (sample SAMN12280063, study PRJNA550983) | marine metagenome | isolation source: seawater sampled from same location over 5 years 0.02-0.2 micron viral filtrate | place: USA: collected off the coast of southern California halfway between the port... ...
CAATTCTAGTACACACGCAGCTATTATAAATACTACTTCGGAGATGATTGCAGGAGAGGACATAGTAGTAGAAGAAAGCGAGAACTTAGAACAATTTGTTAAACTTAAAAAATTCTTTGCAGAAGCTAATGGTAAAGAAACTCTACACGAAGTAATTAAAAAAATCTCTTTTGACTTTAAATTACAGGGTGCTTTTGCTTTACACCTTATTTGGAATAAAGCTAAGACAGAGATAGTTGAAATCTACCATATCCCTGTTGAGAGGGTTAGGGCAGGAAAGCCAAATGCTATGGGTGTTGTAGATAGTTATTATGTTTCAGCAGATTGGGGTAACACTAGACAAAACAAACCTACAAGAATAGCAGCTTTTGATATAAACGATAGAACTAACCCTAGTCAATTATTGTACACAGGATTATATAGCCCTAATATGGATATATACCACACACCTGATTATATAGCTGCAAATAATTGGGCATTAGTTGACCAAAGGGTAGCAGAGTTTCACCTAAACAATATATCAAATGGTTTTAGTGGCTCTTATATGGTTAATTTCTCAAATGGGGTGCCGACACAAGAAGAACGTTTAGCTATTGAACGTAGCTTAACAGATAAATTTACATCAGCTAGTAATAGTGGTAAATTCGTACTCACGTTCTCTGATGATAAAACAAGAACACCTGAAATATTTCCTATATCTGTAAGCAACGCAGACAAGCAATATCTTGCGTTACAGGAACTTTTAGTACAGAACATACTAACAGGCCACAGAGTAACCTCTCCAATGCTTATGGGTATTAAATCAGACACAGGTTTAGGAAACAACGCAGAGGAATTAATGAATGCTGCTGATTTCTATTATAACACAGTGATTAAGCCATTTCAAATACATATAATTAAAGTATTAGCAAAAATATTTAGAATTAACAATATGGACTTGCCTATATCTTTTGTGCAAACTAAACCTATTACATCTAAATTTAGTGTAGAGGATATGAAGTCAGTAATGACACAAGATGAAATTAGAGAAGAACTTGGTTTAGAACCATTAGAAGAAGAAGAAGTTGTAGAAGAAGATGAGTTCAGCAAAGTAGGAATGATAGATGGTAAACCTGTTTTTGATACAATAGAAGAAGCAGAGAAACACGCAAAAGAAATTGGTTGTAGTGGCTATCACGAACACGAACTAGAAGGCAAGACAGTATATATGGCTTGTGAATCACACGACCAAATGCTTAACCTAGAAAAGACAGAATTAGATGCTTTCCTAGAAACTATGGAAGATATACCTGCTGATTGGGAATTAATATCGGAAGAAGTAGTTGATGGGGAACACCAAGATTTTAATTATGAAGAAGAATTAAACAAAATTTATAATACTGAATTCACATCTACAGGCAGGGCAACACCTAATGCTAGAAGCAGTCAAGATGGGTTAAATAAATCTAAAACTGCTTTTTACAAAGTTAGATATGTATATACACACGATAACTTCTTAGAAAATAAAACAGGAACAAACAGGGAGTTTTGTACTAAAATGATGAAAGCTAAAAAGATATACCGTAAAGAAGATATAATGAGAATGAGTATAATACCTGTTAATCCAGGTTTTGGTAAAAAAGGTGCTGCAACATACTCAATCTGGCTCTACAAAGGAGGTCCTCAATGCGAACATTTTTGGTTAAGGCAAGTCTATAAAGCACCAAAGACAGATGATAACTATGTTTATTACCCTGATAAGATACAAGATGATAAAAACATAGGTTACACAAAAGCTAAATCAGAGGGTTTTACTGCAAAGAAAAATGATAACTTAGTTGCTAGGCCACCAAAAAGAATGAAGAACCACGGATATTTAAAACCAAGATAATATGGCAGGATATGTACTCTTTATAAGCGAAGATAAACTCAAAAATTCTACTGCAATCAATATGAATGTAGATGTAGATTTCTTGCTTCCTTATGTAAAAATCGCACAAAAAAAATATGTAGAAACCAAGCTAGGAACGAACCTATTTGTAGCTATACAGGGAATGATAAGTGGTGGAACAATCAGCAACCCTGCTAATGCTAACTATAAATTACTGTTAGATGATTATGTAGCTGATATGTTAGTTCACTTTGCTTTTTACGAAGTATTGCCTTTTTTAAGGTATAAGGTTCAAAACAATAACGTAGTTAGTAAAACTTCAGAAAATTCAACACCATTAACTAGGGCAGAAGCACAAGATTTGCGTTCTGAAATATCAAATACTGCACAGTTTTATGCTGAAAGGTTAGTAGATTACCTGTGTAATAATAGCCACCTTTACCCTGAATACAGTACAAATAGTGGTAGTGATGTAAACCCTGATACAAACTCTTATTATCAAGGAATGAATCTTGAAAAAAGCTATATGCAAGACACTAAAATTACTATAAGAGATTTTTTAGACACAACATATAATTAATGAAAAAATATTATAAAGTAAAAGAAGTAAACAAAACAAAATTAAAATCATACTTGACAAATGCCAATACAAAAAACAGTACAGGACACACTAGAAGTAGCAGCAGTAAACGGAACAGTCCTAAGTGTAACAACGTTCAGTAACCTAGAACTAGCTTTAAAAATAATCCTGCTAGTAATATCTATATTATACACTATAGACAAATGGTATAGTCAAAAGAAAAGGCACAATGAAAAAAAGAAAGCTGAATAGCAAAAACCCTAGATACTTCAAAAAAGAAGAAGTAAAGAAAACACGCAAAGAACTTATAAATAATGTTAAAGGAGTAAAAATTTACGCAGTATTTAATATATAAATTTTGAAGCATTTTAATATATCTGAATTTGACAGTCCTGATTTATTTGGGAGTGGTAAAAATATGGACAAATCTTTTCTAGAACTATTAGATATAGCTAGGGAAAAAGCAGGTGTGCCTTTTAAAGTATTAAGTGGGTACAGAACTAAAGAACACAACTTAAAAGTAGGGGGCAGGGTAGGTTCAAGCCATTGTAAAGGATTAGCTGCAGATATTTATTTACCAAACAATTCTAGGGATAGGTTTTTAATTATAAATGCTTTATTGGAAACAGGAATAAACAGAATGGGGATATCATTTAAGGGCAGATTTGTCCACGTTGATATTGATAGCAGTAAGGAAAAAAATGTCCTATGGACATATTAATTAATTAAAACAATAAAAATGAAAAATTATTTAATCTTAACAATGTTAAAATCAAAAAAAGTATGGTACACAATAGCAGCTATAGTTGTGCCTTTCATAGCAAGAAGTATAGATGTAGATGAAGTTCACGTTAGTGAAATGTTTTGGGCATTAGTAGGTTTAACAGGTGCACAGGGGTTAGCTGATAGTGGAAAGAAGTAATAGATACAGATTAAAACCACACGAGATACAAGTCATTCAAAAACTGCGAGAGCAAGAAGTTAGTAATGTATTAGTAATCGGAGACTTGCACGAACCTTTTTGTCTTGACTCGTATCTTGATTGGTGTAAAGAACAATACCACACCTATAATTGCACGGAGGTAGTGTTTATAGGCGATATAATAGACAATCACTACTCAAGCTACCATGAAACCTCAGCAGACGGAATGGGTGGCTTAGATGAGCTAGAATTAGCTATAAAACGTATATCACGTTGGCACAAAGCATTTCCTGTAGCTACTGTAATCATAGGAAACCACGACAGAATTATTATGCGTAAGGCACAAACAAGTGCAATACCTAGCAAGTGGATAAAATCATACAAAGAAGTATTAGAAGTGCCTAATTGGGAATTTGTAGAGAGGTACGAATTAAATGGTGTTCAGTATATACACGGAGAAGGGGGTACTGCTCGTACAAAATGTCGTGCTGATATGATGAATACTGTTCAGGGGCATTTACATACACAAGCTTACACAGAACATTATGTAGGAAAAAAGTTTAGAATCTACGGTATGCAAGTGGGCTGCGGAATTAATCACAAGTCATACGCAATGGCTTATGCAAAATACGGTAAAAGGCCAGCAGTTGGTTGTGCAGTTATACTAAATAACGGCGAAACACCACTAAATCTTTTAATGCCTTTATAAAAAATTAGCAAAATTTTCTCGGTTTTTTTAAAAATTATAATTTTATTTTAGTAAAATTTACTAGAGTAGAATTATTTTTTTGTAATATATTAGTTAAAAACTAAGTTAAAAATTTGGTGGGTAATTATATTTTTTTTAAATTTGAACCAATGTTAATTAAAACAAAAAAAGTGGAAACAAAAATAATAATAAAAACAATACTAAATAATATTAATAAATATAATGTTAATTATGATTATGCAAGATATTTAGCTGATAGTTATTTAGATACAATTTTTGAAATATATAATGCAGAAAGGTATCATATAGATTTATTAGATAGTATTATGCAAGAATGGGAAAAACAAAATTAATTAAATAACATAACAAAAACTATTATGAAGAAAACACAGTACCGAGTTATCAATAGGGATAACAGAAAAGAATACACTCTTAATGCTGATGAACTATCTAAGTTCTTTAAGCATCAACACATAAAAGATTATGCGGTTTCTAGAATACCTTCAACAAAAGAAACATTTATAGAAGCATTATTTGTAGGTTTTTTATCTGTTGTATTTATAGTTTGTTTAACTAAAATTATAATGCAATGGATATAAATATACCAACACCATTAACTGATGAAGAATATGCTGAACTACAAATTCAACACGAAAAAGAAAGGCAAGAGAGATTATTAACCTATGATAATACTACCGTATTAGCTAAATTACATTACTATAAAGGAACTATAGCAGTAGCATCAACTGATTCTATAACACATAAACAATTTGCAGATGTTGTAACAGGTTGGAACTCTGTAGTAATGGTGGGTACACAAAGACAAATGTGTGCAGATGATACAATAGATAATATCACAGGCACTTACACTATTAATCTTACAGACAAAATGCTAAAAGCATATAATGAAAACAATAATCAATTATTAATAATTAAATAAATATGAAAACAACAATAACTTTTTACGAATTTAGAAATTGGTTCAAACAAAACAGGCCTGATAACTTTACTGATGATGGGTTAGTAGCATTATGGGAAATGTTAGAAGAATATGAAGATAGCACAGGAGAAGAAATAGAGTTTGACCCTATTGCTTTATGTTGCGAATATTCAGAATATGAAGATATGGAAGAATTTTGGCAAGATTATGATAAAGAAGATTATCCTGATGAAGATGCAATAATGGACGCAACAATGTATTATTCGTTTGGTTATGGTTCATTTATAATACAACAATTTTAATTATGATAGATAAAAATTTACACGATATACATACACATTATTCTAAAGATAATGAAACAGTATTGGTAGGTAAAGATGAAAATGGTGCAGATTTTTCAATTTGCATACCAACATTTGAACTGCTAGAATGGTTAGATACCAAATATTTAAAAGAAAGTTTAATAAAATACATAAAACAAAAATGAAAACAGAACTTATTAAGGAAAAATACAACAAGTATAATCTAGAACCTAGTGATGTATTTAAACATCAACACTACATTATTATAACAAGAAGTGGTATAGATAAAATACAAGCATTAGAAAACATATTTATACATTATGAAGTTGTAAAATCAGAATCAAATTTTGCATCAGTTAAAGCAGTGGCTATGAAAGGGGATAAAACAATAGAAACTTTCGGTAGTGCTTTAAAAGGAGATTACAAAAATGGTAATTGCAATACTTGGTATGTTTTAGAGATGGCTGAAAAAAGGGCTATGTCTAGGGCAGTTTTGAAGCTTACAGGTTTTTATGAACTTGGGGTGTTTGGTGAAGATGAAAGTGAAGAATTTAAAAATGTTAAATAAAATGGAAGATAAATATTGTGAAAATTGTTTTAATGATGATTTAGATAAATATATTACAGATAAATTTGGAGGAATATATTGTGATAATGAATGTATGGAACAATCTTGGATAGATAAAAATGAAGAATGTATAAATAATGATTTATACGAAAAATTAAATTAATTAATAAATAATAAAAAAATGAATATAGAAGGAAAACTAATTAAAATATTTGATTTAGAAACAGGAGTATCTAAAGCAGGTAAAGAATGGAAAAAACAATCAATACTATTAGAACAAAAAACAGAATACAACAAAGAAGTTGTAATTAGTTTTTTTGGGGATAATGTAAATAAAATACAACAAATAGAAATAGGTGATAATTTAAGTTGTAATGTTAATATATCATCTAGGGAATACAATGGTAAGTGGTATCATAATATAGATGGTTGGACTTGTGCTTTAGCTAATGGAAACACAGTTAAACCTGAAGAAGATTTACCTTTTTAATTATGACAGAAAGAGAAAGATTTGAAAGTATATGCGACCTTACTACAAATTTAGTAGGGTTGCATAAAGGTGCGTTAGCAAACAAAACTAGGAAACTAACAATACACATACCTAGAATGGTTGCATCAGTTATAGGTAGGATTGCTGATGATATACACCCAACCACTATTGCTGATGTTATTGAAAGGGATAGAACATCTGTTTTACATTATTATAAATCACACGGACATAATTACTCTACTTTTCCAGAGTACAGAACTGTTTTTAATAAAGTATATAATGCTTACACGGAAATATTATCTACTAAAAAAACATTCCTAGACAATGATGAGATGAGAATGTATTTAATTTCAAAAGGTGTGAATGTAGTTAGAAAACCACAAGTTGTAATAATTGTTGAAAGTGGTAAGGCCAAATGTAAATTCAACACAAACTACTTTGACTTTACTAAAAATGCAGATATCATTAGGCAATCATTAAAAGATTACAGATACTTTTTAAAGATAAAACCTGTATGAAACATTTATTGAGTAGTACTGCTTTTTTGGTTGTCAATAAAACATTAGCCCAAAACATAGGTTTGAAAGAAACTATATTGTTAGCTGATTTAATAAGTAAAGAAGAATACTTTATTGATAACGGTATGACTGATGGTTGGTTTTTTAATACAGAAGCCAATATACAGAAAGACACTACCCTTACACCATATCAGCAGCGAAAGGCTCTTAAAACTCTTAAAAAGTATGAAATAATACAAACTATGAGAAAGGGTGTACCTGCAAAACAATATTTTAAAATAAATGAAGAACAAGTTGTTAAGTTTCTTAACAACAAGTCCTTTACAAACTTAACAACTATTAATAAGAATAAAGAAATAAAATTAAATAATAAACTCTTTATAAGGCCAAGTGTTAATGATGTTGAACTTTATTGTATAGAACGTAACAATAAAATAGATGCAATATCTTTTGTAAACTTTTACGAAAGCAAGGGTTGGATGGTTGGTAAAAATAAAATGAAGGATTGGAGGGCAGCAGTTAGGACTTGGGAAATGCGAGAAAACAACAAGCAAACCTATAAAAAAACAGGTACATCTAAATTAGATTCACAAATTAGTGAATGGCAAAAAGCAAAAGATTTATTATGATTAAAGAATATAAACAAAAACTATACTTAGAAAAACTATACAAAAAAAACACTATTGATTTAGATAATTATTTTAAATATAGTGGAAAGTTAGAGGTAGGTAAAAAGTTTAAAGAACCTAAAGGTGATTATGTATATAAACATAGAATTATTATTAAAAACGATATGAGTAAATATAAGCTATGAAAACACTACAAGAAGAAAACCTAAAAGAACTTACAGAAAAAACATTAGACCTAATTGCTAAAACTTCTGTAGAGTTAGGCCACAGGGCAGATGCAAAATCTATGGCATCATTAGCTAAAATATTAGCAGATGATTTACAAAAAGAAAATAGATTTAGGAGAATGTACTTTAACCAAGTGCAAGATGCTTTTCATATAGGGGTTCGCTTTTGTGAATTTGAACCTTTTTTAAATATCAAAACTTTTTACAGGTGGTTAATTGCACATAAGAAAACAGTTAATGATGCATACTATCAGGTACACACTTTAAATAAAAACCCAAAACAAGTTCCTTATTATCAAGAACCAAAAAAACTATTAAAATGAAAACTATACAAATAACTAAAGAACAAATAAAAACAGGTAAAGATGCTATTAAATGGCATTTAAAAAACTACGGACACATAACAAGTTTAGAAGCTATAAGAGAATATGGTGTAACTAGACTTGCTAGTATTATATGGTATTTAAAAGAAGAAGGTTACAATATACATAGCGAAGATATAAAAAAGACAACAAGGTTTGGAAGAACAACTACTATAGCTAAGTACCTTTACTTTAAACCAAAACCACAATACGAACAAAAATTAATATGGGGCTAAAAAAAATAAGCCAACTACGAAAAGATTTAGACAAGTGGTTTAGCTTGTATATACGTTTAAGAGAAAGTAATGATGAGGGAATGGCTATATGTTTTACTTGTAATAAAATAGACCATTATAAAAGATTACAGAACGGACATTTTCAAAGTAGAAGGCATAACGCAACAAGATGGAACAAAGAGAATTGTCAAGTTCAGTGCGTTAAATGCAATATGTTTTCACAGGGTGAGCAGTATAAGTTCGGTATGTATTTAGATGCTAAATATGGTGAGGGTACTGCAGAAAAGCTAGAAATATTGGCTAGACAAAGTTGTAAGGTTACTAGATATGAATATGAAGAAATGATTAGTTATTACAAAAAGCTTGTTAAAAACTTAAAAAAAGAAAAAAATCTAGAATAATTTTTTTTCTATATTTGGAATATGACTAAACCCATATTTGCAAATACAATGCACCAAATAATTGTAAATGATTATTTAAACCTAATGTTGAGTTTCGTAAAAGAAATATCTTCCCCAACTAAATATAAAAATTTTAAAGATGTATTAGAATTAATTATTGAATACCACAATAGTTACGGTAAAGATGTTACTGTAATATCAGGTAATTGGAATGATTGGTTAATGATAATACCTATAAACACATCAGTAATGGTGAATGGGTATTTTGCAGGGTTACAGACAAAAAGAAATGTAGAAGCAATACGCACTTATAAGTTATTGTTAGACAATGCGTTAGAATTATTAGTAAGAGATTTAAGAGATATAGAAAACAACAATGAATAAAATATATCAAGCAGTAGCAAGTTGTAGGGAAACATTTGTAGAAATGTCTTACACTTATACGCAAGATATAAATGAGATTGAAGAAGCAGTACAGGAATTGATGTTGTATTTTATGCAAATGAATCCTGATACATTAAAATCTATATACGAAAAAGATGGCACTAAAGGTATTATCAGTTATGGTGCAGTTGTTTTAAGGAGAAGTTACACAAGCCCACGCAGCCCATATTATTATAAATATAAAAAATACTATACTAAATTAGATAGTTATTCTAGCACAATAACATATGAAGTAAAAAGCATAAACCAAAAGAATTTATACAACATACCAAACCCTGAAGAATATAAACAATGGCAAAAGTTAGAACTAATAGACAAAGCATTAGATGAGTTTTATTGGTATGATAGAGATGTATTTAAGCTTTACTACTACGAGGGCAATACATTAACTGGACTTGCAAAGAAAACAGGTATAAGTAGGAACAGTTTATTTACAACGATAGATAAAGTAAGGGAACAACTAAAAGAATTACTAGATGAATAAATTCTTTGTAAGTGATGAGGTGTATAATGATAGATTGAATATATGCAGAAGTTGTGTGTATTATTTTAGACCTACAGGAAGTTGTAAGGTGTGTTTGTGTTTTATGAAAATCAAAGCTAGGATAGCAACTTTAGAATGCCCACAGTTATATTGGGGTAAAACAACAGAGATAGAACAACCTGATGATATACCACAAGAATTGATTGATGAGGTTTTAATGCTTTGGGAAGATATAAAAACAGGCATAGCAAAGAACCAAGCAACCAAAAAAAGAATGATAACATTATACAACACAATATACGGTAGTAATTATAAAACGAACACAAGTTGTGGAACCTGTTTAAATGATTGTTTTAAAGGAATAAAAATAATATATGAAAAATACAAATAAAATACCTAACTATTATATAGGTAAATATTATAAATACGAAGCTAGAAAAGTTATAGCAGATTGGGAGTTAAGTTACAATGTAGGTAATTCTGTTACTTACTTACTAAGGTGTGGTAAGAAAACAGAAAAAGGAATGAGCAATATAGATAAACATATTGAAGATGTAAAGAAAGCTATACATCATTTAGAATTTGAATTAGAAGAATTAGAGAAAAAGAAACTAAGTAAAATAAGATTAAACCATATTTAAATATGCTAGAATATGTTTGCAATGAATGTGGAAACACAAAAAAACTAACTAAAGCTACTCTAGAAGTTATAGATGGTAAGGTTAGAACAAGAGAAGCCCAATGCGAATGTGGTGCCTATATGCAAGAGGTGGCGAAAAAGTTCGGTGGCTTTCCTAATATTAAAAGAACAGAACCAACACTATCAAATAAAAATGATAAGCTATGGACAAGAGCAAAAGAAACTTTAAACTAAATATAAATAAATTCTATTATATACTATGAAACTAAAAATCAACGAGTTAAAACCAAACCCAACGAACCCAAGATTAATTAAAGAAAATAAATTTAAAAAACTTGTAAAGTCAATTAAAGATTTTCCTGAAATGTTAGAACTGCGACCTATAATCGTAGATGAAGATATGACAATTCTTGGGGGGAATATGAGATACAAAGCAAGTGTAGAAGCAGGGCTAAAAGAAGTTTACGTAAAAGTAGCCAAAGGATTAACAGAAGAACAGAAGCAAGAGTTCATTGTTAAAGACAATGTTGGATTTGGTGAATGGGATTGGAGTATATTGGCTAACGAATGGGATAATGCAAAACTAGGAGAATGGGGTATGGATGTTTGGCAACCTGAAAAAGAAGTTGACTATTCAGTATTAGATGACATAGATTTAGGTTCAACTTTAGATGATAAAACTTCAGCAGTAAAGAGAGGTATAGTCATAGAGTTTGAAGCTAATGAATATGATGAAGCTAATGAACTTATAACACAGGCTAGAAAAGACGGGAAGAATGTAGGTATTATTGTTTTAAATGCTTTTAGAAATGAAGCATAATGTTTATGTAATATCAGCAGGTAGATATGATAAATTACCCTTTGATAAAAAACAAAAAGAAAAATACATATTCTGTGTAAAGGACGGAGAAGGCAAATTGTATGAACAAAATGGTTGTAAAAATGTATATGAAACAGGCAACCTAATGAAAAGCAGGAACTTCGCACTAGACCACGCATTTAAAAATAAAAAAATATGCGTACAACTTAGTGATGATATAAAAAAAGTAGTAGTAAATAAGAATTTTGGAGAGCCTGTTAAAGTTGAGTTAGATTTTGCTATAGAAGATATAGTAGAAAAATTTAATAGAGTTACAGGTGTTAAATTATTAGGCATACCCCCTACTGATAATTATTTCTTTGCTAATAAAATAGTAAGCACTAATACATTTTGCATAGGAGATATGTTATTTATAAAACCAAATAAATTAAGGTTTGATGAACAACTAACTTTAAAAGAAGATTACGATTACACTTTACAACACAAAGAAAGGGGAGATGTAATAAGATATCAAAAATACCTTTTTACTTTTGAGCATTATTCTAACAAAGGTGGTGCAGTTGATGTAAGAGATGATGAGGAAGAACAAAAGAATATACAAATATTAAAATCTAAATGGGGAGATAAAATAAAATTAAACCCTAAACGTAAAAATGAAATATTGATATGAAAATAATAAAATTAGAAAAAATAGAACATAACAGGAAAGTAGGAAGCAGATGCGAATACATAGAACCTAACGTAAAAGAAGATTGTTTATTAGAATCAGAAGGCGAGATAATTGGTTTTTATATAAAAGATGTAAACGATTACAGTAAAAAATTAGGGGCATTAGTAGATATAGCCAACAAAGAGTTTAGAAGTAAGAACGTACCTAAGTCATTATTAGAAAGGAGTGATGTGTTTGCAAATAAATATAAAAAAGGAATGACAAGAAAAGAAGCTAAAGCAATGGGTACTGTACAGATGAGTGCTATACTTGGTTCAATACCACCTAAACCACATATGCGTAGGCCTTACCCAACAATATCATCAGTACACAGAGAACCAAAGGCAAATACATTTATCAAAGCAATGTGGGGAGCCTGTGTTGAAGCTGAAAAAATAGTAAAAGAATTAACACCTGAAATATACGACAGGCAAATAGAACTGTTTAAAGAAATTAAAAAAGATTGGAAGTTTGGTAATATGTTTACAAGCAGCATATCTAACTTCAATATCTCGGCACCATTTCACAGAGATACAGGAAACTTAGAAGGAACAGTAAACATAATCCTTACGAAAAGAAACAATGCTAATGGTGGTTGTTTAAACGTACCTGACTATAACGCAACCTTTGAACAAGCTGACAACTCTATGTTAGTATATCCTGCTTGGAGAAACGTACACGGAGTAACACCAATAAAACCTATAGCTGATGATGGTTACAGAAACTCATTAATATTCTATCCTCTAAAAGCATTTAAAGATTTATAAAATGAACAAAGATAGACACATAAAAAAGGAATCAATGTTATCGGCATTAGAAAAATCATTGGGTGTTGTTACGGTGGCTTGTAAGACTGCTGATGTTCCACGTTCAACATATTACAAATGGTTAAACGAAGATGAAGATTTTGCAAAGGCAGTTAAAGATATTGAGAACATAGCACTAGATTTTGGTGAAAGCCAATTACATAAACAAATAGGTGATGGAAACACCTCGGCCACTATATTCTTTTTAAAAACTAAAGGCAAGAAAAGGGGTTACGTTGAACGCAGCGAATTAGATTTATCATCAGGAGATGAACCTATTAAAATTAATGTAAACATTAAAGGGGTTGAATATTGATACTGAATTTACTATAACACAGGGCAAAGCCATTGAATACTTATTTGATAAACAAACAACAGAAGTGTTATTCGGTGGTGCAGCAGGTGGTGGTAAATCGTGGGTTGGTTGTAGTTGGTTAATATTGTTATGTATTAAACACCCAAAGACAAGATACTTAATGGGTAGGAGTAAATTAGATTCATTAAAGAAAACAACACTAAATACTTTTTTTGAAGTATGTCAAACTTGGGGTATAACAGCAAACAAGCACTACAATTTCAACGCAGGTTCTAATATTATTAAATTCTACAACGGAAGTGAAATAATACTTAAAGACCTTTTCCTTTACCCATCAGACAGGAACTTTGATAGTTTAGGTTCACTTGAAATTACTGCTGCTTTTATTGATGAAGCAAACCAAATAACAGAAAAAGCAAAAAACATAGTAGCTTCAAGAATGCGTTACAAGTTAGATGATTACGGTTTAATACCTAAGCTACTAATGACTTGCAATCCTGCTAAGAATTGGGTTTATACACAATACTACAAACCTGCTAAAGAAGGGGTACAAAAACCACACAGAAGATTTATACAAAGCTTAGTTGATGACAATCAATTTATTTCTAAGCATTATAAATCACAACTACTCACTCTTGATGAGTTAAGCAAACAACGATTACTATATGGTAATTGGGAATATGATGCAACTAAAGATTCATTAATAGAATATGATGCTATACTTAACTTATTTAACCAAACAGGAAAACAAGGCGAAAAATACATAAGTTGTGATGTGGCTCGTTTTGGAAGCGATAAAACAGTTATAATGTATTGGGAAGGCCTTCATATTAAAAAAATAAGAAGTTTGCTTAAATCGGCTATAAATGAGGTTGTAGAGGAAATAAGGTTATTGCAACAACAGTACGCAGTTAGATTAACTAACATAATTGTTGATGAAGATGGTGTTGGTGGTGGGGTTAAAGATTATATGCGTTGCAGGGGTTTTGTAAATAATTCAAGAGCATTAAAAGGCGAGAACTACCAAAACCTCAAAACACAATGTTATTACAAATTAGCTGATATGATTAATACTGCACAAGTAGGTATTGAATGTAATGATATAAATATGAAAAACCACATTATAGAAGAACTTGAGCAAGTAAGAACCAAAGATGCTGACAAAGACAACAAATTAAAAATTATACCTAAAGAAACAGTAAAAGATATTATAGGACGTTCTCCTGATTATTCTGATGCATTAGCTATGAGAATGTTTTTTGAATTAGACGCAAACTATGGTAAGTATTTTGTACAATAAGAAAAGGTGCAACCCCTAAGAATTACACCTTTGAAAAACAAAAACTTTTTGAAAACGAGGACAAACATAACAATTTTAAACTAAAAAACAAATAATTCTATTATATATTATGCGATTGAAAATAAATAAAGATGGCAAAGAAAGTGTTTACACAATGATAAACAGTTGGAATGATGTAACACTTGACAAGTGGGTTAAATTAATAAGTAAAAAACATAACAACAAAAGTGAAGAAGCAATACATACAATTAATATATTGTCAGACATACCTAAGAAATTAGTAGAAGAATTAGGCATAACTGATGTAGCTAATATACTACAACGTATTGCAAAGTTGCAGGAAAATACAAATAGTGAATTAAATAAAATAATTAAAATAAATGATGTTGAGTACGGTTTTCACCCAAACCTTGAAGAAATCACTATTGGCGAATATGCAGATATAGAAACATACTTAAAAGATGGTATAGAAAGTAACCTGCCTAAGCTAATGGCAGTATTATACAGGCCAATAATTGAAAAAGATGGTAGTAGTTATTCAATAGAAGCATACGGTAAAAGTGATTTAAGAATGAGGGCAGAGAAATTTAAAAAAATGAAAGCAAAAGATGTAAACAATGCATTGGTTTTTTTTTGGACTTTAGGGAAGGAGTTGTCAATGATTTTGCCGCAGTATTTAATGGAACGCAGTCAGATGATATTAAACAAAGTGCAGATGAACAATTTGCCGACAAGTGGGGTTGGTTCGGTGTGATGTACAGATTAACTAATGGTGAGATAATTAATTTAGAAAGAATTACTAATTTAAGTTTATATGAGTGCCTAACTTGGCTTACTTATGAAACAGATTTAAACGAAACTAAAGCAGTACAAAGATGACATACTTTAAAGATTACAACAATACGATAGACACCTTAAAACAATTAGGTGCTAACCATTATCAAATAAAAACTGTAGAATCAGGAGATATTTATGAAATGGACTTAGAAAAGAACACTATGTTTCCTTTAATGTTTGTTAATCCAATAAACGCAATAGCAGGTACACACGAAATGACTTTAAACTTTCAGGTGTTTATTATGGACTTAGTATTTCCTGACCAATCTAACGAACAAGAAGTATTATCAGATTGTCTACAGATTTGTAACGATTTAATAGGAACATTTAAAAACGGAGAAAGCTTATTATTATCTAATCAAGGTGTTAATGCTATACCTAAATACTTTACAGAAGGCGATATAACGATAGAACCCTTTACAGAAAGATTTGATAATTCAGTAACAGGTTGGGTGTTTACTTTACCAATTATTATAGAAAATAATTATAATACTTGCATAGCACCACAAGCCACAACAGATGCAATACATTAATGTTTAAATTTAAAATAGGAAAATTAACAATACAATTAATACCACCAAAGATTACATACAAATTATGAATTACGAAGATATATTAGAAAAGCTAGAAGAAATAAGTATTAAGTTTAAAACATATAATGACTATCCTCAAAGTGCAAGTAACAACGCAAAGAAAGTATTAAGATGGAGAGAGGAACACGGAGATGAAGTAAAAGGAATGACTAGAGTAGGTTGGACTAGAGCAAACCAATTAGCAAGAAAATCTAAAATAAGTAGAGATACTATTGCTAGAATGGCTTCATTTAAAAGGCACGAAAAGAACGCAAAGATTAATCCTGATTTTAAATCTACACCTTGGAAAGACAAAGGATATGTAGCTTGGTTAGGTTGGGGAGGAACATCAGGTATTAATTGGGCAATAAATAAATTAAAACAAATAGATAAAAAATAATTATGGCGGATTTAACAACAACAATTAGTGAATCAGTAGTATTAAATGGTGCAGTTAGAGGTACTACAAACACAGTAACAACAACAGGTATAAATAACGTATATGAAAGAATTGTTACTTGTACTTTAGAGCAAACGACACACCTAGCAACTTTTGATGCAAACTCTTATGGTTCAGCAGTTCAAATAGATAAAGAAGATGTTAGATATATAAGGATAACTAACTTAGATGCTACAAATACTTTAAAATTAGCAGTAGTAGGTGTAACAACATTATATCAGATATTATTGAAAGCAGGTGAATCTCATATTTTATGTGCAGCAGAAGATGTAATGTTATCAGAAGCTGATGTAGCACCTAGCTTTGGTACTTTAACTGATTTAAAAGGATTATTAGTACAACCTGCTGCTACTTTAGATGTAGAAATATTTGTAGCTAGTGTGTAGTGAAAGCTTTAGAAAGGTACTTAAATAGTTTTGGTAAAAGTGTAGTCAATAAAGCTAAAGGTATACTAAAGAAAAAGAAAAAAGTAGTAACAGGTTCTTTAATGAATAGTATTAATTACAAAATATTCAAAACATCTAGTGGCTACAATGTTCAGTTTAGTATGCTTGACTATGGTAAGTTTATGGACAAAGGGGTATCAGGTGCAGGTGGTGAAATTAAAACAGGAAAAAACAAGGGTACATATACAGGCATCAGAAGTTTTACAGATTATAAAGGGCAAAGGCAAAATAGCCCATACAGTTATAAAAGTAAAATGCCACCCACAAGAGTTTTAGATAAGTGGACAGTTATGCGAGGTATAGCACCTAGAGATGCAAAAGGTAGGTTTATGACAAGGAGTGGTTTAAAATTTGCAATAGCTAAAAGTATATACATTAAAGGTATTGAGGGGATTAGTTTTTTTCAAAAACCATTAGGCCTAGAATTAAGAGAGTTTGCAACACAAATACAAAAAGCAGTAAAACAAGATATATTAAATAATTTAAAAAGATGAGTTTACAAATAGAACAAAGGCCTTTATACAGAACAATGCCTGTTTGTCAGGATATAATATTTACTGTTTCTGAAAATAATATAGTAGCTAATAAATTTAGAGTTAAATTTGTTGCAGAAATATTTGTAGCAAATACATTATCAGGAACATTTACAACACAAAGCAGGATAGCAAAACTAAAAGTAACACCAAACAATAAGGGGGTAGGTATATTTTCATTAAGCCCTATATTAGAAAGTTA
>VMHT01108229.1_pt1 | contig 17322 bp, 11 predicted proteins | sample 4693611 | NCBI WGS metagenome assembly VMHT01 (sample SAMN12280063, study PRJNA550983) | marine metagenome | isolation source: seawater sampled from same location over 5 years 0.02-0.2 micron viral filtrate | place: USA: collected off the coast of southern California halfway between the port... ...
AGGAAATGATGTTACAGCTGATTTAGTTTTAGATAACGGTCAAAGAGATGGTTGTTATAAGCTAGGAAGCATTAAATATACTGGTGCTCAAATAACAGCGAGTGGAAATGGAACTGGTGGTCTTAAAATATCTTATACATATTTTAGTCATTCTAGCACTGGAGATTATTTTTCAGTTAATTCATACAAGGTAGCAACTACTGATGTAGATTACTCAGAAATTCCTAACTATAAAGAATTACGACTTTCTGATTGTTTAGATTTTAGAGCCAAAGAAGGAGATAGCGACAGTGGTACACACTTAGATCCTAATAGCACAATTGATTCAAAGATAGATTATTATCTTTCACGCATTGACAAATTAGTTGTCACAAAAGATGGTCAGTTTAAACTCATAAACGGAGTTCCAGCTGTTGATCCTATTGCACCTGATGTTCCTTCGACTGCGATGCATCTTTATACTCTCTTTATACCAGCGTTTACATTCTGCCACACAAATATTACAACAGACTTTGTTGATAATCGTAGGTACACAATGCGCGATATTGGTGGTATTGAAACACGAATTCAGAATTTAGAATATTATACTTCTCTATCTCTTTTAGAAAAAGAAGCTGAAGGAAAACAAATTTTTGACACAGATGCCGACGCGCCGTATGATAGATTCAAGAATGGAATTATTGTTGACAGCTTTGCTGGACACTTGATTGGATATGTTGATGATGAACATTATAATTGTTCAATGGATCCTGATGAGCATCTACTTCGCCCATACTTTGAAACGCGAAGTGTTCCACTTACAAAAAATCTTTTAACTAATACAGTTGTTAATGACGGATTAGCAACTTTAGCATACACTGACGGTCCAGCATTTATATCTCAACTGCAAGCAGGTGTTAGTGTTAGCGTTAATCCATACGATGTTGCTACATGGTTAGGATCAGTTAAACTTTCCCCATCTTCTGATGAATGGCTTGAAACTCGCCGCGCTCCTGATATTGTCAATAATGTTGGTGGCAATCTAAATGAAATGCAGGCTGAGGTTAATCGGGTTAATAAACTTGGTACACAGTGGAATTCATGGCAAACAACTTGGACTGGAAAACCTAAAACTACAAGAACTTCTGAATTTAAAGCAACAGGTTGGGGAAAAATTAGTCCAGGTCGAAGAGGATTTGCACCAGACGGAAGTGGAAGATTTAAAGATACCACTTGGAGCCAAGTAGATTCAAAACAAACACGAGAAGGTATTAGAACAACTGCCTCTATTAAGACAGTAAGTCAAGTGAAAGATGATAGAGTTATTTCTGTTAGCTTTGTGCCATTTATTCGTGCACGTAAAGTTTACTTTAAAGGTCAACTATTTAAACCAAATACGAAGTTAAAGGTTTTCTTTGACGGAGTAGATATTACTAAATACGCAACAGGTGTTGTAGAAGCTGATTATAAAGAATGGTCAAATAATGCTACAGTAAGAGTTTATCACGGAGCTCGCCATACCACTTCAAATTTAGTTAGCGACGGAATTGGTGGAGACATTATCACTAATGATAGTGGAGAAGTTTACGGATGGTTTTTAATTCCAAATAATAGTGAACATCAATTTAAAACTGGCGAAAGAAAGTTTATATTGAGTGACGGTGCAGCAGCGAGTGATCCAAAATCAACAACAAGCGCAGAAGCAGTATATACTGCAACTGGTAAAATGCAAACGAAGCAACGTACAGTTGTTAATACTCGATCGATCGTTAGACGTACACAGAGAGTTTCGCAATCTCGCACACAGACTACGAAAAAGGCTATAAAGACTGTATACCACGATCCACTTGCGCAATCTTTTGTTGTTGGAGAAAATCCTAATGGTTTGTATATTAGAGAAATTGATTTATATTTTAGTACTGTTCCAACTAAAAACATTCCTTTAAAAATGTACTTAGTTGAAGTAGAGAATGGCTATCCTACACAGCGAGTTGTTCCATTGAGTGAAGTAGTTAAACAAAAGGGCGATGTAAATACGAGTCCTACTGCAGCCACACCTACTACATTTACATTTGATTCACCCATATTCTTACAGTTTGGTACTGAATACGCTATTGTTACAGAATCAAATTCGGCTCAATATCGTCAATGGTTATCTGAAGTAGGTAAAGACGATGTTAACACTGGAGAGTTTATCTCGAAGAATCCTTATTTAGGTGTTTCGTTTAAATCGCAGAATGCTTCTACTTGGACAGCTGATCAAATGAAGGACTTTAAGATGGAACTTCGTAGAGCTGAGTATGTAGCTGAAGGTTCTATCATATTAGATACTGTTGGTATTGGTAGTGATACAGAGGCTGCCGGCTCTGACGAGATTGAGGGTCCTCTCGAATACTCTCAGATTATGCTGAATACTGATTTTGTAAATCATCCAGAAACAGACATCTTGTTTGAAATTTCTACCAATGCAGGTAGCGATTACAATGTGATTATTCCAAATGAAAATTACTATATTTCAACTCCACAAGATGTGCCGATCGTAAGCAATAACGACATAAAAATCAGAGTAACTTTAAAAACAAATGATACAAAGATCACGCCACTTATTGACTTAGATCGAATTTCTCTTATTGCTGTTAAGAACATTATTAATAGCGAATCAGTAGTTCAGACGGACGAGACTGATGATACGACAAATACAGAATTATCCGCTGATCATGGAACTGCATTGGCAGTTTATATGACAAAAGAGGTTGTTCTAAATAATCCTTCAGATAGATTAGATTCATATCTAAATATTCATAGACCATATAATGACAGCAACGTATTAGTCTATGCTCGATTTAAAAGATCGGAAGATAATATTGAAGATATTCCATTTACTAAAATTGGTCCAGAAACACCAATACCTATTAAAGATTTCGGTGACTATGCTGAAATTAAATATACAGAGGATTTCTCACTCACCGCGGCTGAGTCCGCGGCCGGCCAAAATCCTTTACCATTATTTAATTCATTCCAAGTTAAAATTGTATTAACATCGGATGATCACGCTCTTGTTCCTATGGTAAAAGACTTCAGAGCAATCGCAACTATTTAAGATGCGATTAATAGTAAAAGAAAACACTGCACTTGAGCGTGATCAAACAACAAATGCAATACTCAATAATGACTCTGCTGGATATAAAGCAGCATTAATGAGGAAGAAATATAATAAAAAATCTGCAGAACAAATTAATGAATTAAAAAACGAAGTATCTGAGTTGAAAGATTTAGTTAAAACACTTCTCGTTAAAATGAATAAATAGAGCTATGGCACGAAAAGAACTTTTTATAGACGTATTTGAAACTGACACATTTAACGAATGGAGACTTAAGACTAATTCGATTAAGCTTAATCTTCAGGATATATATGACGAGATGGATGCATTTCCAACTATTGCTGTTATGCTCGTTGGAGATCAAACAGTAGACGGAGTTAAATCATATATTCAAAAATCTAGATGGGAACAGGAGTATACTGAAAATGAAGTAACTCCTATGTTGGAGTTAAGAGTTACAAATTCAAACTCTCCACGTACATCAAACCATAAAGGATCTGGTCCTTCAATCGATTTTTATAATCCAGATACAACTGCTTCAGATCCTGGTGTATATGATGAGGGCTTCTCAACTCAAGATACATGGTTAGCATCGCGTATAGCTTCTGTTTCAGAAAGTACTGTTGATCTTAATTCTAATTCTTCATTGATATTTTATACATCTAAAAATGTTAGACCGCTTACTGAAAAAATGCGGATTACTTCTGACGGTGAGGTTGGTATTGGAACTTCAAGTCCTAAAGGTCAATTAAGTGTTCGAACTGCCGATGATAATAGCATTATTTCTATTCAGTCGAAAGATAGTAGGTATGCTGCAGTAACTTTTGGAGATAGTCAAAGCCACAAATCAGGTCAGATTCAATATCATAATGCTGGTAACTCAATGCGATTCTTTACTGGAGAAGACAGTAATATTATTGCTTCTTCAAATGAAAGAGTACGTATTACAAGTGCTGGTAATGTTGGTATAGGAATAACAAACCCGGGAGCAAAACTTGATGTAGATGGAAATTTAAGAACTTCTGGTTATGTCGAAGCTTTTCCAAATGAGGGTGGAATAGCTCTTACTTATAACGATGGATATGGTAATGCTAATATAGCATTTAATCACACTAAAGCTATACCATCTAAAGCAGGATCATCAGCACGGATTACCGCAGAGGTTGATTCAACTACTGCTGCGATGTCACTTGAACTTAAAGACAATGTAAAAGCAGATGCTGCACAAGATACTACTAGAATCATATATCTTAAAACGGATTTAATTGATTTATATAAACAAACTCGAATTCGCGGTCAATTAAATGTTGACAATAAAGTTGGAATCGGCGGAGTAGATTATCCGGATTATGCATTATGTGTTGGAGGTAAATCAACTGAAGCTGGTCACGTAGCTCTTAATGCACAAGGAGGAGCAATTAGTTTAAGACCGCTTAAAAATAAAACTCACCGATGGTTATTAAACGCACTTGATACTAATGGCGGTAGATTTAATATAACAAGCGGAAGGTGGAATGCTTCTAAAAATACTTATGACGAAATACCGGTACTTTCGGTAATGACTAATAAGCAAGTGCGTGTTCCTAGTACGCTATCTGTTGGACCAAGTACTGGTAGTTCATTACCGTTTGTTGTAAGTGGTGAGGATGCAGGAATTTCAGGACAATTTGCAGGTACTGTTTGGGTTAATCAATTTAGCGGAAATACTAAAGCGCATGCTTTCCTATCAACTAATGATAATTCTGCCATGGTTGGTGGTAATCTTCGTTTGAATGGAAGTACTGAAGCAAAGGGAACTAACTTAAGAGGATCGTCAGCTATTAAGTTTAGCCAACCAAATGGTACAGCTGGTGAAATACTTTTCTTACGAGCTGAAGATAGCGATGATGGTGGGTATAATGTTATTGAATCTGGTCGATTTGACGAAGCTGGTAGATTTGGTATTGGTGTAAATAATCCAACACAATCACTTGATGTTGATGGAAATATTAAAGGTTCAAATAAGTTATTATTGATGAATAATAGCTATCCACAGTTTGTTTTATCTAATGCAGATGGACAAACTAAACGATATGGTATTTGGAATAGTAGGTCAATAGACCGAATGGAGATTGGTCCTCAGACTGCTGTCGGTAATGGAACACCGGCTTTAAGTATTAATCGTAGTTCGATCGTAGAAATTTATAAAGGTGGTAAATTACATTTAACAAAGGAGAAAATTGAAAGTGTTGGTGATCCTCTAGCTTTAGTTAATAAAGCATACGTAGATGATAAAGTAGAAACTGGAGGAGCACTCGTATTGAATGCATCTACTGGTTATTATGAAATACCAACTTTAACTGTACAAAGTCAAAATGGTACTGACGAAGGTGGACAGATTGGACTTAGTAGAGCATCTGATGATAGTCGCTATTGGAATATTGATGTATATGGTAGTACCGCCACCCCATCTTTAAGATTCTTTCATGAAAATGAGGGTACAAACACCGGCACTGAAGTAGTAACTATTACCTCAAGTGATAAAGTTGGTATTAATGAAAGTGATCCAGATTATGACTTATGTATTGGAGGTAAATCAACTGAAGCAGGTAGCGTATGTATAGATGCAGATGGTGGATCAATTCAGTTAAGACCACTTGCGAATACTACTCACGCATGGATGTTTAACGCATTCGATCAGCCGAATGGAGATGCAGCAATTGTAAGTCGTGTACGAAGCGATTCAAGCCCTCGCGGCGGATTTTTTGGTCGTGGTGGGAGCAGAACTGGTTATAGATCATCAAGCATATTAACATTTAGTAGTACTGGCACCGTAACAGCGAATAGAGGAAATATCGTTAGTAAGAAAGGTATTCAAGCCGATTCAGACATTGTTGCAGCTGGAGATGTTTACACCGGTAATAATGTGAAATTCGGTAAGGATTTTAGCCAATGGATTCTACATAGTAGACAAAATAATACTGTTCCAGGAGATTTTATTGAACTTGCAGCCAGAAATAATGGAAACACAGATTGGCACTGGAATAATGGTTTTAGACAATATAAAAATGGTAACGCTCAAATTGGGGGAACTGTTGAAAATGTAGATACCGGATATAAACTTTATGTAGACGGTAGTATTTTGCTTAAAGAAGGTGGAGATATTATACAAAAAGGCAAAATTACTCCAGAAGGCTGGGGAGGAGGATTAACAACCTTTGATGTATATGCCGACGGTGGAACAATTGCAGTAGGTAAAGCTGGATCTAAAGTGTGTTACTTTGATCGTGACGGTCTTGGTTTTGTGAAGACTCGATTGACACTGGGTTATACTCCTAAACAAGCTACTGATGCAGTTCCCAAATCTTATGTTGATTCTGTAATTGCAGATGTAAGAGCTGGATCTTCTAATTTTGCAGGAAGAACACAATATGATTTTGGAGGAACTCAGAATAGTAGAACAACATCTCATGCAGATAGCTTAATACCAAAAACATTGGTTGGTCATAGTACACACGGTGGTGGATTTGTTTCTAAATTTACTACTACAAGTAACAGCGATGGCGGAGGAATAGCCCTTGAAGTTAGCGATAGCAATAATGATGAACATGCTATAAGTGCATATAACAGTAATGCTTCTATTAATAAGGAAATCTTCCATGTACGAGCTGCTACTGGTGATCTTTACGCATCTGGAAATATATTCAATAGGGGAAATATAGGTACTGAGGGTAATATATCAATTGGTCACAACGCCGATGATTTTTACTCATTCCAACGAGGATATAATAATACAAATTTAAGTTTTATACACCACACAAAAACAAAAACGAAGGTACTACTTTCTTTTTCCGAGTCAAGCGGAAATGTGCACCTAACCCGAACTGGTACATCACCCACAAGTCTTGTTACAAAACTTTATGTTGATACTGCAGTAGATAGTGTTAAAGATCTTGGACGAGACTTTGTAGGTAGAACTAATTTTGGTGGAGCGCAAGCAGGACGCTCAATACGAAACACACATATAGGATCAAGCATCGGAGATGGTGCTGGTCACTCTCATGGAGGTCACTTCGTTGCTCGATTTAGCAGCACTAGTACTGATTCAGGAGGAATACAACTTCACGTTGGTGATACTAATAATGATGAACATGCTATAAGCGCATATAATACCAATACAGATAAAGAAATCTTTCATGTACGATCTGCTACTGGTGATATGTTTAACGCAGGTAAATTCTATACTTTAGGGAATATAGGTACTGAAGGTAAATTACACATTGGTAAAACAGGAGATTACCATTACATTTCAAAACATAGTACTGATGGATTACAAATAGGTTATACCGGCAATGGTAAATCTAGAACAGGTTTACGAGTAAAAGAAAGCGGAGAAGTAGCTTTAGGAAAAAGCGGAACTTCAGCTGGAGATCTAGTCAATAAGAAGTACGTTGATGATCGTATAGCTGGTGTCCCAGCCGGAGATATTACTACAAGCGGACTAACAAATGCTCTTAAAGGTTATTGGAGTAGTAGTAATGATGGTGCCGCATCTGGATTAGATGCAGATAAGCTTGATGGAAATCATGGTTCATATTATTTAAATGCAGGAAATTTAACTGGAATCATTAACGACGCTAGAATTCCTGATATTATTACTCCATTAACTTCTGTTCGAACAAAAGAAATACGAACATCTACTAATCAAGAACTTATTTTAAATGCCGGTGAATCAAGTGGTAAAATTTCTGGTCAAACTAATGAGTATGTTTATGTAAATGCTGAACAAGGATTGAGTGTAAATACACCACATCCTAGAAATAGAAATTGGGATGATGGTAGAAGTTTTGAAACCACAGTTATTACGGGTCGAGGAATTAATATTACAGGCAATAAAGTTTGGCACGCTGGAAATGATGGTGACAAGTCTGGATTAGATGCTGATTTACTTGATGGAAATCATGCAAACGTATTTGCTAAGGTAAACACAAAGGTTGCAGTATCTGCACCAACCTCTAATAATCATGCAACAACAAAAGAATACGTAGATAACAAAGTTTCTACAGCTCTAAATTCAGTTACAGGAAATTATAAAATTGTATCTGGTGCATCTTATGTTACATCTGGATTTACCAATCAAGTTGGGTCATTTAACGAATCTAGAAACTATTTCGATGTATATCCACCAACTGGTTATACAATGGCTGATTTAGAAGCATTTTTACCTTCTATGCATGTTATTCATTTTGCCGGTGGAGTAGATGCCAATGATTCGATTAAGTGCCATCACAGAATATTATCAAATAGAATTAGAGTTTTTGTTCAAGGTACTGAACAAAGATCAGCACCAGCTGCTAACTATATAGCTGTGTGGAGGAACTAATAAATAATAATATGTATTACGTTTGTATAGAAGATAACCAAGTAACATCAATTGTTGATTATGAACCAAATGTTCCTGATACAGTATCAATTGAAACAATAACTAATGCTAAATTTAAAAGCATTGCAGATGGTAAAAGTTACTATGATGCAATTAAAAGAGAAGTAGTTAAAGTAGCTACTTCGATAATCAAAAGTGAAGAAAAATCAAAGAAGGCACTAGAATTTTTAAATGATACTGATTGGAAAGTATTACGGCATATTCGAGAAACTGGATTAGGTATTGAACCAAGTCTTTCTGCTGCAGAGTATATTAAATTAGAAAAAGAACGACAAAAACAATCTAAATTGGTTAAATAACAGTTATGGCATACTCAAAAATAATTCATACAAAGAGTGAAGCGGTCGGCGCTGCTCCAATAGCAAATAGTTTATCTTATGGTGAAATAGCAATTAATTATTCAGATGGACACATGTATATTAAGAAGGCTGATAACACCGTTAAAAAGGTAGCATCTACCGATTTTCCTATTAAAATCGAGGGTTTAGAAACTGCTGTTAATTCTATCAACGCCACAATATCTTTTCTTAATTTACAATTTGTAAAAGCTGACAATCTTAATTTCGGCAGAGATAACGTAAACGCTAATTCAGACAATGATTCATTAACGTATGGTTTGGCTAACGAAGTTACTAATGCTGCTGAGCGAAGTATAATATTCGGTTCATTGAATGAAATACAATCTGCAGACTCTATTGCTATCGGTGATAATAATAAAGTATTAGGCTCGAAAGGAATAGCAATTGGATCTTACGTTACATCTCCTGCAAATGTTTTTGAATTAGGAAAATGGTCAGAAGGACGTATTAGATTATCTTCTGTACGACTTGCAAATGAAAACGTTGCAATGACATTGAAAAATTCTAATTCAGCTATTTTACCTAGTACTGCAGGTGCATTACATGGAGCGGAATCTGCCACAACTCTTCCGGAAAATATGTATATTGTTCGTAGAGCTGCTGAAGAAATGTTAATAGATGTTAATATTGGTGGAGAAGTTAAATCAGTATCTATGGGCGATGCAAGTACATCGCCCGGTTCACCTGTTAAAAACTTTGGAGCTCCTATTGCTGGAGAAATATTAGTTAAGACTATTCGTAAATTAACACAAGCAGAATACACAAGTTTGGGATCAGACGTCGATCCTAATACCCTTTATATTGTGGCTTAATAATTTTAAAATATAACAATTATGGCAACTGATAAAAAAATTACAGATTTAAATCACATAGTACTTTCAGAACTAGATTCACAAAACGATTCAATGGTAATTGTTAATACGTTTGAAAGTAAGAAAATTACTCCAGACGAGTTAATGGCTAATCGTATTAAAAGTCTAGACACATATAGTCATGGACACATTGATAATATGGTAAAGATAACTCAAGGAGAATATGATGCATTAGCTGCTGCCGGAACAGTTGTTGCTACTACACTATATGTTATTACTATTTAAAGTTTATAGTAAAATTTTATAAACCTTAAATATTACTCCACGTGAAAACTCTTTCGTTAACAAATTTAAGCAGAATTACTAAATTAGATTTTAGCAAAACATCCGATGTAGATTCAGTTGGAGGAAGAATATCTTTAACTAAACTAGATAATTTAGAAGAATTCAAAGCTAGGAAGAATGGTATTATTCAATTAACGTGTTCTGATGCTAACACTAAACTTTTCGAAATAGATGTTACAGATAATGCTATAACAGATATGCCAAATATCGCAGCTTTGCCGGTGCTCAATACTTTTCGCGCTACTCGAAATCAAATAACTGCAACAATACCAACATCATTAGCTTCAAGTATTCAACGGTTTAATATAGAAAATAATAATTTTACTGGTCAAATTACAGATATTTCTGGTAATACAAACCTAATAGCGTTTGTTATTGGTCAAAATGCAATAACTGGAAATTTTCCTAATCTATCTGCTCTTACTAAGTTAGAACATTTGCGGGTAAATAAATGCAACTTAACTGGTCCTGTAAATACCAATATTAATAATCTTCGCAAGCTTAAGACGTTTGTGATTAATCATAATAGTTTTACTGGAAACTTGCCTTGGTTGGGAAATGCAACAATCATGGTAACGTTACATGTGCATAGCAATAATTTGATAGGTTCTCTTCCAAACTTCTCAAAGATGGATGATCACTTTGATCCTGCAAATAATGGATTAAAATCTGTAAATTGCGCAAATAATAATTTTACTGGTTATGGCGGAACTTCTATTCCTGCTACTCATTTAAGGGTTTTTAATGTTCACGATAATGACTTAAGCGAAAGCGCAATAAACGCTATACTTAGCCAGCTCGTAGCGAGTGGTAAAACATTTACACAACAAGAGGTAGATGACGATGAAGGAGGAGTATTAAAATTAGAAGGTGGAACCAATAGCCCTCCAACAGGACAAGGTATAACAGATGTTGCTACGCTTCGAGCTGGAAATTGGACCGTAACACATAATTAATATAATGGCAATAGAAACAATAACAACTGTAGATAATATTGAAACCAATGTCAATCAATGGAATCTAATTTATAATCCTCTTACTAAAAATATAATAGTAGAACCTATGCAAAGTTCAGGATTTACTTCATCTCCTTATGCTATGGTTATAGCTGATACTAAAGAAGAAATGGATCAACATATCGCAGACAATAATTTAAATATTATCGAAGAAGAATACGATTATGATACTATATAACGCAGTAGATATAAGAGGTGGCACCGATGTTGTAATAGAAATACGACACGGTTCAGATGTAGTGTGGTCAGGAGAAACAGACTTCGGTGGAATATGGGTATTCGACGATCCTTCACCTAATGATACAATTAAAATGACTGCGACTTTTCCTGGTAGATCATCAGTTGATTGGGGAGATGGAATTTCTGAAGGTTTAACTTCAGATACATCTATCACGCATACGTATTAAAGTTATAAATAGATAATATGGCGACTTATTCAAATTTATATATCGATCAAGGATCAGATTTTAACTTTATTGTTGATCTTACACCTACTGTCGGGTCGACTGATTTAACTAGCTATACACATAAAGGACAATTGCGTAAGACTTATACTTCTACGAATGCAGTCGATTTTACTATTTCCATAAATAATACCAATAAAGAATTGACTGGTTCTTTAACTGCTGCACAAACCGGAGCACTTAAAGCTGGAAGATATGTTTACGATATTGAAATACGTTCAGGAGATTCTACTCCAATCGTAACACGTGTTGTCGAAGGTCAAGTTGATATTACACCTCGAGTAACTGTCGGATAATATATAAATAAAACAAACGAGAAATTACAATGAGTAAAATTTACATAGGAACTACACTAGTATCTGATAATGGTGCTGAAAATATTAGCAACCTAGTTGACGGTGCACCTGAAGCATTAAACACATTAAGAGAACTGGCTGAAAACTTCGATGAAGGTATTAAGCTTACTGCTTTATCTGATGTAGAAATTAAAGATGGTAAAGTAGGAACACTTGGTGCACTGAGTCTTACTGACTCAGTTCGTACAGCTGGTACATATAGAGGTTTAAATTCTTCTTCATCTTTATCTGGTACAGGAGCAAAATTTGATGTTGTTATACATCAATCGATTGTTTTAACTGTCGATACTACTACTCTTGCTGGTCAGGCTGATTCGAATCGTACGGCAGGTAGCTATGACGGAGTAACAACTGAAGTATCACCATCTGGTGGAACAGGTCTAACATTTGATGTAGTAGTTAACGGAGGAGCTGTTGGACTTACTATTGTTGATCGTGGTACTGGATATAGTGTTGGTGATACTATTACTATTAGCAACTCAGATTTGGGCAACGTGACTGGTGTCGCTGATGTAACATTTACTGTAGCAACTTTAACAAGTAATGTAAGTTCTGTAACTGTTCACACCGCGGGTACTGGTTATGTTGCTGGTGAAACTATTACAATTACCGAAGATAAATTCGGCGGTAGCGGGACTGACAATCTAACATTTGATGTAGCAACTCTTGCAGATTCTGGAATCATGGTCTATGATGCCACTGCAGCTGGAACTGTAGCTGATCCACACTTTATAAATCAAACTTTCGAAGAAATTGGAATTCCGCGCCTTGCTGGTCCAACTTTTACCGGATCTACTTATTTTGATGATTTAGTAGTTAGCGGAGGAGCAGACTTTAATACATTAGTTACAATTGGCGCAGATACTAATATTTCTAATGGAGGTAATAAAATTCTCTTTATCGGTGACGGAAATGAAGCAAATACTGGTTCAGTAACTGGAAAGAATACAATGCTTTCTGTTGGAAAAGATAATGTAATGAATGCGCTGAGAATCGCTAGCATTGGTGAAGAAAATGAAATTGGTGGAGATAATTCACTTACAGTTGGTAAAAAGAATATAACTAAAAGATCTCGTAATATTGCTTTAGGTGAAGAAAATATTATAGGCACAGCAACATCCAGTGTTGGCAATAATGCTATTGCAATTGGATATAAAAATACATTAGAAGCTGGAAATAGTTTTATTGCAGGAAATGAGAATAAGATTCTTAATCCTGATTTAAGCGGCGGTGGAGCAAGCGCTATTCTTGGGACAGAAAATGAAATAGCTGATGGTTTTAATAATTTCCTAATTGGAAAACAAAATATTATTTCGGCTAAGACCAATTACGCAATTGGTATAGGAAGAGTTAATACTTTAAGCGGAGAAAATTCAGTAGCTGTTGGAACTGGTCTAAAAGACTTTGACGATAATAATACTATTATGCTCGGTCAGTTTAATGCTGATCCTGGTGGCCAATCAAAAGTAATTATTGGATCAGGTTATAATGATGGTTCGAGATTTACAGCAATTGAATTAATAGGAAGAAGTTCAGGAGAGCGCAAACGTTCTAAAATAATTGTTAACTCGCTCAAGCACAATATACTTAATAGCTATGCTTCAGATTCGGCTGCAGATGTAGAATCAGTTGCAAGCGGCGAACTTTATCGTAACAATTCGTTTGTTATGGTCAGAGGAGATACCTCTCTAAGTACCACAAATACACTGACTGGTAACCTGACACTTTCCAACTCGACCCACTCAAAGGGGTTAAGCTTAGATACTACGAGTCATATATATCAAATAGGCGATATTGATGGTGAAAATAACGGCGCTTATTTAGAAATTAATGATTCTTCATCAGGACCTTCAGCTGCTATCTTTGAAAACTGTAGTGTTGGTGTAGGCAAAACTCCAGATTCAGGCGTTGAATTAGATGTTAGCGGTGATATTAAAGCAAGCGGTAATATAACAACTGGTAATGCTTTTAACGGTAACCTTATAGGTAATTTGACCGGAACAGCTCCTACTGCACCGACAGCAGCTGCTGGAACAAATGATACACAAATTGCTACTACAGAGTTTGTTCAAAGTGCGGTTCAAGGTGCAGACAGCATTGCTGAAATGAATGATGTTACACTCACATCATTAGCAGACGGTGAATTGTTAGTTTCAAGTTCAGGTGATTTTATAAATCAAACTTTAGCAGAAGCAGGAATTGCACCTAGTGCTAGTCCAACATTTACTGGAAACGCGAGTTTTGGAGGCAATATTGCATTAACTGCAGGCGCTAACTCTCAAATAAATCTTCAGAGTGATACTATAATTGATTTCGATGGAGATTTAAGTATTAACGGTGGTGGTTATATAAGTTGGAGTTCTACAAATGTAATTAGTTTAGAAGAAAGGTTGTTATTACAACCAGATGGTAATACGGCAGCTCAATGGGGAGATGATGGTTTTACCGCAGACCACATTATCTGTAACAATACGTTAACATGCACCGGAGATATTGAAGCTGATGGTGCAGAGTTTGGTGTGAATGGAGGCGATTTTACAGTTGATGGTAATCTTCTTTACGTTGATGGATCATTAAATAGAGTTGGTATAGGAACTGCAATACCTGATAAGAAATTGGATGTTCGTGGAGACGTAAAAATTCAAAAAGATGATAATACTGCAGCTTCTTTACTTGTTAAAGGTCCAGCTACAATTACTCATGACTTATTTAAACATAGCGGTGAAACTGGTGGATTTGCAGATAACTCAAATCACTTTCATACTATACAAAAGATTAATCGCATTACACAACAAGTTGGTACAAATACAGCAAACGAAAGAGTACAAGAACAGTATTACGCAATTGAAGGGAATAATCTTAAAAATAGTCAAGCCGCATTTTGGAATTGGGGTCGTGTGTCAGCAGAGATTGCTAACACTTCAGTAAGTTTAACTAATCTAGTTGGATGGGACGTTTCAGATATTCAAGATAGTAGTAATAGATCAGCGACCTCGGAGGTAATGTTTCCAGCGGGTGGTGCTGAACCTACTGAATTCACATTTGACACCGCAGGAAATAATCCATTTACATTAAACGACGTATTACAAATAACGGTTGAAATAGATTTTGAAGGTGCAATTGTAGCAGCAACCAATTTTGCTAAAGTTACTGGAATAAGCGGTGCGGTAGCGCAAGTCACTCTTTACACTGGTAATTATAAAACAACTGTACAAGTTCCAGATGGAAATAGCCAAACTGCAGTTACATCTAACTTTAGTGTCAATAAAATTGATACAACCCAAAGCATGCCACTTGCATCTAGTACTGGTATCAATGTATTAAGTGACTCTACTCGAACAACTACTACTGATACATTTAAGCTTGTTTTTGCAAGTGCACACAGTCTTGAATTAAATGATGTCATTACAGTTATTACTGATGGAACTGGAGGATTTCAGCCGGCTGAGTCTGCATTTGTAAAAAATGTAGTTTCTACTACTGAAGCAATATTTGTTTATGGTCGAGTATTCGAACCAGCAAGTAGGTTAGCATTAAGTGATATTGGAGGTAGCTCAGTCGTCGGAATACTAAAAGGAACACTTGATGGTTTACACCGATTTACAGCTGGTGACCAGTTAATGCACTTCAATGCAGATAACCAAGGTAGATATAAGAGTTATCAAATAGGACCTGGCTCAGAAGTAGGTGGAGATTGTATTGCAATTGGTAAGAACGTTTATAATAAAGACGCTTCAACTATTAAGATCGGTTATGATAATAATATGTTGAACATTCGTTCTTCTGGAATTGATGTTGCTGGAGATATTAATGCTACTGGTGATGTCTCTTTCTCTGCCGATCTTGAAGTGTCAGGTGACTCTCTTTTTTCTGGGTCTGTTGAAATAGCAGATAGTATGGAATTTAGTGGCGGCGGTGACCTAGAATTTACATCTGGTGGAAATATTGCTGGTAGTTGTGACGTTGATGTAACTGGAAGTGTTCAATCATCTAAATGGCTTAGACCTGGAGTATATGCAACTACAGCTGCAAGAGATGCTGCTATCACTTCACCCGCAGCTGGCATGATGGTTTTCGTAACTGACGGTGATGGTAGCGGAAATCCTAAATTCCAAGGTTATACTGGAAGTGCTTGGGTTGATTTCCACTAAGCACGTATAGTCTAATCATCACTGAATGATTAGTTTGTAATGTATAAATAGAACCATGGCTAAACCTAATTCAAGACAAACATTAATCGATTATTCTCTTCGAGCCTTAGGTGCTCCAGTAATTGAAATTAATGTTGACGAAGATCAATTAGAAGATCGCGTTGATGAAGCTTTACAGTTTTATCAAGAATACCATTCTGATTCGATAGTACGAAATTATCGTAAACATAAAGTTACAGATTCTAGTTTAACAGTTGCAGATTCATCTGGTTTTACTACATCATCAACAATAACGGGTGGAACATCGGGAGCTGAAGCAGTTATCGTTTCTATTCCAGATTCTACAACAATACGTTATGATAATGTTAATGTAAGTGGAACTGAATTTGTTGCAGAAACAATTACAAGCGATTCAGCAAGCACAACAGTTTCAGTCGTAACAAAGGGTGATGTTGAAAATGGTTTTGTTGAAATACCTGATTCAATGATATTTGTAAATAGTATATTTCCAATTCAGGCGAGTTCATCACAATCAGGAATGTTTTCACTTGAGTATCAAATGCATCTAAATGATCTTTATAACTTACGGCATCCAGGAGTTTTGATTGATTACGAAATGACAAAGCAGTATATGGCTTTAATCGATCTTAAAATTAATGGAATGAGCCAGAAAAGTACATTCTCTCGTCATCAAAATCGAGTATATATTGAAGGAGATGATATGAAAGAAGGAAGATTCATTATTGTTGAAGGTCATGAGGTTTTAGATCCAGATACATATACAGATGTATATAACGATATGCTTTTAAAGAAATATCTTACAGCTTTGATTAAACGACAGTGGGGAGTAAACCTTATTAAGTTTGAAGGAATGCAACTTCCAGGTGGAGTCACATTGAATGGTCGTCAAATCTATGATGACGCTGTTCAAGATATTGAAAAGATCGAAGAAACGATGCAACTAACTTATGAAAAACCCATTGACCTATTCGTAGGATAATGTATTATGCCAAGAAACGTTTATTTTTCTCATGGTACTCAAGGCGAGCAACATCTCTATGAAGATATAATTATAGAGAGTCTTCGTATATATGGACATGAGTGTTATTATATACCAAGGACTATCGTTAATGAAAACTCTGTATTTAATGAAGAAGAGTTGAGTAAGTTCGGAGAAGCATACATGATTGAAATGTATGTTGATGCGGTTGATGGTTACGAAGGTGATGGTAATCTTTTAAGTAAGTTTGGATTAGAAGTAAGAAACCAAATTAGTTTTGTTCTATCGCGTAAACGATGGAATAATCTAATCGGTAA
>VMHT01058183.1_pt1 | contig 17321 bp, 19 predicted proteins | sample 4693611 | NCBI WGS metagenome assembly VMHT01 (sample SAMN12280063, study PRJNA550983) | marine metagenome | isolation source: seawater sampled from same location over 5 years 0.02-0.2 micron viral filtrate | place: USA: collected off the coast of southern California halfway between the port... ...
ATTGGAATTAAGTGTGGTCCAACTTTGAAACCTGAGGAGCTAGTAAATTTATGTAACATTTTAAATCCTAAAAATGTAGCTGGAAGAATAACATTAATTTCTAGATTTGGTGCAGATAAAGTTGAAAACTATTTACCTAAATTAATAAGGGCAATAAAGAAAGAAGGTTTAAAAGTAATTTGGTCATGTGATCCTATGCATGGGAATACAATTAAAGCCGCAACAGGATTAAAAACTCGTCCATTTGATAGCGTTCTTCAAGAAGTTAAAAATGTTTTTAATGTACATCATGCAGAAGGAAGTTATGCAGGAGGGTTACATGTTGAAATGACCGGCCAAGATGTTACTGAATGTACTGGTGGTGCTCAAAAAATTTCTGATGAGGATTTATCTAATAGGTACAGAACTCATTGCGACCCGAGACTAAATGCGTCACAAGCTTTAGAACTAGCTTTCTTAATTTCTGAAGAAATAAAGAAAAATTCGAAGTATTCAAAAAATATTATTAAAGCAGCTTCTTAATGATTATTATATAATCATTAAGACAGAATCCTGAAAAGGGTTAAAAAGTTATTATGAATGTAGAAAAAAGAGAAAAAATCATCGTTGATTGGATCAAAAACTATTGTGATAAAACTTCCTTTGAACCAAAAGCATTAGTTATTGGCATTTCAGGAGGTATAGACTCATCAGTTGTAAGTACTCTTTGTGCCTTAACTGGTAAAAAAACAATAGTTCTTAGTATGCCAATTAAGCAAATTAAGTCGCAGCATGATTTAAGTATTGAACATGCAAACTGGCTAACAAAAAAATTTAAAAATGTTGAACATAAAATTATAGAATTAGAAAATGTTTTTAAAAATTTTGAAACAACTCTCAATGAGTTTAATAATGAGCATGGATTTGCAAACTCACGAGCTAGACTAAGAATGGCCACTCTTTACCAGGTTGCAGCTGCCAATTCAGGAATTGTAGTTGGCACAGGTAACAAAGTAGAGGACTTTGGAGTAGGTTTTTATACTAAATACGGTGATGGAGGAGTAGATATTTCTCCCATTGCAGATTGCACAAAATCTCAAGTCTGGGAACTTGGAAAACATTTGGAAGTATCTCAGAAAATTATTGATGCAGAGCCAACAGATGGACTTTGGAATGATGGTAGAAATGATACAGATCAATTGGGCATGACTTACGTTGAATTAGAAAACGCTATGAAGAATAAAGATGACTCTAATCATCAAAAGTATCTAGAAATTAGAAAAAAAAATCTTCATAAAATGGATCCAATACCGGTTTGTAAATTTAATGAATCATAATTTTAAAATTACTAATTCTTTAACGCGAAAAAAAGAATTATTCAAACCAATAAATTCTGAACAAATTACTATGTATGCTTGTGGCCCAACTGTATATGACAACCCTCACGTCGGAAACGCAAGAACACTTGTCGTGTTTGATATTTTATTTAGAGTATTAAAATTAATTTACGGAAATGTAAATTACGTGAGAAACATAACAGATATAGATGATAAAATAATTGAGGCCTCAAAAAAAACAAATAAACCAATAAGTGTAATAACAAAAGAAGTATCAAAAGTTTTTCATGAGAACTGTAAAGCTTTAAATTGTCTACAACCAACTAATGAACCTAAAGCAACAGACCACATTAAAGAAATGATAGAAATGACTAAGTCTTTAATAAAAAAAGGATTTGCATATAAATCTGATGGACATGTTTATTTCTCAGTTATTTCATTTAAAAAATATGGAAAGTTATCAAATAAAAATTTAAACGAACTAAAATCAGGTTCAAGAATTGAAGTATCTAAATTAAAAAAAAATCCTATGGATTTTATTTTGTGGAAGCCGTCAATAGATGAAGATCCTGGTTGGGACTCTCCATGGGGTAGAGGTAGGCCAGGTTGGCATCTAGAATGCTCCGTTATGAGTGAAAAATATCTTGGCAAACAATTTGATATTCATGGTGGTGGATTAGATTTAATTTTTCCACATCATGAAAACGAAATTGCACAATCTTGTTGCAACAATTCAACTGAGGAATTTTCAAATTATTGGATTCACAATGGTTTTGTAACTATTAATAATGAAAAAATGTCTAAATCATTGGGAAATATTATTACTATTTCTGATGCAGTAAAAAAATATTCAGGCCAAGTAGTAAGACTTGCTTTATTAAGCGCACATTATAGCCAGCCACTTGATTGGAATAATAAATTGTTGGAAAACCAAAAAGCAACCATTGATAAATGGTATAATATTTATGATGGTTCTGATGATGAAACTATTTTAGATGTATCTGAAAGTCTTCTAGATGATTTAAACACCCCTGGGTTTATTGCTAAGATACACGAACTTTATAATAGCGCGATTAAGGGTAACGTTAAAAGTAAAAAGATCTTTAATAGTGCTTGTAAATTATTAGGTTTTTTTGATTTAGATAGAAAGCAGTGGGAAGATTTCAAGAAATCAAATAAAAATATTTCAGAAACTTTTATTTTACAGAGAATTAACGAAAGATTGACTGCTAAGGAAAAAGGAGATTTTAAATTAGCTGATGAAATAAGAAATGATCTTCAAGATAAAGGTGTAATTATTGAAGATCAAAAAGAAAAAACGATTTGGAAATACAAATGACAAAAGAAAAAATATTTATTTTTGATACAACGTTAAGAGATGGCGCTCAAACTGAAGGTGTAGATTTTTCAGTAGAAGATAAAAATAAGATTGCCAAAGTTCTGTCAGAAGTTGGGGTGGACTATATTGAAGGTGGTTGGCCAGGAGCAAATCCTGTAGATACCGAATTTTTCTCTAAACCTTTAAAATTAGATAAAAGTATTTTTACGGCTTTTGGAATGACAAAAAAAATGGGTCGAAGTGCAGAAAACGACCCTTCTTTATCCTCTTTAATTAATGCTTCATGTCCCGCTGTTTGCGTAGTTGGTAAGGCTTGGGATTTTCATGTTAAAATCGCACTAGGTATTAAAAATAAAGATAACTTAGATAACATCAAGGACACAGCCAAACATATTGTTAAAAGTGGAAAAGAATTTTTATTTGATGCAGAGCATTTTTTTGATGGTTACAAATCTAACCCCGAATATGCTTTAGATTGTCTTAAGCAAGCTTTTGATGAAGGAGCTAGGTGGTTGGTTTTATGTGATACTAATGGTGGCACGCTTCCACATGAAATTGGAGAGATAGTTTCTAAAGTTAACAAAGTGATACCTGGTAACAATTTAGGAATTCACGCTCATAATGATACAGAAAATGCAGTTGCCAATTCTTTAATCGCTATACAAGCAGGTGTTAGGCAGGTTCAAGGAACTATCAATGGTCTTGGTGAAAGATGTGGAAATGCAAACTTAATGTCTGTGATACCGACTCTCTCACTTAAAAAATCTTTTAGTGATAAATTTGATATAAATATTAAAAAAGAAAAACTCTCCACTTTAACAGAGTGTTCTAGATTGCTTGATGAAATTTTAAACAGAAAACCAAATAAAAATTTACCATACGTGGGTGCTTCGGCTTTCTCTCATAAAGGTGGTTTGCATGTTTCAGCTGTACAAAAAGATCCTAAAACATATGAACATGTAGATCCAAAATTAATTGGTAATCATAGAAATATAATTGTTTCTAATCAAGCTGGAAGATCTAATATTTTGTCTAGATTAGAAAAGTACGGTGTAAAGATAGATTCAAAAGATAAAAAAATACAAAAAATTTTGGATGAAGTTAAAGATAGAGAATTTAGCGGATACTCATATGATGGTGCTGATGCCTCTTTTGAATTATTGGCCAATCGTTTATTAGATAAAGTTCCAGAATATTTAAAAGTTGAAAGTTATAATGTTAATATATCAAAATCAGACAAAATTAAAACAAAAGCAAATGTTGTTTTTATAATTGATGGAAAAAAAATCGATTGTAGCGGGGAAGGTAATGGACCAGTCAATGCATTAGATAATGCTATAAGATCAAATTTTAAAAAAGTTGAAAAATACTACAATTTTTTTTCTGATCTAAAACTATTAGATTACAAAGTAAGAATTTTAAATACCGGCACAGAGGCAACTACAAGAGTTTTAATCGAAAGCACTGATAAAACTGGAGTTAGCTGGTTTACAGTTGGAGTATCACCTAATATTATCGAAGCATCCTTTAAGGCATTGATAGATAGTTTAGATTATAAACTTTATAAGGAAAAAGCTCCAGCGAATTTAAATGAAAAATAATTTTGGAATTGTTTTAGTAAAACCTCAACTAGGTGAAAATATTGGTGCATGCGCAAGATCAATGAAAAATTTTGGTTTCACAAAACTTCACTTAGTTTCTCCAAAAAATTATTTTCCAGACCATAAAGCCAAAGCAACATCTGTAGGAGCATTTGATGTTATAAATAAAGCGAAAGTATTTAATGACACGAAAGAAGCTATAAGTAATTTTGATATTGTTATATCTTTAAGCGCAAGACGAAGAGATATTAATAAAAAACATATTTCTTTAAATGATTTTAGTAAGATTATAAAAAATAGAAATAATTCTAATTTTGGTTTAATGTTTGGACCAGAGGCTTCTGGTCTTTCTAATGAAGATTTATCATTATCAAATTACGTTCTTCAAATTCCAACATCTTCTAAATTTAAATCTTTAAACCTTTCACATTCAGTAACAATTATTTGTTATGAAATATTTAAAATATTAAATATAAATTTTTTTAAAAAAAAAAAACCTAAATCAGTAATTTCTTCAAAATCTAAGATTAATTCTTTGATTAAACTCTTACTTAGATTACTAGAAGAAAAAGGTTTTTTTACACCAAATGAAAAAAAACAATCTATGATACTTAATATTAATAATTTAATTTATAGATTGGAGCCAAATGATAAGGAATTGAGGATTTTAGCAAGTATTATAAGCTCATTGAACAAAAAAAAATGAAAGCATAATTGACAAATAGACCTTAAACCCTGTAAACAAACAATTATTAAATATGACAAAAAGACTAAAATCTAAACACAAAGTAGACAGAAGATTAAAAGCAAATATTTGGGGCAGACCTAAAAGTCCTTTTAATTCTAGAGCTTATCCACCAGGACAACATGGGCAAAATAAAAAAGGTAAGCCAACTGATTACGGCATTCAATTACAAGCTAAGCAAAAATTAAAAGCTTACTACGGAAATATTAACGAAAGACAATTCAGAAATATATATAGAAAAGCTTTATCTAAAAGAGGGGATACCACAGAAAATTTAATTGCTTTACTTGAAAGTAGACTTGACACAGTAATTTATAGAGCCAAATTTGCTCAAACAGTTTTTTCAGCTCGACAAATGATTAATCACGGCCATATAACAGTTAACAAAAAAAGAGTAAATATTTCTAGTTATGTAGTCAAAGATACAGACTTAATTGAAGTTAGGGAAAAATCCAAAAAATTAACAGTTATTGACGGATCTTTACAAAGTAAAGAACGAGATGTGCCAGAATATATTCAGTTAGATGATAAAAATAAAACTGCTAAATTAGTTAGAATTCCAAAGTTTTCTGAAGTTCCTTTTCCAGTAATTATGGAACCAAGTTTAGTTATTGAATATTATTCTAGATAATTAAATTATTTTTTTTTCTTCAAAAAGTTTTTTTAACTCACCTTTTTCAAACATTTCTTTTACAATATCACAGCCTCCAACAAATTCATTTTTAACATAAAGTTGAGGGATAGTAGGCCAGTCACTATAATCTTTTATACCCTGTCTAAGTGTTTCATCTTCAAGTACATTAATACTTTTAAAATTTACATTTAAATGTTTTAAAACATTTGTAACAGCCATTGAAAATCCACACTGTGGAGCTTCAGGTGTTCCTTTCATAAATAAACAAACTTCATTTTTATTTATTAAATCTTTTATTTTTTCATTTATTTCCATTATTTAACCTCTGTAGTTATTGATAAAGCATGTAATTCATTTCCCATCTTACCTTTTAATGATTTATATACAAGTTTGTGTTGTTCAATTTTACTTAAATTATTAAATTTTGAAGACTTTATAGTTGCTTCATAATGATTATTATCACCCATTAGATCTCTAATTTCGATAGTTGCATCTGGGATGGATTCTTTAATAAGTTTCTTTATATCCTCAATAGGTAAAGGCATTAGTATTTATTATACCATTCATTGTTAATTTGAAATAAGTCTTTAGCTTTAATTTTCAGCTCACTTTCAATTTCGAAGTATTTCTCTTGGGTGAAGCCAATATTTTCATAATAAGTATCACTATTTTTAAGCATCTTTTCAACTCTTTGTAAATTTTTAGAATCTACTTCTAAAATATATCTCCCTTGATCTTCACCAAAAAAATATTCAAATAAATTTGATAATTTTTTTGGTTTTTGAACTTTGACTCCGTAATGGGATGACATTGACATTTCACTTAGAGCAACAATCAAACCGCCATTAGAAATATCATGTAGTGATAAAACTAATTCAGCTTGAATTAATTTTAAAACACTTTCTCCATTATTTTTTTCGTTAAGTAGGTTAATTTCAGGAGGCATTCCATCAATTATAGAATAATTTTCTTTTAAGAAACAGCTTTGTTCAAGATGTCCAAAAGTTTTACCAACTAAAAGAATAGTACTTTTATCTTTTCTAAAACTGCAACCTAAAGGCTTTGATAAATTCTTTATTAAACCTACACCCCCAATTACTGGGGTCGGATTAATATTTTTTTGATTTGTGCCGTTATAAAAAGATACATTGCCTGAGACGACAGGATAATTTAAAAATTCACAAGCTTCCTTTATTCCCTCTAAACATTCTGCAAATTCACCCATTATTTCTTCATTTTCTGGATTCCCAAAATTTAAACAATTAGTTATTGCTAATGGTTTGGCTCCAACTGAAATTAAATTTCTCCAATTTTCACAGACAATTTGTTTTCCACCTGTAACTGGATGCGATTTACAATAGTTTGCTGAAGAGTCTACAGAAACGGCTATAGCTTTATCTTTATTGTGAATTCTAATTATCGCTGCATCAGAACCAGATTTTTGCGCTGTATCACCCATGACGTTCTGATCATACTGGGTGGTCACCCAGCTTTTATTTGAGTGATTTGGAGAGGATAAAATCTTAAGTAAGGCGTCCTCAATATTAATCTTTTTCAAATTTTTTAATTCAGTTTTATTTTTTGATATTTTTTTTCTTACCCATTTTCGATCATAAATTGGAGCTTTTGTAGCTAGAGCTTCTATAGGTATTTCACCTTCAGTTTTACCATTAAATTTTAAAGTCAGATTATTGGTATTTGTAGTTTTACCAATTACAACAAAGTCAAGATCCCATTTATCAAATATTTTTTTTGCTTCTTTTTCTTTACCGTCCTCTAAAATTATAAGCATTCGTTCTTGACTTTCAGAAAGCATCATTTCGTAAGGCGTCATATTTTCCTCTCGACAAGGAACTTTATCTAATTCCAGTTCAATGCCTAGAGATCCTTTTGAAGCCATTTCAACACTTGAAGATGTTAATCCTGCTGCTCCCATATCTTGAATTGAAATTATAGAATTATATTTCATCAGTTCTAGACACGCTTCCATTAATAATTTTTCTGTAAATGGATCTCCGACTTGAACTGTTGGTTTTTTTTCTTCTGTATTTTCATCAAACTCAGCAGATGCCATGGATGCTCCATGTATTCCATCACGACCTGTTTTTGAACCAACGTAAACCACAGATTTATTAATTCCTTTTGCCTTTGAATAAAATATCCTATCTTTTTTAGCCAGACCCACTGCCATGGCATTAACTATATTATTTTCATTATAAGTTTCATCAAATTTAGTTTCACCAGCTACTGTCGGTATTCCAATACAATTTCCATATCCGCCAATACCTGAAACAACTCCATTCAATAAACTTTTAGTTTTAGGGTGAGCAGGTGAACCAAAATGTATAGAGTTTAAAAGAGCAATAGGTCTTGCTCCCATAGTAAATACATCTCTAAGTATTCCTCCTACACCGGTAGCAGCTCCTTGATAGGGTTCAATATAGGATGGATGATTATGACTTTCTATTTTAAAAACAATTGCATCGTCATCGCCTATATCAATTACACCTGCATTTTCACCAGGCCCCTGAATAACTTGTTTACCCTTAGTGGGCAACTTTTTAAGGTGTAATCTTGAAGATTTGTACGAGCAATGTTCATTCCACATGGCAGAAAAAATTCCAAGTTCTAATAAATTTGGTTCTCTTTTTAATAACTTTTTAATAATTATAAACTCTTCAGTTTTCAAACCATGGTTTTTAATTATGTGATCTGTAATTTTCATTTCTTTTAGTTTAATAAACTTGAAAATAAATTCACTCCATCGGTATTCGAAATTAATTTATCTTTTTTTAATTCTTCTAAGTGATTAGAGTCAGTAAAGTAATTTCCCTCATTATGAGCAATGTTAATTTTTAAAACTTCATGTTTTTTATATTTATTTGAAAATTTTGTCTCATTATTCATAACTTTTATTTGAACATCCTTGTTAATAAATTTTAAATTTTTGTTTCTCAACAAAGTTCCTTTTAACAAACCGGTTTCTGTCAAAATTTGAAAACCGTTACAAATACCAAGAATTAAACAACCTGTGTTAGCTGCTTTAATAACCTCATCTATAATTAAAGATTTTCCTGCAATAGCACCTGATCTTAAATAATCTCCATAAGAAAAACCTCCCGGTAAAACTATTAAATCAGATTTTGGAAGTTTAGTTTCTTTATGCCAAACCATTTGATTTTTAAATTGCATTTTCTCTAAAGCCACCGCTATATCTCTATCGCAATTAGAGCCAGGGAAAACAATAACTGATGATTTCATTATAATTTATTTATTTTATAGTCTTCAATAATAAGATTTACTAAAAGTTTTCTACACATCTCGTTTATATTTTTTTCAGCTTTAGTTTTATCTTTTTCATCAACTTCAATTTCAAAGTATTTACCTTGACGAATATTTTTTAAATTTAACCCAATATTCATCAAAGTATTTTGTACAACTTTTCCTTGAGGATCTAATACATCTTTTTTTAGAGTAACTGTAATAGAGAATTTCAAATTATTTCTTTTTAAATTTTATTGATGCAGTTTTACCAAAATTAACTTCACTAATGTTTGTTTCTTCCGATAAAATTCCTAATCTTCTAGCCACTTCTTGATATCCTTGTATTATGTTGCCTAGGTCTTTTCTAAATCTATCCTTATCTAATTTTTTTTCAGTCTTAGAATCCCATAAGCGACATGTATCTGGGCTTATTTCATCAGCTAAAACAATTTCTTTTTGTTCAGTATCCTTATTCCAAGATTTTCCATATTCTATTTTGAAATCAACAAGTTTAATTCCAATACCTCTAAACAACCCAACTAATAAATCATTTATTCTTAATGTCATTTTATCAATTAAATTAATTTCATCCTCTGTTGCCCATCCAAAAGTAAATATATGTTCTTTTGAAATAATTGGATCACTAAGTTCATCTTTTTTAAAGCAATATTCTAAAAGGGGTTTTTCAAGAACTGTACCTTCAGGTATACCTAGTCTTTTAGTTAATGAACCTGTAGCAATGTTTCTCACAATAAATTCTATGGGAAAAATTTCAGCTTTTTTTATTAATTGTTCTCTCATGTTTAATCTTTTAATAAAATGAGTTTTTATTCCGCATTGTGAGAGATTAGTTAAAATATATTCTGATATTCTATTGTTTAATACTCCTTTACCCTCTACGCTTGCTTTTTTTAAATTGTTAAAAGCAGTAGCATCATCTTTAAAATGTTGAATAACTAAATTTTTATCTTTGGTCTCATAGATAATTTTAGCCTTACCTTCGTATAATTTATTTCCTTTATTCATTTGATTATTTTTTCAGACTTCTTTTGAAAATTATATTAATTTTTTTTGTATGATAACTAAAATCAAATAGTTTTTTTAGTTTATTAACAGGTATTTTGTTTGTAATTTTTTTATCTGAAACAATTTTATCATAAAATGAAGAATTTTCTTTCCATGATTGCATTGCATTTTTTTGAACAATTTTATATGATTCTTCTCTTGTAAAACCAACAGTAGTCAATTCAAGCAGTATTCTTTGTGAAAAAAATACACCATTGGTAATATTTAAATTTTTTTTCATATTTTTTGGGTAGATATTTAAATTCTTTATAACATTACTTAGTCTGCAAAGAGCAAAATCTAAGGCAATTGTAGCATCTGGTCCAATATTTCTTTCTACGGCAGAGTGTGAAATATCTCTTTCATGCCATAACGCCACATTTTCTAAAGCAGGCATTACACTAGATCTTATTAACCTTGCTAAACCAGTGAGATTTTCACTTAAGATTGGATTTTTTTTATGAGGCATAGCAGAAGATCCTTTTTGTTTTTTTCCAAAAAATTCTTCAACTTCTAGCACTTCAGTTCTTTGAAGGTGCCTAATCTCTGTAGCAAATCTCTCTATTGAACTCGCTATAATTCCGAGTGTTGAAAAAAAATGAGCATGTCTATCTCTTGGGATGATCTGTGTTGATATAGGCTCCACATTCATTCTTAGTTTTTTTGCTACATAGTTTTCTATTCTTGGATCAACATTGGCAAATGTACCTACCGCTCCAGATATTGCACAAGTCGAAATCTCTTTGATAGCATTATCTAGTCTTTTTTTGTTTCTTAAAAATTCTTGATAGAAAGTTAGCATCTTTAAGCCAAAGGTGATCGGTTCTGCGTGAATACCATGGCTTCTTCCAATACATAAAGTGTATTTGTGTTTAATTGCTTGTTTTCTGATAGATTTTAATAAATGGTCGATATCTTTTAAAAGTATCTCACCTGATTGTCTCAACTGTAAATTAAAACATGTATCTAATATATCTGACGAAGTCATCCCTTTATGTAAATACCTTGCTTCTTTACCCGCTTTTTCTGTTATTGAGGTTAAAAAAGCTATGACGTCATGTTTAACTTTATCCTCAATTTGTAAAATTCTTTTTACATTTATTTTTGCTTTTGATCTTACTTTTTTAACTACACCTTTAGGAATAATCTTTAATTTTTCCATAGCTTCAGCGGCAGCTAGTTCAATATCTAACCAAATGGAATATTTGTTATAATCTTCCCAAATATCTTTCATTTCTTTTCTTGAATATCTTTCAATCATTATTTTTAATTACTTTTATTAGATTGAGTAAAAATTTCATAACCATCTTTAGTTACTCCTATTGTATGTTCAAATTGTGCAGATAAAGATTTATCTCGTGTAACAGCAGTCCAGCCATCACTTAAAGTTTTTGTCTCATAATTACCAAGATTTATCATTGGTTCAATTGTAAAAATCATACCAGCTTTTATTTTCTCACCAGTGCCTTTTACACCATAGTGAAGAATGTTTGGTTCTTTATGAAAAGTTTTGCCGATACCATGACCACAAAAGTCTTGCACTACAGTACAGCCATTCGACTCAACGTGATTTTGAATTATAGAGCCAATGTCACCTATTTGAGTTCCTTCTTTTACAATTTTAATTGCTTTCATCATAGACTCGTATGTAGTCTTAATTAGTTTTTTTGCTTTTATTGAAACTTCACCAATTGTAAACATCCGGCTTGTGTCACCATGCCAGCCACCTTTGTATGCAGTTACATCTACATTTAATATATCACCTTCCTTCAAAACTTTTTCTGAAGGAATTCCATGACACACTACATGGTTAGTCGAAGTACAACATGATTTAGGAAAACCCCTATAAAATAGTGGCGCGGAATAAGCTTTATTATCATTTATAAATTCAAAGCAAACATTGTCTATTTCTATAGTCGATATTCCTGGTTTAATTATTTTAGCAACCTCATCCAATGCACCAGCAGCCACTGATCCAGCAATTCTAGTTTTTTCAAATGATTCTTTATAATCGTACGTCATTAAATTTTAAATTTTATTTTTCGATTAAGTTTTATTCCTTTTGATGAAAATTTACAATCGTAGCAAAGTATATTTAGCTTACTTTTCACAGCTTTAATTAATGATTTTGAATATTCAGGATCAATATCAGATGCAATTTTAAAAGATTTACAATCATCTCTTTGAATCAAATAAAGCATATATATCTTGTATCCTTTTTTACTTGCTTTATGTAATTCATTTATATGTTTTAGTCCTCTTCCAGTAATAGCATCTGGAAATTCAGCCAAACCATTAATTCGAGATAGTGTTACATTTTTAACTTCAATAAAAGCTTTAAAGCTATCCTTTAAAATTAAAAAATCAAACCTTGTGTTTGAACCAAATTTAGTTTCTGGAGAAATTTTTACGTTTTTATCGATTTCTTTAATTAAATTATTTTTTAGCGCATGAAAAACTATTTTATTCGCAAGATGTGTATTTACACCAACTTTTGAATTTTTATTTTCAATTATTTGAAGAGTATATTTTAGTTTTCTATTAGGATTATTAGATTTATTTAGCCAAACTTTATTTCCTTTTTTTATCAATCCAAGCATCGAGCCGGTATTTGGACAGTGAGCTGTAACTATTTTATTTTTTATCTTTATATCGACAAAAAAACGTTTATATCTTTTTACGAGTTGACCTGATATTAATTTATTTTCAAAATTCATATATTTATTACTTCTATGAAGAAAAAAAACAAAAATGTAAATGCTGCTATTTTAATAATTGGTAATGAAATTTTATCAGGCAGAACTCAAGACAAAAATGTAGCCTTTATATCAACTTGGTTAAACTCGAAATGTGGAATATCAGTAGAAGAGGTTAGAATTATTCCTGACATCGAAACAACTATAATTAAAAATATACAGATGCTATCAAAAAAATTTAATTACGTATTTACTACAGGAGGCATTGGACCAACACACGATGATATTACAGCAAAATCGATTTCAAAAGCATTTAAAGTAAAATATGAATTTCACAAAGAAGCATATAAAATTTTGGAAAAATATTACGGAAAAATAAAATTTAATGACGGTCGAAAAAAAATGGCTAAAATGCCAAGAGGAGCAAAATTAATTTATAATCCATCAAGTGCAGCTCCAGGATTCATAACTAAAAATGTACTTTCTTTACCTGGAGTGCCGTCAATTTTAAACTCTATGATTGAAAACTGTAAAAGATATCTAATTAAAGGTTTGAGAGTTCATAGTAAAACCCTAAATCTTTATACTGTAGAAAGTAATATTTCAAAAAAATTATCGCAATTGCAAAAAAAACACAAAAGCTTTGTCAATATTGGAAGTTATCCTTTTTTTAGATTAGGAAAAATAGGTGTTGCTATTGTGCTAAGATCAAGTTCTTTAGCAAAGATAAAAATTGTAAATAAAGAATTGCTATCATTAGTCAAATTAAAGAAAATTAAAATTCTAAAAATTTAAATTAAATTATAAATTTCATCGACCGTAATTGACTCAATATCTTTAGTTCCATAAATTTTTTTACTATCTAATATTTTTGTAAAATTATTTTTTGGGGCAAATTTTTCAGAACTAGTTGGTCCAAATAAAACTATTAAAGGAATATTAGCTAATCCCATCATATGCATAATTCCATTATCTATAGTCACTGCTTGGTCTAATCTTGATGATAAAGCAGTTACCAAAGCTGGACAAGATAACTCTGACTCAGTTTCAGGAAATAAAGCAGATGGAACTTGATTTTTTATTTTTTCTATAACGTGTTCTTGATTTTTCTCTATAAAAAATACGGGAATTTTTTTCTTTATTAAAATTTTATTAGCAAGAGATATAAACTTGTATATAGACCAACTTTTTTTTCTATATTCATTTCCTTGAGTTACTGAAAAACCAACATAATTTGACTTTGGTAATAATCTTTTTGCCTCATTAATCAAATTTTTGGGAAGGTTATTAATGTTAAAGTTAACTAACTTTATTTTTTCATTTAAAAAAGTACTTAAATTTTCCAAATGATTTTTTGAACTAAAATTAATTTTCTTAGTACAAAAAAAATTTTTGAGCGTAGTAGAATAAAAATTTTCTGAAGGAATTCTTTTTAATATAAGTGAGTTTCTAAATTTTGATTGAAGGTCAATAACCAAATCAAATTTATTATTAATTATTTTTTTAAAATTTCTTTTAACAAACAATAAATGCCGCCATCTGAATCCAAAATATTTTAAATTCAGATCGAGGGTATTTATTTGAATATCAAATTCTTTAAGTTTTCCCTCAAAGTGATTAGTATGTGCACCTAAATAATAAAATTTTGATTTTTTAAAATGATTTTGAAGACTTAAAATTAAAGAAATTAGCTGAATTGAGTCTCCCAATCCACCTCCAGAATTATATATTAAGATTTTTTTCATTGTATTAATATACTTTATAAGATTTGAATTATAATATAAATGTCCTATACATATTACATAAATAAATGTGCCCTCGTGGTGAAATTGGTAGACACAAAGGACTTAAAATCCTTGCCCTTTTGGGAGTGCCAGTTCGAGTCTGGCCGAGGGCACCATTAAAATTATGAACTTAATTTCAATAATCTCAGATAAAAATTCTAAATCTTTAAAAATTAAAAAAGAAATCGTTAAAATTTTAAGAGAGAAAAATTTTAAAAAACCCAATTTAATTATAGTTATAGGCGGGGATGGTTTTATGCTTCAAACTCTTAAGAGAAACAAAGGACCAAAAAAATTATTTTACGGGATAAATTCTGGAAATTATGGATTTTTAATGAACAAATATTCTAATAAATTACTAATAAAAAATTTATTAAATCTTAAAACCGTATCAATTTCACCGTTAGAGATGAAAGTGCATACAACCAATAAAATAAAAAAAAGTATTGCAATTAACGAAGTTTCAATTTTAAGACAAAGTAAACAAGCAGCGACAATATCAATAAGAAATAAGTCTAAATATATAATAAAAAAATTGGTATCAGATGGTGTTATGGTATCAACACCGGCGGGAAGCACAGCTTATAATCTTTCAGTTCACGGTCCTATACTTAATCTTAATTCAAAAAAAATTTCAATTGCACCAATTAGTCCCTTCAGACCAAGAAGATGGAAAGGAAAAATTGTAAACAATAAGACTAAAATTATAATTAAAAACTTGAATTTTAAGAAGAGACCTATAAGTGCAGTAGCTGACAACATTGAAACTAGAAATGCAAAATTAATAATAGTCAAAATGAATAGTAAAATTAAATTCAATCTTCTATATAACCCCAAGCAAAGTCTTGAGAAGAAAATTAAAATTGAACAACTAAGAAAAGAAACAACTTAAACTATATTTTAAAAGCTTTTTGACTATTTCTATTTTTAAAGTTAAAATTAATAAATGAAAAATTATTTATCAAATGAATTTAATAATCTGGACAAAATATCAGAGGAAAATTCTAGTTTATTTTCTTCAAATTCACCGTTTCCATTTATTTCTTTTCAAAATTTTTTTGATAAAGAATTTTTAAACTCTATAATTGAAGAATTTCCAGATTTAACCAAAAGAAAAACAATACATGAGTTTGATACACCGAGAGATAAAAAAAAATTTGCAACTAATCCGGGTTTTGATTTTCCAGACCAAATTAATGATTTATTAAATTTTTTAAATTCATTTAAATTTTTAAAATTTTTACAAAAATTAACAGGTATTAATGAAACACTAATCCCTGATCCTTATTTTTCAGGCGGTGGTTTGCACGAAATTAAAAAAGGAGGTTTTTTAAAAATTCATTCAGATTTTAATTATCATCCCTCGCTGAAATTAGATAGAAGAATAAATTTATTAATTTATTTAAATAAAGATTGGAAAGAAAATTATGGAGGGCATTTGGAATTATGGAACAAAGAAATGACCAAATGTGTTAAAAAAATTAGCCCAACATTTAATTCTGTTGTTATTTTTAAAACTGACAGTTTTAGTTACCACGGTCACCCAGATCCTTTAAATTGTCCTGACAATGCATCCAGAAGATCTATCGCTCTTTATTACTATTCTAATGGCAGACCTGATAGCGAAAGAAATTCTAAGCACGCTTTTCATAGCACTATATATAAAAATAGAAAAAATTCTGATGAGCAGATTGAAACGAAAATGCCAGAATTTAAAAAAATTTTTGGAAAGTTTTATATTAGGAAAAAAACTAATATTTAAAATAATTTAATTTTGGTGCCCTCACACGGACTCGAACCGCGAACCTATTGATTACAAATCAATTGCTCTACCAATTGAGCTATGAGGGCCAGAGTGTTTCTTTAAAATAAATTTACCCAAAAAACAATATAAATAAAGACTAATCATTATTTAATAGATTGAAAGATATGGTGACAAACCACCGATACTGTATTTGATATGTTTAGACTTTCAATATTACCATTCATCTTTACTCTGAATTTAAAATCTGAATTTTCCAGGGTTTTAGCTTTAATCCCAAATCCTTCAGAACCAAAAAGTAAAACATTTTTCCCCTTCCATTTGTTTTTGGTAAAGTCTTTAGTTGCACTTATATCGAATGCACTCACCCAAAAATCTTTAGTTTTTAGATATTTTAAAGCAGTGTTTACGTTGGAAACTTTGAAAATCTTAAGATGTTCTGCACCGCCGCTAGCACTTTTATAGAGAAGTTTACTTTTCGACGGAAAAGAACGTTCTTTAACAATTATACCATCGATATTGAATGCTACCGCACTTCGAATAATTGATCCTATATTCCTAGGGTCAGTAACTTCTTCAAGAGCAATGAGATTGATATTATTATTCTTATTTTCTATAACAAATTCTTTTAAAGTAATTTCCTCTAATTGTTCAACTTCAGCAACAAGACCTTGATGAGCTGTTTCATCCCTGCCACATAAATTATCAAGTTCTTTGCGGGATTTATAAAATACATTAATCTTTTTAAATAAATTAAATGATTGATTTTCTCTATTAAGTTTTTTCTGAGCATCTTCTGTTACAAAGACTCTCTCTATTTTTCTTGAAGGGTTTTTTAATGCTTCTAAAACAGCATGTTTTCCCACTATTAAAAAGGTAGTTTTTTTCATGTTTTTAAGGCTATTTCTTCAAATTATTAGCATATTTTGTGGTAAAATGATTTATTGCATTTATTATACAAATGCTTATAAAACGCTTGTTGTTAAATGCTTTTTAAGTTAGTGGGTATCCCTAAGATTTAAGGAGGGGTACCAAAGCGGTCAAATGGGGCGGGCTGTAAACCCGTTGACTTCGGTCTTCGAAAGTTCGAATCTTTCCCCCTCCACCATACTTAA
>VMHT01089240.1_pt1 | contig 17313 bp, 13 predicted proteins | sample 4693611 | NCBI WGS metagenome assembly VMHT01 (sample SAMN12280063, study PRJNA550983) | marine metagenome | isolation source: seawater sampled from same location over 5 years 0.02-0.2 micron viral filtrate | place: USA: collected off the coast of southern California halfway between the port... ...
AACCGGGGTTCGAAATCCCCCAGTGCGACAGTTGTTCACGTCCTGCTGTGCTGGAACAGGCCTATTCAGGCCGAATTTTGTGCAATGAACACATGGCGAAGTCAGTTCGCAAAAAAATCGCAAAGGAACTGCGGCAACAATTGGTGTTGCCAAAAGACCGGGACACGACCATTTTTGTTGCAATTTCTGGAGGCAAGGATTCTGCAGTCCTCCTCGACAGTCTTGTGGATTTAATTGGGGCGCGGCCCGATGTGCGCATCGTTGCAGGAACCGTGGATGAGGGCATCGAAGGATACCGTCCGCCATCCCTCGAATGCGCCCAAGAACTGTGTGATCGCCTTGGAATCGAATTCATCACTGTTTCATATCCAGAGTTAAGTTTCAAAGAAATGGATGAGGTTGCAAGCCGTATTCCAGACCTCCTTGAATCAAACCCCAGTGCACCAAGGCTTCCTTGTTCTTATTGCGGTGTGTTTCGCAGACAAGGCATCAATCACTTAGCAGACAAAATCGGTGCTGACTTCATTGCTCTTGGACACAACCTCGATGACATGGCCCAAACTGTGTTGATGAACATGACCAACGGTGACCTTGACAGAACCCTCAGATTAGCCCCGCACACCACCACTGTCGTTGAAGGAATGGCACCGAGGATTGTACCACTGCGGTGGATTCCAGAGCAGGAGGTACACCTGTATGCTCTGCACCGAAACTTGCCATTGCATCACGAAGAGTGCCCACATGCACAAGGAGCACTCCGTTGGAGGCATCGAGAATTGGTAGCTCAAATGGAAGCAGATTCACCAGGTACAAGGCACGGACTTCTTCGAATGGCAGACAACATCAAGGCCCTTAGAAACAAACAACCTGGGGACGAACCATCCATCGCTCCGCCTACACCATGTCCAAGTTGCGGGGCAATGACGTCTGGAAGCCAGTGCAAAGCGTGCGACTTTAGAGCGCTGCTCAACGACTAATCAGAGGACATTCTTGACCAATTCATCAAGATCTTGTGGCCGACCACAGTAATGGCAACGCAATTGCAAGGGATCCCTACTTACGACACGAAGTCGGTGGGCAAGGGGCTCTCTGGGATTTGTCGTAACGCAGTTGGAGAACGTACACCTGACAACATTGACGACTTCTTCTCCAAGGTTGATTGACAATTTTTCCGCAACAACATAAGCACGAATGATGGCGACATGGGCATCAGGCGCCACCAATGCTAGGCGGTCCAGTTCGCTTTGAGTGAGTTCACGGTCTTCGACCTTGATGATGTCCTTTGAACCGAGTTTCTTCGATGGCACATTCATCACCAACGAGACAGGAACTGATGTCTCTCCTGCGATACCAAGCATCTCAAGCACACGAAGGGCTTGACCTGAAGGTACGTGATCGATAACCGTGCCATTTCGAATTGCTGTGACACGACGCATGCTTTGTTCGTTCGACATCAGAGCACACCTCCTTCAGAAGCCACATCAGCAGGCACTTTGACGCCGAGTAAACGGCACAGCAGTGCCATTCGAGCTACAACACCGTTGAACGCCTGTTCGAAGTATCGAGCGTGTCGTGTATCATCGACAGATGGATGGATCTCATCGACCCTCGGAAGTGGGTGCATGATGATCATGTCTTCCTTCACATCTGCGAGATGCTTTACATCGAGTTTGTACGCACCAGCACAGCGAGCGTATTCGTCTTCATCTGCAAATCTCTCCTTCTGAATCCGGGTCATGTAAACGACATCTGCATCACCGATAGAACCGTACAGGTCTTCTGTTTCTATGACGGTTGCGCCGTGGTCTTGAAGATCGGAAACAATTTCTGCTGGCATCTTCAACAGGGATGGGCTTGCAAAAATCAATTCACAACCAAATCGCGTCAATGCGTGGGAAAGGGAGTGGACTGTTCGACCATAGCGGAGGTCACCTGCGAGCACCACTTTCAGGCCATCGAGGCGACCATGCGCCTGTCGAATAGTGAACAGGTCCAGCATGGTTTGTGTGGGATGGTGGCCAGCTCCGTCGCCACCGTTCAAGATTGGCACTCGCGCTGCATCTTGAGCATACTGAGCCGCTCCCTGACGAGGGTGGCGCATGGCGATAATGTCGGTATAACCATCGACCATTTGGATCGTGTCAAAGAGTGTTTCACCCTTTACTACTGAAGAAGTTTTGACATCACCAAGGTTGACGACATCACCACCCAGGCGCTTCATTGCAGTTTCGAACGACATGCGTGTTCTGGTGCTTGGTTCGAAGAAGAGATTACCCATGATTCGCCCCTTGAGAAGTGGGAGGTACAACTCCCCACGAGCGACAGGGAGAAGGCGCTCTGCGTCGTCTAATATGCTGAGGATTTCCTCATTGGTTAAATCGTCCATTGTAATGAGACCGGTCATTGTCACTCCTCACTCCTGAGAAGGCGGTGAACGACACCCATGAACATTCCCGTCATATCAATTGAAATTCGGGGCTCTCAGCCACAGCAAAATACGCTCAAGTCTGGTATGGGCGAGGGTACAGCGGAGCGGAGTGATTATGACTGTGCGCTCAAAGTCGCAGTCATGATGGACGCTTGGGCCGATGTAGAAACGGCAATTCAAGCTGCCATAAAACAGCGCAAACAACGCCTTGAGAGGCTCACCAGTGCATCAGCACTCGTTCTTCTTGCGGGAGCTTTGTGGTTGATGTGGCCAAGTTTGAACGCAGCTATGCGAGGTGATTCCGGCCTACTCAAAGGTCTAGGCTTCCCTTTGGTCATCATCGTTTGGGGGCTCATCATACAGGATTTGATTGTCGATCAACCCCGTGCACGTACGAGGGTAGGATCTGCAGCCAGTGTGGTTTGGCCGGTCCTATTGATGACGGGAAGTCAATCGCTCGATATTTCAAACACAAGCATGGTCGCTGGAAGTCTGATTCTGGTCATGGTTGGTCTGGCTTGCTTGAATGCCTCCAAAATAATTCTACAAGGTGGACTTGATGTGCTTAGGTGGCGAGCGATCATGACAGGGTTTGGAACCATTGTGGCATTCTCGATTTTTGCTGGTGCACCTGCAGAATCGATGACTTATGAGTGGTTGGCTGCCGTTGGAACAATCGCATTTAGTTCGATTTTAACCGCCTATATTTGGTTCGTCGGTGACGACCAACGCACCGCACGCAAAGCGTTCAGCCGTCGTCTTGATGCTCTTGAAGTCCGTTTGCTTGAATTGAAAGCACAAGGTGCGGCCGTAGATCAAGCCTCGAGTTTGATCATGACTGCAAAAGAAGAAGGTCACGTGGATCCTTCTCACGGAATGAATCTTCTTGATGAAGCAGAAGAGGACATTGAGCGGTCACTCTCGTTGTCTGGCGATGTTGAAGCGATTCGAGAGGATGCTCGAGAAGCAATGGATGAAGCAGAAGCCATTGCTCCGACCGCAAAGCGGCCTCGTAAATCCTTTGAAATGGGTGAGAGAGAAGTCAAGCTCGGTTCACTTCGAGAAGGTGAGATGCTGTTCAGAACCTCAAAGAAGTACTCAAATGAAATCATTGAATGGTGGTCTGTTGCAGAAAAAGCAATTGCCGAAGCCGCACGACAACTCCAAGGCAACGATGGGGAAGGTATAGCACACCTCAAAGAAATGCTGAGTGATGCAAAGAAGAAGTTGGCAGCAGAGGCGCCAAAGAAAGCATACGAATTTGCCGTTGTTATTCCTGCTCAACTCGCAGCGGACGATGATGCACTTGGAAAGGCGGCAGAGTCACTCAAAGAAGCACATCGGCAACTGAAGCAAACCGATGGACTCGATACGAAAGCAATGATTGAACGACTCAAACATGCTGAATCGGCGCTTGATTCAGGTAACGCAGGCCAGGCCATCGGGCTTGCCGACGGGGTTGTGCGTTCAATCCACAGCGAGCGTGAAGCCATGGATACTGTTCAACGCGCACTTCGTCAGCGAAAAAAGCTCGTTGCTCAATATGAGTCACGGGACGATCGAAACGAATGGGATGACCGTATGGCTGCCATCGAAAAGGCAGCTGATAAGCAACGATGGACCGAGGCAGCGGAGTTATTGAGCGCAATGAGTCAAGGCCTGGACAAAGAAGGTAAAGCAAGCGAAGAAGCACTTGAGTTGTATGATTTCGTCATGGATGAATGGCGTATCTTGCGCAACCAATGTGAAGCTGCACACATTTCTGTTGAGGACAAAGATCGGAGGGCTGCAGAAGAGGCCATTGCTTTAGCAGAGGAAGGTCTTGGCGTTGGACGAGTAGAAGATTGTCTGGAGCACCTCGGGACTGCAGATGCCGCCATGGAGCGATTGCGCCGCCGAATCTAAGACGAAAGGTCAAGAAGACCCTTGTTTTGTATGGCCTTCAAATCGAGGCCGCCTGGGAACCCAAGGTCGACTGGCATGCCACCAATGGTGACCACAAAACCAGTGAGGTGCAAAAATAAACACGCGGGAAGGGCGGACTGATCGATTTTAGCCAGCATCTTCCAACCATTGTTGCCTTTCTTTGCTGCAATAGTCAATTCGTTGTCAGGTCCATTCGCAATCCATGCATTGGCCGACCAAGCATGCTGCCGTTCAGACTTCTTGTTAAACTCTGGAGGGGGAGAAACTACGTGCTTATTTGCCCATACCTCTGCAACATTCAACCCAGTTTCAGTTGCCCATTCCATATCGGTGATTTCACTCGAAGTTAGGGGGGTGAGGCCAGACCGTGAAAGGTGGCCGAGCAAGGCCCTCAAGTGCGGGTGGCGTCCATGCTCCTTTGCAAGTTCCTCTGCCATGACAACAGCCGTATTCACCCGCCCTTCATCCAGATGCAGTAAGCAGCGAACCACCTCGCCATGAATCCATGATTCGATGGCGTTTTTCTTGATGAACCGTTCAAGCAAGTCAAGCGCATCTTCGCTTTTTCGAGCCAAACGCATCCTCGCAATGTCACCAAGAAGGAACATCCGACCTGCCGGTGTGTTCAAACTCTTCAGTTCGGAGCACGCAGTGTTTGATTCAAAGCGTTGTACGAGATCGATGTTTCTTTTCGTGGTGCTGTCCATGGCAAGTAATGGTTTGTACCTCTCGTCGAGTGGTCGGCTTTTGGGCTTAAAAATGGAGGCAACCCATTGAAGACGTGCGCTTTCAATGTCATCCTCTGCCAAGAGGTTCAAGCGGGGTTTTGCTTCAGGTAAATCACGCTGAGCGAGGCTCGCTGCGGCCAGAGTTAGTCGTGCCATTTCTGCTTCTTTCCCACCGCGTAAAGCCAACAGAGATACGGCCTGTTCTTCTGCTTCGTTCCATCGTCCAAAGCCAGAATAGAGCGTCATGATCGCTCCGGTTTTTCGCCCTAATGCAAGCCCATCTAATTCCTCGCCGTGGCCTTTGAGCACACCATCAAGTTGTCCGAGGGCTTTCACCCACTCATCATTGGCAATGAGTGTTGCCAGGGGCTGTTTCTTGAGGTAAATCATATCCTCCATCTCAGAAAATCGTGCACGATTTCCTTCAACTGCTGCATCAAATGTAATGTCATCGAGGCGAGAACCAACGCGCAGCGATTTCGTCCATATGGTGAGGAAAGCAACTTGGCCTCCTGAAGACAGCATCCACGTCAATTCCTCAAGGGCGTCCTTGGTCAAAACGCTGCAAACAGTCGAATCCCAGGCGCCACATTGTGCCTGCTGAGGCAGAAAACTGGAATCCCAGAACGTGATCATTCCCAACGCAAGCAGAAGCATGGATTGACCGGCAAACCCGGTAAAACAGAAATTCAACACTTTGGCTTGCTGCGAGCGTTCTGCACGAAGCAAACGGCTGTCGGCGAGTTTGATGCCTCCAGCACCAGAAACGTCTTGCACGTCCAAGAACAAAATTCTAGCAACTTCATAGACAAACAAAAACCCGATGATAGCGACGTTCAAAAGTAGGAAAAGCAACACCATAGAGACAATAGGCACCCTAATGCCTTCAACTGGAATAAACGAAAAGAGTTCGATTAAGCCAAACCCTAGCAAGCCGCCTTCTTCCATAAATGTGGTCTGTGGCCGATACTCTGGTAGAGCGAGAACTCGATCCGAATGAGAAAGCAGGGTTGGGTTCCACAGCAGTACTGCAAGCGAAAGGAAGGTGTTGAATGCTACGAACGGCATTGCTACGAGGTTGAAATTAACGATTTGAGCAACAGCCTGCTGACGGGCGGTTGGGTTATGATTGTGGAAAGGAGAAGGTTCGCCTCCAGCGATTTTCTTTGAAGACTGGCGTAGCGCCCGCCATGAGGACCCAAGAATTCGCCCGTAGGCCAAAACCGACGGTGAGAACATGGCGAATGCTGCGATACTAAAGCGGCGGTTATCTGGGACATCTAACAAGCCAAGTGCGATGTAGAGCATCGCTACCAAGCCCATCCAAAAGGCAAGAAGAATGATGTAACTATAGCTACGAAGGGCACTGGAATCTTGCAACGAGGCACGATCTTGGCCAATCGGTTTGATGACCTGTGCACCCAATGAAGAGCCACTGGAAACAAGCGCTGGAAGCGCAATGAACATCAATGCAATCGCCAATGATGGAGCATGATAGCCCTCTGCGAGTTCGAATCGAGCCATCAAGAACTCAAACAGGAGAATCAAGACCCCCACCAGAGCAAACAAGTAGGTCGTGACTCCGAATCGCATTCCAGGAGAGCGAAGTAAAGCCTTGGCATCTTCAGCGCTATGGGTCACTTGATGCACTTCATAGCGTAATTCCCCAGTCTCAAACGCAACTTGTAATCCTCTAAGTTGCCGTGGAACGACTTGCCTCCAAAAGAACCACGCTGTCGATGCCGCAAGAAGCATTGGCACCACGGCTGCGAGTGAAAACCCGTCAACAATTGGTGGTGCGTTCATCAAAAAAACCTCGCTCAATCATCTGATTCGACAACAACAATGGAGGGTTGCGCTACTTTCGAATCAATCTCATCCCTCAATGCGGTGATGAACTCTTCAAGACCCATACCACTGATTTGGTCACCATTTCGAGCACGCAGACTCACTGTGCGTCCTTCTGCTTCGCCATCACCCACAATAGCCATGTAGGCTGGTTGCAGCTTGCGGTGGTTACGGATTTTTTTACCGACCGTGTCATCACCATCGTCAACGAGAACTCGTATTTCATGTGATTTCAGCGCTTCAGCAACCTCATTTGCATAGGCCTTGTGCTTCTCTGAAATTGTGATGATATGAACTTGAGTCGGGGTGAGCCATGTCGGGAACTTACCTGCAAAGTGTTCGATGAGAACGCCACAGAATCGTTCCATTGATCCGAATGGTGCCCTGTGAATCATGACTGGACGATGGATTTCACCATCACTTCCTTTGTATTCAAGGCCAAATCGTTCTGGTAGATTGTAATCAACTTGAACCGTTCCAAGTTGCCACTCCCTGCCGATGACATCCTTGACCACGAAATCGATTTTCGGGCCATAGAAAGCAGCCTCGCCTTGTTCCTCTGACCAATTGACACCAAGTGATTGGGCCGCTGATCGGCAGGCTTCTTCGGCCTTGTCCCATCGATCTGAATCGCCAACATACTTGTCTGAATCAGCATCTCGAAGCCCCACTCGAACACGGTAATCCGTCATACCGAGTTTCTCAAAAATGATTTGGACCAACTCGATGCAACCAAGAACTTCCTGAGCGATTTGATCTTCTGTCACAAACAGGTGAGCATCATCTTGAGTGAAACCACGAACACGTGTCAAGCCAGAAATCTCCCCGGACTGTTCCCAGCGGTAGACCGTACCAAACTCTGCTAAGCGTAGGGGTAGGTCACGGTATGAGCGTTGCTGAGAAGCGTAGATCTTGACGTGATGAGGGCAGTTCATTGGCTTCAACATGTAGCCATCAATCTCCCCCGCTTTCATCATGTTTGATAATTCACCACAAGTGCACCCCTCGTCTGCCAATTTCTTCATCAATTCCTTCTCGACCATCGGCGGGTATTGGGAGTCTTGGTAGTACGGGAAATGACCTGATGTCCGGTAAAGATCAAGTTTACCAACGTGAGGCGTAAACACTTGAGAATAGCCTTGTCGGCGAAGATGGAATGATATGAAGTCCTGAAGTTCTTGACGAACGATGGCACCTCTTGGCGTCCATAAAATCAAACCTTGACCTACTTCTTCATCGATGTGGAACAATTTCAAATCTTTACCTAGTTTTCGATGGTCACGTTTCTTGGCTTCTTCAAGGCGTGTTAGAGTTGCTCGTAGGGCCTCTTTGGAAGGCTCCACAATGCCGTATATTCGCACCAACTGTTCTCGATCTTGGTCCCCCCTCCAGTAGGCAGAGGACACGCTGGTTAGCTTGACGTGCATGAGGCGTGAAGTGTTTGGAACGTGTGGGCCAAGACACAGGTCGTACCAGTCATCTTGTTTGTATATGGTCGAGCCACCGCCATCTTCGATTTTATCGTTGATAATCTCGATTTTGTAGGGATTGTCTGCAAAGTGGTCTTGGAGTTCTTCATCTGTAAGTTCGATTCGTTCGACCGTGAAGTTCTTGCGTGCAAGTTCCTGCATTTTCTTTTGAATCGGTTTCAAGTCAGACTCTGTAATTGCCTCCATAGCAAAATCGTAGTAGAATCCCCGGTCGATGGCCGGGCCAATAGTGGGTTTTGCATTTGGATAAATTGAGGTGACGGCCTGTGCAAGAAGGTGAGCTGCGCTGTGGCGCAAAATGTGCATACCTTCGTCGGATTCTGAGAATATACCCTCGACAGAGCAATTCTCTTCCAACTCAGTTGCCATGTCCCGGTCGACCCCATCAACACGGGCAGCAAGGCAACCGTGTTTGCGCCCAAGTGCATCGGTGATGACCTCGGCGCATGTGATCCCTGAGGTGTATTCATTGACAGTTCCATCTGGCAAAGTCACGTTGATGAGTGGCATGTTAATCGCTCCTTCAACCCCTACGGGGTTGCTTCTCCCTCATCAAACCACCACTCAATTATTCAACGAGAACGCCATAGTGAGGCGTTTGTCACCAAGGGAATTTCAAATTCCAGTAAATGCAATCGAGGAGGATGCACTGGATGCCAAGCAAAATCGATCCGACAAGCATAGCCCCGCCGCCAGACACATCGTCTTGCCAAGCCGAATATCCTAACAGCCCCATCATGATGTTTCCAATAGAGGCAAGCACCAGCACACCGATGACGAGGATTGGTGTCCAACTGTAATCATGATCAAGGTGGTAAATCGTGGCCTCAAGCCAAAGGGCGCTAGGTATCACCAGCATGGCAAACGCGAGCAAGAGCCGCCCGCCGCCATGGCCGTCAGATTCGCCCCACGGCCAGCGTAAATCTGCAATGACACTGGCGTCGCTTTGATAGAGAATAACCCACCAATACATCAAGAAACCAAACGCAGCTAAAAACATGAACGGAACGATAAATTTGGCTTGTGACCAAGGAATACCGCCCCAAAGTGCTTCTTTGTCAGAGGCGTGGGAAAGCCCATACATGTAGGACACAAGGACAAGGGTACCGAAGATGTAGATGAAAATGCGAAGGAACTGCCTAGAGACTTCCATGGCAGTCCTAGGAGCATTTGATTGATAAGCACCTGTATCGGACTTACCATTCCACGTCGAATTCATCGCCAATTGTACTCGATGCTTGTTCACTTACCGGAGTGATTTCGTTGTCGACATCTGTAGATTCAGATTTCACTGCTTTCATTTGGGTGGGTGGAGACACAACAAACTCTTCACGATCTTCGACTGCTTCGTATGTTTTATTGTACTCAATTGGCCGCGCAATGGGCTCTTCTTGGAGCTCTTTTTCGACCTCTTGAGTATTCGTTTTAGGTAGGTTTGCTTCCCCAACTTTGAGTTCGGAGAACCCTTTGGCAAGAGCATCTTCGAGCGATGGTGCCTGCTTGTTATGACGGCTCATGTCGATGTCAAAGCCAATACTGCACATCAATGCTCGCCCTTCAGGTGCATTCACTCCTCGCTTTCTGATGCGATTGTTGGTTCCACAAAGGTCACTTCGGGTAAGAATGAGAGAATAGTGCCAAGGATGCCCGCAACCAACACATATTCCCAAGCTGCACCGGTATTGATCGCAGGCTCGAGGGCTTCTGTGCAAAATTCAAGCATGTCCGATGCTGATGCATTGTATGCATCCCAATCAAAATCATCGCCCCAAACAGCAATTTGTGTCGTGATCATTTTGAATAAGCCAATTGCAGCGCTGAGTGCAGCCCCAAGCCTCAACCAGAGGATGCGTTTGAACGAGGGGGAATACCACCAGATTTTTGCAGATACAAAGGTGACAAGTAAACACCAGTACACTCCGTTGTAGAAAATATCCATTGCATAATGACCGTGCATCGGACCGTCGGTATCCCAAGGCACCGTACCAATTCTAATGCATGAGAATGCTCCGATGAGGCCCGGAAATACCGCGAGATGGTTGAGGCCATGCCATAGGTTGGAATGCCCTTTTTCAGTAAGTCGAGTCATGTTCATTGAGTGCAATTCCATGACAATCCAGAACACAAGAAAACCGCTGGCAAGTGTGCCAACTGTGAAGATGGTGTCTCCTGGCTCATACAAATCAAAATCGGAGATATAAGGAAGCCACGCCCTGCATCCATTCATGATCCAAGTCGCATAACCAAGGACAAGCCAAAGCGTCGTGGCGGAGACCATCGTCAAGATGGCAAGACGTCGTCGTTGCATGTGCTCCATAATGGGCTTCGCAGCACTGTTGTCATTTGAGGCCATCGCCAAAGCAATTCACGCACAGGCCTTCTTGAAGGAGAACCTCCACCGGCAACCATGCGCATCGGTTTGGTGGTCAATCCTGACGCCGGGCTTGGCGGAAGACTTGGATTCAAGGGAAGCGACGGTCGGGCGGCTGAAGCCCGCGCTGCTGGAGCAGAAGACCGGGCAGGTCCTCGAATGGAGCAAGCTCTTCAAGCCCTTTCGGTTTTGTTAGAAGGTTCACTTAACAGGAACGAAACGGAAATTCTCCTGTTAGGATGGGACGGACGCATGGGCAGCTCTTGGGTGCCTCCGTCATCCACAAGGATGAATTTCGAATCCATTGGCACGACGCCAAAAGCAACCAGCGATGAAGACACACTGGCCCTTGTCAATAATCTCGTTGATGCTAAGGTAGAGGCCATAGTTTACGCAGGAGGCGACGGCACAACAAGGGACATCGTCAAGGCGTTGGAACACCTTGGTGAGGCTGCACAAGAAATCCCCCTGGTTGGCGTCCCAGGCGGCGTAAAAATGCATTCAGGCTGCTTTGCGACCACACCAAAAGCGGCCGCAGAAGTCGTGTTAGCATTCATCCTTGGCGACCTACGTTGCGCCATTACAGAGGTTATGGATCTTGACGAAGACGTCTACCAGCAAGGCGTTTGGAAGGTGCGAATGTATGGCGAGGCTTGGACACCGTCAAGCCCTAGATTCATGCAAGGGGCAAAGGAACAAGTAGAGAGGTCTAGCGAAGTGGAAACCATTGAAGGGCTCGCCCATCATGTCCAAAGCTTGCTTGAAGATCAACCAGATTTAATGGTGGTTTGGGGCAGCGGAGGGACACTGCGTCGAATGGGCGAGAACGTTGATGTCGAATTGACCTTGCTCGGGATTGACGTTCAAGGGCCTGAAATCAACGGCACAAGAACCCTTCATCCAGACCTTAACGAACAGCAATTGATCGAGATTCTTTCCGGGCATGTTGATCGAGAAGGGGCTTCTCGTCCAACACTCTTACTTCTCTCCCCGATGGGTGGTCAAGGCTTTTTGATAGGTAGAGGCAATCTCCAGTTGTCACCTAATGTGCTTCGAATCGTAGGCTTTGACAACATCCTCGGTGTTGCAACACCCTCCAAACTGATTGGACTTACTTCTGTTCGAATTGACACAGGCGATCCTCAACTCGATGAGAAGTTCCACGCAAAGCGGTTCATCAAAATCTTACAGGGCTTCCGAACAACTCGACTCATTCGAATTGAAGAGGCGTGATGGTAAGCATATCGTTCATGATTCCGACTTAACATGAAGGAAAAGGATTCTTTCAAATTGATAAAGCAAACACCAACAACTTTGATGTCTAAAGGGCGTTTGAGACATATTAACGGTGTTGACAATGGACCGATTGTATTTGCTTTTTGTTTCCTGCCTTTTGCTCGTCTCACCCCTCGCAGGATGCATGGGGAGTGAAGTTTCAGAAGAAATTCAACCTGTGCAGGAATTGCAAGAGGTGGATAATCCATGTTCAGAACCTTCTGAACTCTTGACTCAATCAACGATTGCAATCACGGTAAACAATGAAGAACGGGTGTTTCGATTGTCAGCCCCAAGTTCAGATGCCGGTTCAAAATTGGCCCTCATCATTGCCTTCCATGGCGGGGATGGTTCAGATGAGGATTTCCAGCAACAGAGTGAATTTGACCAATTAGGAGAACAAGAGAAGTTCATCATGGCCTATGCTATTGCTGAAGATGGTCGAACTGCGGCTGAGGGTGAGTGGTTCCTCAATACGGCTGCAACCTCAACTGAAGACAACGACTATGCTGAAGCGATTGTTGATGAACTCTCCAGTGTCTATTGCGTCGACGAAGACCGTGTCTACGCAATTGGCTATTCCTTGGGATCCATGTATACCTACGAGATAGCCTGTCAGTTGAATCATCGATTTGCTGCTGTAGCTTCGTTCGCCGGAACGATGCCTATTGACCCTGAAACATGTGACTTAGTGGGCAGCATGGCCGTGATGCATATTCATGGTAAGTTAGATTATATCATTGATTATGATGATGATTGGGATTGGAAAGATGGCGAGCATGAAGGCGTTGGCACCATGAGCAGCGTTCCAGGAATGATTGATTCCTGGGCCCTTCGAGCAAATTGTGAATCGGATGAGGTCAATGCCGATTTCACCCTTGAGCACATCATCCATGACGGTTGTTTTGGGGAGACCAGAATAGAACACTATGGCCTTGAAATTCATGAGCACACTTGGCCGGACGAAGTTGACGGAACCAGCACCTATCAACTGATTTGGGAATTCCTCAGTGACTTCACAAACTAGGTCTCGACCATGTCATTTCACAAATAAGTCGTTGAGGGTTAGCTTTGCTTCGACGAAGAGAAATTACGGTAAATATTCCACGCAGTAACCCATTTAGACGGAATGAACCAAAAACACAGCGTCAAATACCCCCTAGTTCAGTATTAGGCTCATGAACGGAATCTTAAGTGAAACCACCCGGGTGTTCTCACCCCGAAATATCGTAAGCTACCTGTTGGGGCTCATGGGACTCTCGGTCCTAGCAGTCACACAGTTTGTAACGGAGTTGCTACCGCTGTTGTTCGCACCACTCGTGTGCGGAACATTTGGCGTGCTCCTCTACGCATCCAAAACCCTGAACACACAACCAGACCTCAACGTAGGGCCGGTACCAAACGCTGTTCAGGAATGAGTAGGCGCCCTAAGCGCTTAGATGCCTTGCAAGGAATGCCTTTGCTCGAATGAGCGAATCTGCCCTAGCCGCTGGTTGACCCTCAACGTGTGCTCCGCGTATCCGCAATATCCGGATCACCCATCGACGCTGCCATCGCTGATTCAGAGGCAATCGAATACCAAGAAACAACTCGCCGGACATGTGGCCGTTATGGGCTATGCGTGCGGTTCGCTTCTTGATATGAACTGCCTTGGGAAGGAGCGTGTACTCTTTCTCGCTATCAAAGGAATGTTGCGCTCCTGGATAAGGATGTAGTTCTGCATTTGGCAGTTGAGGCATAAGGCCCTCTACAAAGTGGATTGGGGTCCAATCATCCAATTCACCATGAAGGATAAGAATTGGAGAAGTTGACCAGTCTTGAACCTCAGGTCGAAGGTGAGCAGCCGGGTAAAACGGTAGATGAGCGTCAAACGGGGTGCCTAACAGATCAACTAGAGGACGCCATGCGGAATACAAGGCAACCGTACCCCCCAAACTCCAGCCAGCAATTCCAATTTTCCCGATTCTAGAATCTTGCTCGAGCGCTGAACGGGTTCGAAAAGCATCCACGAGCATCATAGCATGGGTGACAGAAAGTTGGTCATCTACAGTAGATTTGATCGAGCGTGAGATGAAGGAATTCACCTTACACACCGCTAAGCCCGCATCGAGCCATGCATTGACGTGGTCGCTGTGATGTGCACCCCAACCTAAGCTCCCGTGGAGTGCGATGACGCAACCGAACGGCCCTTCACCTTCTGGCAAATACAATTCACATTCAACCATAGTTTCCGGTGTTTTCTCCAATCCAGTGAGTATATGATGGATTTCGAATGGTGAACGGGATTGAACTTGAATGCGCTCGACCATGTTCGTTCGACACCTTCCTTCACTTCAAAGGTGGCCAGTTGAGTAGAGGGTAATCTCTTCATAGACCATGAATAATAATATTTTAAGGAAGTATCATTAATAGTTTTTTTTAAATTGTTAATAGCATCCGCAGAACCATGGGGACAGACGATACGCCATCAGAGGGGGAGAATTCAAGGGACGCAACTGATGATTTCAAGCAGGTGCATGATGTCATTATTGTTGGCGCAGGTGCGGCAGGAATTGGCGTTGCGATTTCAGTAGCCCACTCGGGTGTCGAGAATTTCCTCATCGTTGATCGCGAAGGTGTAGGGGCATCATTTGCAGCATGGCCCGAAGAAACGAGGTTCATCACTCCATCCTTCCCGAGCAACTCAGTTGGTATGCTGGATTTGAATTCTGTTGCCATTGGTGTTTCTCCCGCATTCAACATGAGGATTGAACACCCCACTGGCCAAGAATACGCAAAGCATCTGCAAGGACTTGCAAATTATTTCGAGTTGCCTATTCGTGAAAACACCAATATTCTAAGCTTGGAAAAAATTGATGATTTGTTCCATTTAGAAACCAAAGAAGGGACGCTACGGGCCAAGAAAGTCATTTGGTCTGCAGGAGAGTACCAATACCCTTCCCAAGGAGCATTTTCAGGAAGCGACCTCTGTTTACACACTTCCAAAGTAGGATCATACGGCAATTTAGACGGTGAAGACTACCTGATTATAGGCGGGTACGAAAGTGGAATCGATGCCGCTTACCACCTTTCCAAGAGTGGAAAGAGTGTTCGTGTGTTTGATCAAAATTGTCCATGGGGAGAAGAAAGTTCAGACCCTAGCGTGGCTCTTTCCACGTACACATTCGAACGAATTCAAAGCGTTGAGTTTGAGACCAATGTAGAGTTATTTGGTGAAATGTCTGTTGAGTCCATCACGCATGACGGCTCAACTTATGAGTTGAAAACTGATGATGGGCAGGTGTTCCAATCTGAAAATCAACCTCTTCTTGCCAATGGCTTTGACGGCAGTCACAAATTTATTTCCGATTTGTTTGAACAACGAGACGACGGATTTGCTGAACTCACTGATCAAGATGAATCTACGATCACCCCCGGACTTTTCCTGGCTGGCCCAATGGTACGTCATGACGGGCATATCTTCTGTTTCATTTTCAAATACCGCCAACGATTTGCAATTGTAGCAAAAGCCATCGCTGAATCATTTGATTTACCCACTGAAGAATTTGTAGAAGCCTACAAGGGATGGGGGATGTATTTGGATGATTTATCATGCTGCGGTCAGGAGTGTCTGACGTGTTAAATTTGGAGAAAATGCTGACTGCTGAATGGCTTGGACAAACAATTGCCAGCGCATGCTGGATTGTCAGTGTCTTCGTTTACGCAGATGGAGCATTACCTGGGAGCACCGGAGATTGGCTACAGCTCGCTGCAGCATCATCTTGGATGGTCGCAAATATATCCTCGATTCTCTCGATAAAACAAGACTCTTGAACCATTGGCTGAGCATGGATATGCCAACGCTGCTATGGTCAAGCAAACGCTCTTAATTATACGAGTAGTATTTCGTTGATCACCGTCAATAGACCGACAATCAAAGCGAGACTCAGCAATGCATTGGTGAATCCGCCTGTATCCTCTACTGGCTCTCCCCTGAAGGTCATGCCATCTTCCATTCCTTCGCCCTTGAGTCGGAAATAGCTGATGAGAACCAGGAGCATAACCAAGGGGACAGTCAAGATATCCATTTGGTTTGCATCGCTTGTTGTGCGGGCCAAACCTGCAACGAGTCCCACATAGGTGGTCACTGTTGCGGCGATGAAAGCCATTGCTGAAGGGTGCATAATAGTCCACTTACCTTTTGCACCATCCGTTAGGACCAATGCGGACCAGAGTGTGTACACAAGAAGCAGTGACCCTGTAACGGACACTGTTGTGGGAAATGGAGCACCTAAACCTGCAGCGGTGTCTAGATCACTAACCCATGATTCGCCTGCCGGGAATCCATCTGCAATCACATTATCTGGTGTGAATATCATCCTCAGAGAATAGTATAATCCTGACAAAACGAGGAGCATGAGCGCAACCATCGCAATCTTGTCATCGACCTTCAAACCAGGTTTGAAATCAGACAATCCCTCGTTCACACCCTCCTCACGCAGGAGTGCGTAAGCGGCGATGTAAACCAGCGTCACGAAAATTGAAACGTACTTTGGAGTCTCGCTCGCTGCGCTATCTGGGTTCCAGTTCATCCAAATACAAACAGTCATTGTAGACATACCGATAATCACGGGCAACATAATTGTCCACTTGCCCTTAGCCCCTTCAAACAGAATAAGCATGGTGGAAATGAAAACACCGAAAAATAGTACACCATTAAAACCGGTTTCGACACCACCCATTCCGTATGCAACATCTTCACCAAGCATACCGGCAAGGCCGTTGTCAATAAGAGCAAATCCAGTGTCACCTCCAGTGACATATTCGGTGGAAAAGAACATGAAACTAATTGAGTAAATCAACAGCAGGAAGGCCGAAATTCCTAGACATATTTTAGCGGGGTTTGATTCAATTTTGAACATATTATTCGATCCGTGCTAATCAATTTAATTCTTAATGGTAATGGCAGAAATAACGATGGAAAGGGCATTTTTATGGGTGTTTCCAAATGCTCAAAGTAGCGGTTTGCAGATCAACAGGACCTGTTTGATCGGACGCATGAGCAGTGGGTACGTTTTGCTCAGAGCTGCCCTGTTGAAGCCTTGAGCAATCCCAAGAATGGTGGGCTTGGTCGCCCTGGACGACTCTTGAACTCGGGATGGTATTGAACACCGACATAATATGGATGATCGTTGAGCTCAAAAATTTCACACCTCTGGCCAGTTTCATCTTTACCGACAAAGACCAAGCCTTCTGCTTCGATGCGTT
>VMHT01160564.1_pt1 | contig 17311 bp, 10 predicted proteins | sample 4693611 | NCBI WGS metagenome assembly VMHT01 (sample SAMN12280063, study PRJNA550983) | marine metagenome | isolation source: seawater sampled from same location over 5 years 0.02-0.2 micron viral filtrate | place: USA: collected off the coast of southern California halfway between the port... ...
TTGGTAATCTTGCATCATTAATAGTTCCAGAAGATATATTTGACGCATTTGTTGTGTCTGTAGTAGCTGAAGCGGCAAGTCCTGCAATTTTAGTATTTGCTATTGCAGCATTTGCGTCAATATCTGCGTTATCTATTTGCCCTGCTGGAAGGTTAGACAGGTCTTCTCTTAAAAGTGTATGTCCAGATTGTGTTGTGCCGTCATGTACAACAAGTGTATCCTTGTTTAAATCAACAGTAACTTCACCCTCGGCTCCAGTAAAGCTACCATGTTGCGAGGTTGTTCCTCGTCTTAGTTTTAATAATTTTGCCATTTATAAAGTTCCGAAATCGAGAGTTAAGTTTGCACCATCTATAGTTCCTGCGGTTACAGTTCCAGTAAAAGATGGATTATTTATAGGTGCTTTTGTAGCTATAGTGTTTGTAGTTGTAGTTGCATAGTTTGCATCATCTCCAAGAGCTGCTGCTAATTCATTTAGCGTGTCTAAAGTTCCGGGAGCTGAATCAACTAGCCCTGCAACTGCTGATCTCACATAAGCAGTTGTAGAAACCTTTGTTGAGTTATCAGATTGAGCTTGTGTTGTTGCAGTTACTCCGTTGGATAAAGTAGTACCAGTAATTCCTAATGCTGATATGTCTTTCCCATCAACTGTTCCAGACACAAGAATGTCTGCATTAATTGTTTGATTACCAGTAAATGTATTTGCACCTAGACCAGCTAAGTTACCAGTAGCTGTAACACCACCTTGCCAAGTTGAACCATTGTATATTCTTAACTCATTAGTTGAATTATTGAAATATAAATCTCCAGCAGAAAGTGCATTACTACCACCATCTGTTGATGGGTTAGACGATGCAATTTGATATAAATCAGCAAAGTTATTTACATCTGATATATTTCCAGCAACAGTATTTATATTTGTTGCGTTAGAAACTGCTGAGTTTATATTTGATGCGTTAGAAACAGCAGCATTTATATTTGTTGCGTTACCAGCTACAGCGTCAATGTTTGTCTTATTTGAGTTAACAGCATTGATGTTTACAGTATTATTCTGAACAGCAGTAATATTAGCTTCGTTATTTTTAACGGCTGTAATGTTTGCGTTATTACCAGCTACAGCAGTTACATCAGATGCAATACCAGCAACCGTCGTTACGTCCGCATTTATTCCAGAAACTGTATTTATATTTGTAGAATTATTTTTAACAGCCGTAATATTTGTCTCGTTACCAGCTACTGCATCAATATTTGTTTTGTTTGAATTGACAGCATTAATATTAGTTTCGTTATTTTTAACAGCATTAATGTTAGTCTCGTTATTCTTGACTGCATTAATGTTTGTTTCGTTAGCAGCTACAGAATTAACATTTGCAATATTAGTTCCAACAGTATTTACATTTGCAATGTTGGTTGCAACTGTGTCTATTTCAGATGTACCTTCGTTTAGGTCATCAGCAACAGTAGTTATTTTTGCAATGTTTGTTGCAGTTGTATTGACGTTGGCAATATCTGCTCCAACTGTATTAATAGAGTTATTACCTGAACCAGTATTGACAGCCTCAGTTATTAAACCTAAATCTTCTAGAAAAGTAACATGACCAGCAACAGTATTAATATTAGTAATAGTTGACTGGTTAGGTGTGATTGGTGAGAAACCGTCTCCTGCGGTTCCGTCATAAACCATCATTACTTGGTTAGCAGAACTATCAAACCATAAATCACCAATAGTTAGTGACGTACCATCAGCTCTTTGTGTAGGAGCTGTAGTTGAGATCTGATATAAGTCAGCAAAGTTCTCAATGTCAGTTAAATTATTACCGCAAGCCACCACCTGAGTGATGTTTGTAGCAACAGTATTAACCTCAGTAGCTTTTGCCTGTAATCTATGGAAAGCATAAGTATGTAATGTACTTGTTGTCTCAAGTATCATTCCAAAGCCTGAAGGTATAACTCCAGTTACTCCTGTAATAGTGACAGTGTTACCAGTTCCTGCACCATTTGCGATGGTGACTGTTCCAGAACTAGGAGTGAGATTTGTTGATACAGCTTTGACAGAAACAACAGTGCCATTACCATTGTTGATATCAGGGTTAGCTGCTGGGAAAGAAGTTTCATTTGCTAAAGGTACGAATCCACCTGTGTCATCAAGTAGATCAATTATTCTTGCGTCAATAGCAGCAGTAGTTGCTACTTTGGCATCTGTACCAGACCATGTATCTCCACTAGCAATAGTTTCTGAAGAATCCTGTCTTAGGAATAAACCTTCAGCTTCTGTTTCTGTGTAGTATCTGTTGTCTAGTTGACCAGCATTTAATTCAGTCTCTGTGTAATATCTGTTGTCTAACTGACCAGCATCTAACTCAGTTTCTGTGTAGTATCTACCATCAACTGCACCTCCAGTTAATTCACTTTCTGTAAAATATAAATTGTTTAACTGACCACCATCTAGCTGACTTTTTGTGTAGTACCTAGGGTCAAGAACACCACCATCGAGTTCTGTTTCTAAATAATATCTATTGTCTAGCTGTCCAGCATCTAGTTCGTTTTCTGTGTAGTATCTATTATCTAATTGACCAGCGTCTAGCTCAGTCTCGGTGTAGTACCTATTATCTAATGTACCTACTTCTATATCTTCTTCTTTAATACTTCTGTTAACTACGTTGTCTCCAGAAACAGTTATATCTGTAGGAAGTGCTCCAGATCCTAACTTAGTCATTGCGATGGAATCGTCAAGAAGTTTAGAACCTTGTATATTTGCACTAGCACTTACATCAGCATCTTTTATAGTGCCATCAACTATGTTATCAGTGTTGACAGTAATGCCTGTTGGTAATGCACCAGTAGCAAGTTTTGAAAGTCCTATAGCTGCACTTGCATTTATATCAGCATTGACAATAGTTCCATCTAATATTTTGGCAGATGTAATTGAATTATCTCTGATGTCAGAACTTTTAATTTTCTGTTGTTGCTCTTGATTAGAATATAAACTTTGATCTAAGTTATTATTTAAATCTCCAGCTCTAATAGACGAACCAGCAGCAAATACTGCCTTACCTGAGTCTACATTTGTACGTCTATAAATATGAATATCATCTGCGGGATTGCCACCACTTGCAGCATTTGGTGCTGTATTAAAAACAACGTTTGTGCCAGAAATGGAGTAGTCGTTGTTAGTACCACTTGTGTTTTCAGTTTTTTCAACTCCATTAACCTCTACAATAAGATCGGAGTTCTGTAATATTGGAAATGTGTAACCGAAAGTGGTAGAACCATTTCCGGTATAAAATTCTTCAGTTGTTGCCATTTGATTTTACAAACGATTTGCTAAGTTTTGAAGTCTACGAATTTCGTCGACATCATTAAGTCGGGTGGCTTCTTTTATTCTTTTATTATAAAATTCTTTCTTTTCAACGTTACTACGATCTGAGATTCGATCTAACGCAAATTCTTGTGCCTCTGATAGTGCTTTACGTAATCGTACCTGTACATCATTAAATAATTTTCTATCTAATACTGCACCAGTTTTAGAAGTTTCTTTATATTGAGCTCTAAAATTTTTACCAGCCGCAGAGTTCATAATTTTTCTAATTTCTTTTTTAAATATTTGATCTTCACCCATTAATCTAGTAACTTCTGATCTTTGTGGTCCACTTAGTTTCACACCATTACCATCAGTTTGTAGTTGTGGTCTACCATCAAACTCTACATCTATAAGAAATTGTTTTTCTGGAGAAATACCATCTCTCACCTTAAATACAGGTGCATAAGCATTCCATGCTCTTGTAAAAAAACTATCTGGTTCTCTAACTTTACCACCATCTACCCAGTCGTATGCAGCAGGAAGGTTTCCTTTTGCACCGGGGTTTCTGTTAGCTACAAGTTGTGTAAATTCGTTTTCTACTTCTTTTATCCCGGGACTCATTAATCTAGATAGTTCATTTCTAAGTCCACTCCCGGGTACGAGTCCGTTACCAAAACTTGCAGCCCAACGAGCTGTTGCACTTGGGTTACCTTGTAGTACGTCGTATAATGGTTCTATACCAGCTAAGAATGTTTTGTTTGTTAGGTTAGCACCTATCACATACATCATCTTCTGCATACCAAGTTCCAAAGATGCAGGATCTAAAGTACCATCAGATCCCGGTACGTCGAAGTTATCCATGATGTCAGCAGTAACTGCAATCCAATCACTAATAGCTCCTAAGCCTTCATAGCTATACCATTTACCATCCCAACCTTTATAACTTCTAGGTTGCCAATTAAGTTGGTTTCTAGTACGTTGTCTAGTTTTATCGTAAATACCATTACCATGTAATCTGTCAGAAGTAAACATTAATGCTGCACCACTTATAGCAAATGCACCAATAGCTTTTCTGCCTTTTAATTCTGCACGTATTGTTTCATATGCCATCTCTAACTTGTCGTCAGCTAAACCAGTAAGACCTCTTTGTTCTAATAATGTTCTAACATTAGTTATTGATTGCTTAGAGAAAGGCTGTGAATAATTGTCCAAACTTTTACTAAATAAACTTAATGGATTATGTGAACCAGTAAATTTAATCATGTTTGTTGCAGTACGCGGAAACATAAAGAAAGGTCTAAGTAATGGAAATGTTCTAATAATAGAGTTAAAACTATCAACAGCAGGACTGTCTAAGTTCATAGCTATTTCTTTAGATGCAAATTCTACACCTTTGTCAGTAATCATTCCATTATCATCAAACATTTCTTTGTATAGTTTCTTATTTAATCTTTCTATACCTTTAGCTGATAACTTTTTCCTACCAGTTCTTTTTATAAGATCGTCATATACTTTACCCCTTGTCTCTATAGAACCGATAAATGCTCTAGTAAATCCGTCAAATGCTGTCATAGAGTTAGCACTAAAACGTAACCATGGATGGTTAGCTAGATCATTCATAGATTCTATTCTATCAACAATACCTGAAGGACCAAAGTTACCTGACTTTTCTTGTGCTTCTGCAAATGCTCTAAGAGCTTGTATTTCACCTTCATTTTTAATAGCAATATCTTCTCTCATTACATAACCTACAGAATTAGGATCTGTCCATGCTTTACGAAACACAAGTCTCATGTGGTCCATAGATTTTTGCATGGTATCACCTATACCGCCAAAGTACATATAACTAGCTCTTCTTAATACATCCATATCTCCACTAATTAACGCACCACCCATTGTAGCAACAGGTCTTTCTATCATTAAAGCTAAGTTAGACGCAGCAGCTTTTAGTGGTGTACCAATAGCTGAAAGAGTAGAATTGTAAATACTACCCCACACACCTTGCATAAATGCTGATTCATATTCTGGCTTTCCATCAAAAAACATTTTTGATACTATGCCAGTTTTATTTTTAAAATATGTATTTAATTCAGATATATTATTTACTTTACCGTCAGTAAACTCATAAGCTAACATTAATGGTTTTAACATTTCTGGTCGCTCAGCATTTATTGCACGTATAGTATCAATAGTATCAGCAGATTCTTTTGTTATATTTTTTAAATTAGTTAATGTTTCTTCAGTATTTTCTTTGATGTAAGACATAGCATTTTCCATAACCTTTTTCTTACCACCATGATTTGAGAAATCCATCTTTTTCATGCGGTTCCAAAGGTTAACCATATTAAGTGCCCTACCTCTTGCGTAAGATGTTTGACCTTTAATATTCATTAAATATTGTAAACGATCTAAAACTTGTTCTTGTGCTTGTTGTACAGCAGCAGTGCCATTCATTAGTCTAGCACCTTCTGCCATATCTTTTACTTGGTCAGCCATAGACTTACCCACATAAGCTTGAGCACGAGCTAGGTCCATATTCATGTAGTCGTCAAAGTATTTTTTAATAGCATTGAATACACCAACATAACCTTCAGAGTTTAAAACTCTAGTTCCTGTATCTATATCTACACCAGAAAAATTATCTATAACACGTTTCATTTCATCGACATCTAAATCATATAAAGATGCTGCTAGGTCTTCACCATTTTTAACAACTTCTTTATGTGTAATTTTTTTACCACTAGGTGATTGCCAATCTATATCTAATTTTAAATCTTTAGATAACTCTTTCATAGTTCCTAATCCAGCATCATCTAGATTAAGACCATCTTTTAATGCAGAATCAGAAAATATACTACCTACACTACCATGTACACTATCAATGTTGTTGTTAATACGTACAACGTCAACTGATGCAGATACTATACCTCCGGGATCTGTTGTTCTAAATCCTGTTTCGTAATCATCATAGATATCATGTACACCTTTTAGCGGTTGATCTAAGTCAATATTTCCTGCTTCATCTGTAGCTACTCTTATATTACGTTTACCTATATCATTAAATTCTTTAACACGTTTAGCATTGTTAACAGTGATTTCTTCGTTTGCATCACCACTAGCATACTTCCAAGTTTTTTTTACAAACTCTTTTGCTTTTTCGTTCTTTGGCAACCATTTAGTTGCATCATCTACACCTTTCATAGCTCTAGCTATTTTAGTAGCTCCTAAGAAAAAATCACCAAAGAAACTAAGACCTATGCCCTCGTTTCTATTCTTCATTCTTTTAGTATCAGGACTATCAGTGTCGAGTGTTGCTATGTCGTCAGGAATCCAACCGTATGTCTGTGGAAACATCTTTTTTAACGCACCAGTAGCGTTATCTTCAAATTCATTAAACTCTACAACTTGGTCTACTACTGCACCAGCAGCAGCGTCAATACCAGCACTACCAAACCACTTCATAAGTCGTTTGTCACCTAGTGCCCATTTAACTTTTGCATGAGCACTTGCTCCTCCTCTTTTTAAAAGTCCAGAGATACTTAGTGAAGGTATAATAATAGAAGCCATTTGTCTTACACCTTGTAAACTAGCACTTTCATACTTAGGTAACTTAGGTAAGTTTACCCCGGGTACAAGGTTTACAGTGTCTGTTAAAAAATCAATGTATCCAGCTCCAGCAGCAGCAGGGTAGTTACCCCAATTTCGTGGGTCTAAGACATTACCTGATTGACTACTAAAACTCTTACCAAAATTTTTCTTAACTTGTTCCCTATAATCTTCGACTTTAGCGTCTAATTCTGACTTAGGTTCTTTTTTTGGTTTTGGCTCTGGTTCAGGTGTAGATTGTTGTTGTGTTGTTTCCGTAGAAACCTGTTGAGATTGATCGGTAGTAGCTTGTTGTACCTGACCTTGGTCTACAGGTGTTTGTTGATTTATACCTAATTCGGCATCTTGTTCAGCAAACAGCTTTTTAGCTTCGTCTGTAATAATAGGTGCTACTTTTTCTATCTCATTTAATACTTCGTCGTTCATTTTAATTAAAGTCTTTTCTTATTGTGTTAGCTAGTGCTTCTTTGTTAAGTCCACCACTATATTTATATAGAGCTTTGTTGTACTCAAGAAACTCATAGTCATCTAACTGAGCAAAAGGATCTCCTCCAAAGTTTAAATCTATATCTAATTTAGGTAATATTTCCATTGCCGCAGCAAATTCAGGAAATGTAGTTCCATTATTTTCTGCAAATAATTTAAAGTTTTCGCCTTGTTCAAATGGTACAAGATTTATATTTTCTTTACCAGAAGTTGCGTTAACACGCACGTTGGTATTAGGTGTTTTATATTTTTCGTATTTCTTTATTTCAGCAGGATCTAAGTCTCTGTAGTCTTTTAAGAATGCTGGCTCTGTTAATCGTTCTAACCCTACAAGTTCACGCTGTCTTTGCATAACTTCAAAAGCATCTACTTGATCATCAGGATACATAGCATTATGCATTTCAGCAATCGTATGAGCTTTTGCTGGAATTGTACCAGCAGAACTACCAAACGTTTCATTAAAACTTTCTAAATATGTAGGTTTAAACATTGGTGTTGTATTTAAAGCATTAGGTACGGTTCTAATTTGCTCTCTAACATCTTCAAAATCTACTAAACTATTTGATTTTACTTTTTCAAAATCTTCACCAAAATTTGTTTCTATTCTCCATTTTCCGGGAGCTTCTTTTAGAAAGTGGTCTTTACCATTATTATTATCTTCTGTGGCTTGGTTTAATGTATTCAAAACATCTTGATAAGCTAAAGCATGTGGGTCATCTACTTTACCAGTATATGCTTCTACTTTCTTTGCATATTCTGCTTTTGCCCATCTAGCTACTTGTGTTTGACCAAACGTACCTTTACCAATACTTATTTCTGCACTAATAAATTTTTCTAATAAAGCTACATTATCTTTAGCTTGACCATTACCAGTATCTGTTTGTTTAGCAATGTTTTGCAAGTTACCATCAGAAGCAACAAGAATACCCATGCTGTTTAGTTTAGATGTGGTTAACAAACCTTTTTCAGCTAAATCCATTGCTTCTTGTTTTTGTGCTCGTAGTGCATTTTTATCTTGACTCATTTCAGAAATAACAGTGTCAAGTCTACGATCATAGTTACCACTAGATAATTGGTTAGCTCTAAGATTTTTAAATTTCTTTATATCAGCATCACTAAAACCTTCTTCATAAGTAAAACCACCTTCAGGTGTTAGATCTGCTAGTAGTTCGTCTGTCTGGTTTCTATGTCCTATTTCTAGTCCTGTCTTTTCACGTCTGTAACTTTCGTTTTCAAAGTCAGCTTTTTTCTGTTCTATTTCAGCAATGTCTGCTGCAAAATAATCACCGTAATAATACTCTTTACCATCAGCAAAGCTAGTAAATTTATTGTTATCATTTTTAGCTTTCATCTCCTTAATCATGTTGTCTGTAATAAGACCTTGGTCAGCTAAGTTTTTAGATATCTCTATAGCTTCTCTTCTAGCTGGACCATTCTGTACGAAAGGACCACGTTCATTAACATATGATATAAAACAACCACCACCACCTTTTGAATTAACACATTTGACAAAGTTAGATTGAGCAATTTGTTTACGTTGTGTATCAATCTCTTCTTCTCTACCTGTTGTCCAAGAGTTGTATGCGGCTTGTTGGGTGTCGCGTTGCTTTTCGTATATACCCTCTTCTTGTAATAATATAGGGTTTATACCTTTAAACTTTCTAAAAAACTCTCTATTATATACAGCTTCAGCAGCTTTATATTCTTCGTAGGTTGTAGCACCTTTTAGTTTTGGATCACCTTTTGGATTATATTCAGCAAGTCTTGATCTAGCATAAGCTGTTACAGCTCCTTGCTTCATAGCTGGACTCATTTTTCTAAACTCTTCTCCAGTCCAGATGTCCCCACCATTAGCTCTCCATTTAGCAGCAGCTTCGTCTATAGCTACTCCATCTTCTACAATACCGGCTTTAGCTTCTCTATAAGCACTAACTTCTTCGTCGCTAAAACCATTTTCATAATACCACTCATAACCTTTGGCAATGTCCTCCTCTCGCTTTTCATCTTCGCGTTGTTTGAAGAAGTCCCCGAGGGTTCCGGACATATTGGCTAGTAGTTTCATATCTTGACCAGCATCTTGTGCTGCGTATTTATAATTACTTAGTTCTTGTGACCAGTAATTATTCATGCCCTCGTTGATTTCTTTGTAGCTGTCAATTAAAGGAGCTACATAATCCTCGGACCTTTCGGCTTCAAAAGAACCGCCTTGAAATGAGTCTGTCATAATTTAATAAAATGCTGAATAGTTCATACCACCGGAATTAAAATCAGGTAATGAGTTGACAGGCATATCAAAGTTGGTAAATGAACCAACTCCACCAAAATCTGATGTAAATGTGCTAGAAAGATCCATGCCACCGGATGGAAAATCAAACATACCATCTTGAATACCAAGGTCTCCACCAATTCCACTATAATCACCCATCAGCCCACCTGTAGGTGCTCCTACATCTTTACTCATACCACCAGCAAGAGAACTGGCTGCGCCTAACATAGCGTTCATCATAACCATACCTGTGCCTCTCATTTCTGGAGGGTTAGGTGCCATAGAAGGTACTGGGTTAAATGCTACCTGAGAGAATAAACCTCTACGAGCACTAACCTGTCTTCTTCTAATGTTTTCTACATTTTCTTTAAAACCTGTTTCTCTAGCCATAGCAAGACCATAAGCTCGTCTACCTGTGCCTTGTAAATATTCAGCAGTATCTAAACGTTCACCTCTCGCTACGCCTCTACCAGTTTGACCACTGGCTCTACGTTTACCTAATTTTGTTCGCACAAGTTTTTTAAACGCTGCTTCATTTTGTGCTGTTACTCTACCACCTAAAGCACGTAAATTAGATTGTGCTTTAGCATAACCACGTTGTGCAGCTAGATCATTTTCATTTAGATCTATATTGTATTTGTTGACTTTAGCGCCATAAACAGAGAGTTGTTGAAACCAGTTACGCTTACGCATTTCTAGTTGACGTTCATACTCTCTTTTTCTTCTTCGATTCTCGGCTTTGATCTGTTGGGCTTGACCTATGCCACCGAGAATAGCCTTACCCGCTCCGAATATAGCTGATATTGCCACGGCAAAACTCCATAAATGATAATTGATTAGGTCCGTGTTTTACTTCCCTTAGAAATTTGAACCCTAGGAATCTCAGTAGTTTAATATGTACTTTATTGCGTTTGTCCACAATGTTCCATAATAACTTTTCTTCTCTACCCTCTACATATCTTTTTGCTTCTTTAGCAAATGTAACTGGGTAGTCTTCTATCGCAGGCGTGCATACCATCCAAATCTTTCCATCTGGAGATACTCCTGCCATGCCTGCTATTTGACCATCAGGTACCTTAAAGTACACTGAGTCGCAGTTATTCATTCCTACAACTAATGCATTTTCAGGATCATGTCCATGACCTTCGGTAATTTCTCTGTAGTCATCTGGTCGTAAATTGGAAGCTACTGCAATAGCAGCCTCCAATGTTGCTGGGTGGATGTATTTAGACACGTGTGTAATTTCTATTGGTGTATTTACCTTCCCATTGATACGAAACTATCGTAGCAGGTGAAGGGTGTTTAGATTTTACAGTAATTATTAAATTCTTATTTCTTTCATAACAAGGTATTGTGCCGGTTATATCTGGTACAAACCCTATGTTATTTGCATCATAAGCGTCGGCTATAGTTGATTCTACTAAGTGTGTAAATAAAGGTTTACCTTTTCTATTTACTTCCATAGAATATAAACCAACTTTTCCAAAATTAAATTTAACTCTGTGTATTACCAAATCAGATCTTGTATCTCTTCTTGTAGCATTACCTGATCTGTAAGTAAAGAAAATTTTAGGTAACTGTACTTGCATTTCAAATTGGTATCCAATAAGGAATGTCTCACCAGACCAGTTTCCTACTATTTCTAAATTAGAACCATTAATAGTTACGTCTGCAAATCTACCTAAGTTTGTAAAGTTTCCAGATCCTGAACTATCAGTATCATAAGCTGCTATAGCATTAGTACTTTCAAATCCTGTAGGTTTTGCAAAGGTAGTTTTATTAGTTGCACTATTATAAGTACCACCACCTGTAGTAACACTTGTACAATGATCTAAGTGTACAGGGTAGTCTTCTCCGGCAGTTACAAAATGACCATTGTCATCTAACTTAACAGAGTATTTTAATAATTGATCTTTATTGTTATTTCTTACTACAACATATAAAGAATCATCTATCATGCAGTGATAACGGATAGTACCTGTTAAAGTCCATTGAAACCATGCTTGTAATATTCTTTCATTACCAGAAGTAAAATATCTATAGCCATACAAAGTTGATGTATCTTCTTCACTAAATAATATCAATCCATTTTCTCTAGAATTAGATATAATTTTTAAATCTTTTTCAAATAATTGAGATACTACTTTACTTTGTTCTACAACTTCTGGTTCACCTTCTCGTCTAATCTGTGACATCTCAAAGAATCTACTATATTTATTAGCATTATCTAAGAATCCTATAGTAGTTCCTAAGTTAACTGGATTAGTTTTATGATTAAAGTTGTAAGAAGAAAGTCTATTTATTTTAGCTGTATTGGGATTAAGTATATCACTATCTGTAGTCAACATAAATTGTTGATTTTTTGTAAATATAACTAAACCTGTGTTGACTTGTATTGCATCAAACACAATAGCTGGGTATGTAGAACTACATGATATGTCAATAGGATCTATGTTAGAAAATGTCTGTGCAGTCTTAGCCCAGAAATTAAAGAAGTTTCCGGGACGAGACATGATAACATTCTCATCACTAAGCATTACTAATCTATTCCTAAAGAATACCATTTTATTAATAGTCTTTCCTACAAATGAAGACTGTGGATTACTACCATCAGGCTCAGTATCACCTACTTGTGCACCTTCCCATGCTACTTGAGATAATGTAAATGTCGTAGAGTTAGTTCTAACTAATTGTAATGGCATAGTAGCAGCATCAAAATTAGTTTTATCTCCCGGTCTTACACATTCTTCCCATACACCTTCACCATCTAAACCATTGTTAGCAAAGAATTTTAAATAATAATCATCTTCTTCATTTGCACTGTTAGCTACCTTTACGACAAATCCATGTTTCGATTGACGTGGTAAGTCATCTACAGTAAGAACCTCACCAGCTACTACATTTATCAAATCACTAACTGGTGTAGAAGCGTTAAATATATTTTGTTCAACACCATTTACTACATTAGAAGTTCGACTAAGATAAAGTCCATTACCTATTTGTTCTACAGCATTAAAATTTCCTGTAGCTAGTATGTCTGTTCTAAGACTACCAAGTATAGATTCTGCTGTTACTGTTGTTTTAGTGTCAAAAGCAGTAGGGTTAGGTCTAATTAATCCAAGGTTAGCTTGTACATTTGATGTACTTATTTCATCAACAGTTACTTTATAATAACCATCTTTCATGTACACATAGAAATAATCACCCTGTTGCCATCCCTCGCCCCCGTAAAGGAGGTCGTTTGTTGTGTTGTACCTTGTCCTATACTCTACGTTTGAACCAGCTCCTACAGGCGTAGACTGCCCTGTGGTGGTAATTCTAAAATATAGATTAGATCTACCTGTTTGTCCTGAAGCGTTAGATGAGTTATATATGTTTACTTGATAACTAAAATTCTGGTCAGTTAAAGGGTCTCCACTAGCATCTCTAGTACCTCCTACAGCATCATTATCAACTAAAGTACCACCACTTGTTATTTCAAATATTCTAGTCCCTACATTAGGACCTAAATCATCTGACCCGGGTCCTGCATCTTCATCACATCTAGTAGTATTATTTACTCTATTTACATGGGTATCCATATGACCATTACTGGTACAGTAGTTATTACTAGATCTTACCATGTCTACACTAATTCTAGTTGCTGTAGAAACTGTTTGAGTAGCTGTAGAATCAAATAAATTCAGTGAATACTGAGCTGCATACTTTACTGTTTTTAGTTCTAGAAATACTTCTGGAGGTCTTAATGGTTCTATAGTAGTAGCCATTGCAACAGTTTTAGTTCTGTTAGTTAAGAACGTAAAATCGTTGATAGTTAGTGTCTGTATGTCTTCATCATTACTATGTGTTAAATAATTAGCCATAGCTGTTGTAGAACCTGTAACAGTCATTTCTGAACCATCACTACACTTCCACATATTTATGTCTCCAGTTCTACTAACCTGACCTATATACTGTTCATCTTCATCTCTATAATAATGGAACCACCTACCATTAGTAGTTGAGTTATTAGTTCCATCACTAAGAGACGCTATAAATTTTCCACCGGGACGTTTAAGTAAACCATGTGTTACATCAGGTAAAACATTGTTTGCAACATTAACCTGTCCCGGAACTTTTAGTTCATCTGGCTGTTGAGAAACGCCACCGGTTAATGTAGGTACTAATTGTGTAACACTTGCCATTATCTAATTAATGCTTTGTAAGGTTTATAGGCGTCATATCCTTGATTCTCTTGGAATCCAAAGAAACTAGGATCTCCTTGCTGAGTCTCATATTCCATGACGTTTGCTCTATTTTGAGCTTCTTGACTTTGTAATAATTTAGCAAGGTTGGCATCTCCAACTAATTGTGTAGCTGCTCTAGTGGATGCTTTAGCTATGATATATCTTTGGAATACAGAAGGTATATCTTCAAAATCATATAAGTATGTAGCGTCTATATCTACATCGCTTGTAAACTCAAATGTATGGTTTACTTTATCATATAATTTTCCTTCTCTTTTTACAACATCAAAATTTCTAGTTGACTGTCCATCGTGTATGTCGTAACGTAACATGTTGGTAGGAATACTAATATGTTTATTTACATCAGGACTAATTTTAATATGTTCTTCTGAATTAAAATGCCATCCTTCATTCAATACATCTTTAGTAACTTCTACTAATAAATTAAATATATATGATATTTCTGGGTTTGTACTTATTAACACACCTGTCGTTGTATCTTTTAATTGTGTAATAGGTGACTGTCCTATGCTACCCAAGATAGAGTTAACTGCGGATAGTTCGGTATCGGTTGCTATTGGAGTAGTCATAAAAAAAAAGGGAGCCGAAGCTCCCGTATAAAGAATAAATTAACCGTTCGCTGGGTATGTTGTACCGAACGCTGTTGGTGCAGATGCTCCAACGTATAGTTCAACGGCTGCTGCTGGGTTGAGGAAATCTGCTCCCATAGCTAGTCTTCCAAGGATTACGTCACCTTGGTAAACCACGCTAACGTCGCCTGAAGTTACCTGAACCTGTGGTCCAATAGCTTCTACAACTGCTGCTGCTTCTTTCTGGAAAATTAATCCAGCAGATTTAGCAAAGTCTGTGCTGTTACCGTAGTTGTTGTTTAGTCCTGTAACTGAAGCTCTGCCGTCAGCTAGTGCTGTACCGACATGATCGCCTAAGTTTCCGGGAGCTGTCTTACCTGTAGTTCCGCCATAAGCTACACCATGTTTAGCCAAGAAAGGTATATTCATTGATTTGAAGATCTTAATGCCTGCAATTTCAATTACTCCGTTACCTGACTGAAGTGCTGTACCTTGTACGTCTCTGTTGATAAGTCCGTTGTTACCAGCTTCTTGGATGAGGGCATAATATTGCCTTGGGTTTAACACCCCGCATCTTCCAGAGGAGCTGACTCCTTTTTCGTCCATAGCTGCTGCTGCATCATAGAATGCGTTCACAAGAGCAGTAGAAGAATAAGCGTCAGAATCGTTTGTTGTTGTTCCAACTCTTACTTGTGTTCCACCGGGCTCCTTGAAGTTAGTCTTTGCTACTGGAGAAGCTTGTCTTGCACCTTTAGTAATTGCTCTGAAGATGAGTCTGTCATACTTCTCTGCAAGTGCGTAGCCGATCTTCTTAGAGATCTCACCACGTAATTCGTAATGTGCAAGTGTTTCATCTAGCTCATACACGAATGCTGAACTGATTAATAGGTCGTCGCAAGTTACTGTTTTTTCTGCGACTGGAGGTGCGCCATCACTGTTTCCTAAAATTGAATTTCCTGGAGTATGGAATTCCGCAGTTGTTCTACCTGTGTAGATGAACTGAAGACTCTTTCCGTTTTTCAATGTTCTCTTCATTACCATGTCACGAGCAATAGACTCATGCTGGAATCCTTTAAACATTTCTCCACTGAACAATTTAAGGTATAGTGCTCTGGCGTCACCTGCTGAATTAAGCTGACCCTGACGTGTTAGTGAGGTAGGGTTAGCAGATGACTGTTGTGCCATTTTTTTTTCTTAAAATGTAAGGGTATATATTGTCGTTCCTAGATCTAGAATGTTGTCAGTCTTAATTGGTCTTACGTGAGACTGTCACGTTTGTGGTCTATCCCACCGTATATACGGCTGATGGTATCCTCCTTGGAGGGCAAAAGCCAAATTGAGTAGGGAGGAATTGCACCTCCCACTTCGCTTAACCGATTACTCTAGTGTAAGCAACGCCACGATATACAAAAGTAACTTTCATGGTTTTCTCCTATATACCCAAGCCCCGTTCCATGCTTGAGTCGTCATGCGTCCCATGCGGGATGAACGGACGTGGCTGCCAGTGTCGGGTAACACCGGAGATGATAAAGATATTAGTTATCAGTGTTATCAGAGTTAGAAGATTCTTTATCAGTTTTCTTCTTTTTCTCTTCTTCATAAAAACCATAGCCGGTGATGCTTGCTTTCATTTTATCTGATTGATGAGTCATGTTTATTTAAAATGAACATTAAATGTATAAGTTATTCTTTTATCTGAACCTACTTTAGAGCAGGGTACAAAATGTGTTAGGTAAGGAGGGAATAAAATAACATCTCCCTCTGCAATATTCATATAGTTAGGGAAAGTATTTTCTAGCATTGAGTCATTTTTAGATTCAAAACCATTTCTTGCTCTTATCCCCCACCCTTCAATATCATTATTAGATGGGTTTACAAATGTTGCTGGATAATCTAATTGATTATCAAACACCATGTAATATATACCAGAAAAATATGCACCGAAATGTGCATGTGATGCTTGATGCATTTCCTGTGTGTGTACATTAAACCAAGATCTTAAATAAGTATCTTTAATTGAATCACCAGATAAATAGTTAGCATATTGTTGGCACATATCATTTATCTGTTCATCTTCTATATTCTTCCAATCAAATAACTGATAAGAGTTTTCGTGTTCATGGAAATGAAGGGAAGGATTTTCCTTCCTTTCATTAAATAATTTTAACAATTTATCTTTATATGTTTCCTTATGTTCTTTGTGTTTATTAAGTCTGAACTTAACTAAAGGGGTGGGAAACAATAAGAACAATTCTGGATTCATATTATCCTATAGCTGGTGCTGTAAGTGCAACTTGAGTAGACTCAGTTGAAGCTAAGTCTAATGGGAAGTTGTGTGCATTTCTTTCGTGCATTACTTCCATACCTAAAGACTGTCTGTTTAGAACATCAGCCCATGTAGGAATTACATTTCCACTAGCATCAACGACTGACTGGTTAAAGTTAAAACCATTCAAGTTAAATGCCATAGTGCATATACCCATAGATGTTAGCCATATGCCAATAACCGGGAAAGCACCAAGAAAGAAATGTAAAGAGCGAGAATTATTGAAAGACGCATATTGAAATATTAGTCTACCGAAGTAGCCATGAGCTGCAACGATGTTATATGTCTCCTCGTCTTGACCAAATTTATAGCCATAGTTCTGTGATACCTCGTCTGTTGTTTCCTTAATAATTGAGGAAGTAACAAGAGATCCGTGCATAGCAGCGAAAAGAGATCCACCGAATACCCCAGCAACACCGAGCATGTGGAACGGATGCATAAGGATATTGTGTTCTGCTTGGAATACGAACATGAAGTTAAAAGTACCAGAAATACCAAGAGGCATACCAT
>VMHT01178656.1_pt1 | contig 17305 bp, 28 predicted proteins | sample 4693611 | NCBI WGS metagenome assembly VMHT01 (sample SAMN12280063, study PRJNA550983) | marine metagenome | isolation source: seawater sampled from same location over 5 years 0.02-0.2 micron viral filtrate | place: USA: collected off the coast of southern California halfway between the port... ...
TACAATTGAAAAGTTATTCATTCGTTCAATAATATTCAAGAATTTAAGAAGACCGTCCTTCTCTCCGTCTGCCTTAAAATCAGACTGAAGGTAGTCACCACAAAAAATTATTCTTGAGTTTTCGCCGACTCTTGTCATAATTGAATCCAACTCATGAAAGTTTAGATTCTGCATTTCATCAACGATAATAATTGATCTGTCATAAGTCTTACCACGAACAAATGATGTAGTTTCAAACTGTACCTGATGACTATTTATAAGCTTGTTATAAGTCTCAGTACGGTGGAACAATTCGTCACATATAGAAGCGTATGGTGCTTCAAAAGCTGCTGTTTTCTCCTCTAGTTTTCCTGGTAAGAACCCAACCTCACGAACAGCGACTACCGATCTTACAACAATAATTTTATCATATGAAGATGATTTTTGTAGCATCTCATCAAGAGCAAGATACAAAGCAACGAATGTTTTACCCGTACCTGCAGAACCCATCAGCACGAGGTTTTCACCCTCGTCCCATAGTTCAAAAGTTTTTTCTTGATTTTTAGTGATTGGATCAAATTGGTATAGATCCTGAGACTTCACCTTCATACTATTATTTTTTTGCATCAATAATTATCAATCGTGTTTCCTGGATATTTCTTTTTAATCGCTTTTAAGTGGCTACGAAAGTCTGTATCAGTACGGCTCATAGTACTACCATGAATAGTAATGAACTGATTAGGTTTTATCACTCTTATAACGTCGGCCATTTCATCGAGAACTTTTTGGAGTTCATCGTATGACATGTTGACATCCCACTCTTCTTGAGTTTTAGTGTCTTTGAGGGTGTAGACGGGCATTAATTTCTTCCTCAAGTTCTATGCAACGCTTGCCAAGCACACTGATTGCGGTGTTAATATGGCCAGTGTCTGTCGGCTGGAGCTGAGCTTCTAATTTTCTAATTTCATCTTGTAAGATCTTGTAACGATCAAGTGCTGTGTACATTATTAAACCACCATGGAGTTGGTCGCTTTGTCCATACCATCTTAAAGCGATCTTGTTTTGTCATATAGAATCTCCTGTAAGACGCAACGGGATCTTCAGGATTCATACATTCAGGATTAGCAGTCATTGCTAACTTGAACGGCGTCATTTTCACCATTGGTATGTTATGAGGCATGGCCCATAATGGTGAACGTAATTTAGTTGTGGCATGAATCTTTCCATACCTATATGTATATTCTTCACAAAGGGCATCAAGGTGGCGCCAATGCCACATATAGTTCTGGGCTGACTCCATTGTCCATACGGTACAAGGGTGTTTGTAATGCACGGCTTTGTAGAGTAGCTGATCCATTTCTGGATCGTCGAAAAGACGGTAGTGTTTGACCATACGTTTACCCGATTTTGATGGTGCAATCTGAACGGTACCGTCTAACATGCGATGAGCCGTTGATAGCATTTGCGCTGATTCAACGATCATTTTGACCACATGCTTGTCGCACTGCATCTGAGCTGCGGCGACTGGGTCTTGGTGTAAGACAAAAATATTCATAATAGAAAACCCTCTGCTTTATGATATGTATAATTATACCACAAAACAGAGGGATTGTAAACAATTAAATGTGTGCTAGCCTTTCCTCTAAAAACGTTTTCTTTTCAAGAAGTTTTGTAACTCGATCAAGGTGACCTCGTTTAGTAAGTTTACGGATATAAGCTTCTAAAAGCATGATGTCATTCTTGAGTCTTTCGAGTTGAATTGCTGGCATTTATTGTCTCCGGGTTGGGATTTAGTCTTGCAACAATCCAGGAAATGCCTCCTCTATCATTGGCCGACTAATTCCATGTGGCTTTTTCTTGTTTATCATATTAATGACGACTTTTGCGTCCTCAGGGTGAATACCCTCTATCAAACCGATGAACATACTTTCGCGTTTTACAGGCGTCAAGCGATTAGATTCGCGAAGGCCTTTCACGAAGTATACAAAATTCTTATGTTCGTTGAGTAAGTTTGCGGGAACTGATTGTTCCAAAGCTGGAGTATACGGTGGTTCACCACCTGGCAGATTCCATTCGATAGTACTATCGAAGGTACCACGTAAGATGTCTTTTAGTGCCCAAGAATCATTCTCTTTTAAGAGCGATATTTTCTTATCTTTCGTTCTAGCACTTTTAATCTTTTCAAGTACTTCATATACATTCAACTTCATGATATTATTTATCCTTTAATATGTCTGGAATGAATCTTACAACCAATAAATTCATTATAATAATCTTCTCTCAAAAGAACATCCAGTTCAAATTGTAACTTAGCTTCATAATAACTCATTTCACCCTTAGTCTTGCAAAGTCTTAAAATTTCTCTTTTGTAGTTATCTTGTCCCTTAGACTCAACTAATTCTTGTACCTGTTTATTGGATCCAAAATACTCGTGCCAGTCAGAGGGTACCCTCGTTCTAACCCGTCTATTTCTTTTAGAATTTTTTGGTAATGTCTTAGGCCGCCAAAAGTTCTTCTTACCGATATATTTTTTATCCGTGTCCAGTTCTGTGATGACGTAGACGAATCCTTGGTATTCTTCGGGAGTATCGATAAATTGTTCATCATTATATAACCACATACAGATATATATTAGTCATCTTCGTCCCAGTCTGCATCTATTACAAACTCCTTCTTTGTAACCATAACATCTTCTTCTCCGCAAAGTGGGCAGAACGCTGGAATATCTGAACCGGTTGAGACAATCATTTCATCGTCACACCCGAAGCATTCAACCAAGTACTCGTTCATTGCCCGATCCTTTCCAAGATCTCTAGTTTTCTTTCGTCTGTAGCCCTAAGCCACTCTGTGATCTCTTCTTTCGAACGCTCACAGCCGATACAAAAACCATCAACCACGGTACAAACCTGGATGCAGGGTGAAGGTACCTCAGAAGTCAATCTCACATGCTCCACCAACACAAGCAGCTGATGCAATAGTATCTACATCAGTATACTTTTTAGCAGTTAATCCATCCTTCCAATCAATAGGTTTCAAATTAGTTTGAATCTTATTCCATTTATGTAAGAGATAAGCATCCTTCAAACAGTGTTCAGCAGCCTTGGCATCACCTTTTAGATAGTTATCTGCAAAGTTGCTGAAGCGGCGATTCCAGTCAGCCCGTGCTGAGTTTTCTGAAGATTCAAGTGAGATGTCGATACCATAGCCTTGGGCAGTTGAACAAGCATCCCACAGGTTATTGTACACCTTCAATGCATCAACCACAAGACCTGACGCAAAGATAGCAGCATCGCCATATTTCTTTGCCATAGTTTTTGAGTCAATTACTGCGGTGTTTGGCGCTTGATTGTAGTCCTTGTCACCAAACATTGAAAGAAACGAGATACCAGCAAAGGCATCACGGTTCTTAAATACATATGACTCAACCTTATCCCAATCGTCAACAATGATAGTGTTAGAAACATTATGGCGAATCCCCTTATCTGCGCAAAGTTCTTCATTCGTACCAGCTACAACCCAGTGTTTCTGAGCTAATTTAACTTTTTCTAAATGATCTACACCAAGCAAATCATCTTTCATCATTGAACCTTTGTGTGGAATAATTGGAAACGACACCACAACATCGGTACCTGATGCAGACCATACTGACTCTTCTGTCATATATGGATTTGACTTGATGATTGCTTGAGTAACCTCAGACTCTTTATTCATTTGGACATTTCTGATGTACATTGGCGAGTGTTCAGCATGGATACCAGACGCGGTTTGGAGAAGGACTGAAGCATTACCGCTAGGCTTAACACAAGTAGTCCGAGCGGCAGCATTAATACCAATAATGGCTGCGACTTCTTTATTAACTTCTTTAACAATTTTAGCTCCTTTTTCAAGTACTTTTGGATTGAATAGTATGTCAGGTTGATTCATCCATCCAGTGATTGATACACCAAGTAGAGCCTCACGATCAAAGATCTTTTTTGAAGTTGGTGATAAAAATTTGAAATCAGTATATCCGGCTTGTACGGTACCAAGAATAGCACCTGCACGGCAGGCCTTATAGAAGTCTTCTTCTGTCTTACACATTCCACCATTGATCTCTGTCAGGTTGCAACCCTGCCAACCAGACTCACCATCGATCTGTGGGAACATGCCGATCTCAACACAAGGATTTGTCGTATGCTCTGATGACTCAACAAAGACGAATCCTGGTTCACCAAACTGCTTGACTGATTGCATCAGTTTAGCGAACTCTTCTTTCTTAGCTTCACCACGAACAATGACGGCTGAGTTATTCGAACGACCACGTTGTGGGTTATCAATAAACCAGTTACCAGTTTTTGCGTTCATCATAGCTTCATCGTCTGGTGAAAACAGACAAATAGTAGCAGAACGACGTACACCACCCGACAGCACAGCATCGGCTGCATGCATGGTAATATCATAGACGTTAATTGGCTGTAGGTCTACTGGTTCTTTCTTATCCATGACAACACCTTGAATCATGTATTCGATCTTATCAAGTGATTTACGTAGACCTTCAGGACCAGGCGCTTTAAATCCACCAGAAATCTTTGCGCCCTTTGGACGTATTTGTGATAGATCAAAGAAAACCCTACGACCTTCAAATTCTGGATGCTTACCACCGCCAACAAAGTATGAAGACATTAGAACATCGAGTGCTGAGGCCCAACCCTCGATAGAATCTTCTACTACGTAGCCCTTGGCTTGTTTATTTCTGTTTTGAATTTGTGGCAACTTTGCGATGTGATGTTTCTGTACTGAGAAACCAGCGCCAGCACCACACAATAGGATATAGAATACTTCACCAAAGAACTCTGGTCGGTCAGCATAAGACGACGTACAGTTGTACATACGCATCTGGTGTTTTAGTAGTTGTTCACCACCAAACTGCAAAGAACGCTGTGCTGCGAGTACTCGCTGTTCTTTATATGCCTGACGGGCTTCTTCTAGAAATGGCGCAAGGGCGTTACCTTTGTCCTTGTAAACCTCAGCGTGCATGTCAACAACACGATCAACCGCTTCATCCCAAGTTTCATATTGATTGTCATTATCTTTATAACGAGAGTATCCCTCGTAAAACTTGGTTTCTGACAAAAACCTTCTCGTGTCAACATGACCTGTTGCCATCACTATCTCCTATTGTTGCTTTTTTATTATGAACTATTATATATCATTCTACGGATTTTGTAAACCCATAAAATGCAGGCAAAAGTGTTTTTATGAAAAATATTTATCTAACATTTCAATACGATCACTTGCCGCGGCCATTTTGTCAAGCTCTTCTTGAATAGCTTCAACAATATCAGAGTGTTCTCCAATGCCTACACTCTGCGCCATGTATACCATAATGTTTGTTTTAGCACGTTCCAATTCACCCTCGGAATGCATGCGTGCAGCTTTAACTAATTGTTCTTTCATAATCATTCTTCTCCTAGAAGTTTCTTTGCGTTAAACTCGTTTAATCCTTCGATCTTAGCATTAACCTTACGATGACCGTTCCAAGCCATAAACCCACCGATACGTAAAGCCCAGTAAGCAAGATAGTTTAAGAATTGAAAACCATTCTGTTCAATGTTAATGTCTCTGAATATCTCATCAGCTTTTTTCTGAGTAAGCACACCCATCGTTTCTTTGCCGTACTTACGCAGTAGAGTTTCATACTTATACGCATAATCATGTACTAATCCACCCATCAATAAAACACCGGTTGGTGAAAGCCAGGTATGGAGAAACTTAGGAATAGACGCACCATCGAACTTGAACCCAGCTGGAATGACGTATTCATAGCCACCAATCTCGTAGTGCCAGTCTTCTGCGAGTTCCCAGTGTCTGGTTCCAGTGATCCACATCCAGATCGCACCCCAGAAACCTTTGCCGGCCGTTGGGATTCGTATCGGCTTGAGGTGTGGCATCTCCTTATACTTGAACCCGATGATCTCTTCTTCACAATCGATGCCTATCTTATTGGCAACCCATCCTATAATAATTAGAATACCTACAACTGTGAACTGCCACCATGTGACAAGCTGATCGATAATGAAGTCCATTATTCCGTCTCCTTTGATTCCTCCGTCACTGCCTTTTCATAATACACTATAATTTTTGTTTGTTGGTTTATATATCTTCGAAGGTCCGCTATATTCAACGCTAAATTCTCATAATCTTTCATACTCAAAGCAACAAAAGCTACGTCGCCATATAACTCGGTAAACTCTGCAACGAATTCTTCAAAGTTATCTTCTGTAACGACAAAAACTCGTGTGTCACTGAGTTGGAGTGGTTTCGGCCTGGCTACTGTTGGTATCTGTACCTTCTCCACTTGAGTTACTACTTTGACTTCCGGTGGAGGTCGGAAGCTGGAGCAACCACTGAGGATCAGGATACTGGTTAGTATTGCCAGACTCTTCCATGAGACCACGCCACAGGTCTGCTGAAGCGCCATTCATTTTTCCTTCTAGTTGTTTTGAATCTTTTAGTGCTTCCACTACTAGATTTAATTTAGTTAACTTAGTTCTAAGTTCATCGCCATAGGCTTCTGCCTTTTGCAAAGACAACGTTAACTCTTTATTGAGTTCACCAATCTTAGCCATGTCAGCCTTGAGCGTGCTGACACTCTCTTCAGCTACCTGAACTGCGACTTCTAATTTTGCGTTATTATCTTGTAAGACCGCGATTGTGGCCTGTGTAGTGTCGTAATAGTATTTTGCGCCGTAACCAGCTATACCTATGATACCCATAACGAAAATCAGAATATAAATTCTGGTCATATAATACCTTTAGCCTCTGCGTAATCTTTAAACCGCTTTAGTAGTGCGTAGTGATCTTTCTTTCTTTTACGGCGATCATGCATATAAGAAACCATGCCCTTGCCTGTTGGACCCATTGCTGTAGTGGCAGGATTTGGAATACTAGCGGTTGTAGTGATTTCACCAATGTTTAAAGTTTTTGGTGCACCCTTCTCACCTTTTTTCCTCATACGTTCACCAGAACCTCTTTTGATTCTTTCTCTCTTCTTACGAATGTTATCCCACAGACTTTCTTTTTTAGTCATCTGCTTTTGTTTATCGTTTTCTTTTTGCCGAGCTGCAGCGTCATCAGCACGATTCTTTCGTACCGTAGCCAAGCGTTTAGCTCTTTCTTTCTGCTGGTCTTTACTTAGAACACCAGCATCTTCTTTTCGCATTTCTTTTGTTTTCTTTTTCATGGCGTTTATGTACTTTCTATAAACTGCGGCCTCAGCCGTTTTACCCATTACTCTTGCTCTTTGCTCCATAGCGATAGCTGCTTGTATCTTATGAGCGTGAGTCTTACCTGAACCTTTTATCTTTGCTACGCTTGCCTTTGCGGTCTCAACATCCTTAAAACCTAAACCCTTGATAGTACCTTTCGGATTCTCATCCGTATACAAATCAGAATGGCTAGGGCTATTTCGCCTCTGGCCTTTCTTTCTAGGAATACGGGGAGTCTCGTGCATCATTTGTAAAGTTCGCCTGTAGTTATATACACAGGTTGATTTGTCTTAAGATGTGTCGCTTTATAAACTTTTATTCCAAAAACTTCACCTACTGGATTACTATCGAAAACTTTTACCTGATCTTTCGGTAATACTATTTCATCCAGAGTCCTATTGCAGACTTTAGGGTTTTTCATTCTATATACGCCTGGTGCGAGTGTACCATTTTCAAGCACAAACCAATCACTCTCTTCATTTAAAAAGTCAGTAGTGTCGAATCCGAACTCTGACACGATCCTCTCAAGCTGAGTGTCGGATAATTCGTATTTTTCTTTAATGAGAAACAAACCTGCGGCAAATGATCCAAGGCCTGAGCCAAGACCGGGGACTTTCCCGAGCAGCCGTTTAAGGTTAGCACAAAGACGAATGAAAGGAGTATACGAAGATTTCCTAGCCGGTGTATCCAATGGTTGACTTTTAATTCTTTTACCGTTATCATCTATAACACCTTCTTTCCACGCATCCCATTTTTTCCAATCAAGCACCAGCATCCGGATAAACCGGAAGGTGTAGACCATATCAGCACCACGTTTAATTATACTCATATTTCTCTCAACCTGTTCACAACTATTGGATCCATTGGAAAGCCAGTAACTTGGTCATCCGTGATATACTTTAGATATATCAAGAATGGCTTAATTACTGGCCAGTGTTTATCATTAAGCTTCAATTTTAAGATATTGATCGAAGGTTCATTACCGAAAGAATTAAAAATCACAATTAAATGATTTAAGATTAACCTTTCAGCCAGTTCACCATGTTCAATATACCTATTAGCCAGTCTCTTAACGTACTTAAACCTTTTCAGGTCTTCGTGAAACTCTTCAATATCTGAGAACTTAGGTTTGTAATACGCCTTCGCGGCATACAGCATTAAGTTCTCGTCAGTTAATTCATCGAATATCATCATAAAGGTATATATTCAATTAGCCAAACAGAGAAATTTTCTTAGATTTCTTTTTCTTTTTTGGCTTTGGTACGAGGTTTTCTTGAACCTCATCTTCAATATCGTCTGCGTACACATGTACTTCTTCTTCAACAACCGGAGCTGGTTCGGCAATCATTTGTACGCCGTTGTATTCATCCAGCTGTTCCTGTGTGATGCGTTGTGATTTTAAGAGTTCACCTGTACGAGGATGCATCCACCCACGGGTTGTTGGGATAGCACCTTTTGGTCCTGGTTTAAGAGCCATTTTCATCTTCCTTTTTATACATTGATTCATACGCAGCTTTGATTTCTTCAACCTGTTCCTTGGTTGTCTTGTGAGCAGGATGATCTGGTGTGGCCGACTTCATTACAGCCTTGTCACCTTGTTTGTTATCATTGTTGCGCATTGCTGATGGCTTTGTTGAATCCTCAGCCTTCTTTGACTCAGGATCTTCTTTCTCACCTTTGCCATGCTTTTCAATTGAGTGAGCGTCTCTCATATCTTTTCTTGGACTTTTACCATCTTTACCACCATCAACATTTTCTGGTGGAGTAGCACCAGCTTTACGCTTGGCACCAGCAGCATCTTCCCAAATTGACATTAGCTTACCGCGGATATCGGTATCTTCTTTTTTCATGGTCTTACCAATTGCCTTTCTTCTCTTATGGAGATATTCGTCTGAACTATCAACATCACCATCGTTATCTATGTCAGCATCGGCTTTACCAACCGGATCCATTTTAGCTTCTTTTTTCTTTGTAGGTACAGGCTTGGCACCCATTGCTTTATCTTGCTTTTTGATGACCATGTCTTTAAACTTACCTTCTTCCACAGCCGCTAATTTTTCAGCAGCTTCTTGTGCTTCAGCATTCCGTTTAGCTTGCTGAGCTAATTCTAATTCGGCCATTGTATCGAGTGCGGCCCGGACACCTTCAATCATTTTTCTATCCATCTGCTTTACTCCTACATCCAGATGTTATTTACAATGGCTGCTATTGCTACAGCCATTACCACCCAGAACAGTTTATTGATTGTCTGGACCGTTCTAGTATTATCGGAAGCTATTGCTCCAATCTCGTCTATCTTTACAGATAATTTATTTAATCTTTCGGTGTGATGCGTTTGAGATTCTGCCAAAGCTGCTATCTTTTCCTCGGCACGAGCCAAGTCAACCATAGCATCGGCTAATCGATCGATCTTTTCTTCGATTCTATCGAGTCTCTGGTCAGTACTCATTTTAGTTATCAACCTTTGCACTTGCTCTCCACTGGTAACACGACCAGTATCTTGCCTTAGTCTTGGGACCCGGATTATCGCAGTTATGTCTTGCTCTAAAGCTTTTACGCCGAGCAGGATCATCTCTTTTAATACTCATGTTTGGATCACCAAACCTTACAACAACTACTTTGCCCTTTTCATTCTTTACATACACCTTGAATTTCTTATTTGGATTCTCAGAAGTACGAATAGGATCGTTCAGAGTAACCTTCTTACCCTGAAACTCAGCTTCTTCCAGTTCTAAATCGTCATACATGCCTTCGCATATATTATCGATCTGATCCTCTCGGTATTGTTTGAACTTATCCAAACTCATAAGCTGCAATCCTTCTCATCTGACTATTGAACTCTGATTGACTTGGTTTTGTCTTATAGAGTTTCTTAGTAAGTGAACTATTCTTCTTACCTTTGATTCTCCACTTGTAACCTTTTGCCTTATGCTCAGGGTCTGTGGTTTTTACCAAACGGCGTTTGTACTGAGCCTCATAAGACTCAGGACCCTTTGGCGCATCGGTAGAAGCTTTTTTGCCTTCTGTAAATTCTTTAAAACGTTTCATCGTTTCTCGCCCATGTAGTGGTAACTGTTATCGCAATCACAATTGTTACAAACGTCATTCACGCACTCTTGACATTCTTCTAAACAATGACAATCATGACCGCACTTATGACATTTATCCATTATCGTATCCCCAGATGTTTCTTAACAGCTTTTTGAGTCTTAGGATCTAACCGTCTGAACACTGGACTGTTAGGTACCATTTTTGGATTTGCCTTAAACATTCTTAAAGTATCGTCGTCAACGTCAATACCCTTCATTAATTTCTTTTCATTCGTTTGACCAGGCGTTACCTTTTTCATATGCTTTACTGAATCATCGGTACCATAATCATATTGTTCTTTGACTTTCTTCTTAGCCTTTTGGAATACTTGAGTATCGCCTGTAACTAAATCAATAAGGTCAGCAAATGCGTCAAAGATAATCTTACGGTGCTGTGGCTTTACTTGTTCGCCCTTGTCCATTGACTTCATAGCCATCATCAGTTTGTTAACGTCTGATTTACCAACCAGACCAAGTGTGGCCAATTGTTTTACCTTACGCATCTTAGGGTCTACGGCTTCCATTACGCCTTCACCCATAGAACGAATCTTTTTACGAGTCTTGAACTTTTTAGTATCGCCACGATCTAGCATACCACGCATACCTGATGCTGGGTCATCCTTGCCATGTGCGCCTTGAGCTCTACCCGGCGCGACCTTAGTAATCTTTCCACCACGCTTCTTAAATGCAGCCATGGCGCGATCCATCTCAGCTTTACGCTTAGCGTCCATTGCTTCATCCTGAACCTTTTGTTCTTTTTCAGGTCCACGTTTAGCAGTTAGGTAAGCAGCAATGGCCATATCCCTACGCTCTTCTTTGTTCTTACCTTTGAACTGTGGAGCATCAGACTTTTGAAAGTCTTTAATGTAAGCCCCTATTCCATCTGATACTTTTAGCGGCATTTTACGATCCTCTTACTTTAGCAGCAAGGTCTTTATCTGCCTTGCCCCATGTTCCTGACGATTTTGTTACGAATGAGTTGACCCGTGCCATACCCCATTGCTGTGGAGTCGTACCTGGTCTGTGGCCTGTACGCCATGCGGCCATACCACGATTATAAACTTTCCGAAGAATACCTAACGGCATACCTGATTTTTCAGCTTTCTTTTTTAAGCCGGCCTCAGCCTTTTCTTCAATATACTCTTTGAATTTCATCAGTCGTCTCCGAACATTTGTTTGAATTTCTTTGTATGCCTACTTGGTTTCGTCTTAGCAGTAGCATCGCCTGGAGCTTTCTTGTAAGCTGCTGGATTATCATCATCCATTTTTCCTTGACGTTTAAACTGCCGATCCCGAGCTATCTTTTGTTTCTTTGATAACCCAGCATGATATACCTTTGGCTGTGTACCAGGTCTTCCACCAATATCTGGATCCTGTTTAGCCATCTTAACTCGTTCTTTTGATTTTTTCTTTTCCAACATCTCAACAGCATCTAACCATTTACGCATTTGTTGGCCTCCCGATTCAACAATCAAGTAATTAGAACCACGACGAATAACTTTTGCGACCATGTCTGTTTCTTTAATTACAACTTCATCACCGGGTTGGAACATTCCATCAACAAAATCTTCACGCACATCTGATACTGATTTAAGTTGTACGTGATTCTTAAATTGCTTTTGTTCTTTCAGGCCCATGCCTTTACGAACTGTATTGTATAAACTTTTTGCATCATTGTTTGAAATAGCTCTTGGTAAACCCTGTGCAAACTTTGGAAAGTCATCATCCTTCGCTGCAGCTCTCATCTTTGATGCTGACATCCCTTCTGCACCGTCAGCATCTGGATCTCTTTCACCCGCTGACATCACATCGATTGACATGAAGTTATAGAAGCCGTGTGCACCTTTTTTACCATTGTACTTACTTAATCGTGTATCAAACTCGTTTACACGATCAGAACCAACAACCATTACAACTTTTTTGAATCCTTCATCATATAACTTGGTCATTGCATGAAAAGGTGTTTTAATCTTATTGTCCATTAAGATTTGCCGTGCATGCTTTGGAAACATCTTACGCGCAAACTTAACTTTGTCTTTATATTTAAGTGGATTCTTGTTATCGTCAGAAGACTGCGAAAGGTAGACCCGATATGGATTTGATTTTGACGCAGATGATAACTTATTTAGAAGTTTCTCATGACCAATGGTAGGTGGATTCATTCTACCAAAAGTAAAATAAACAACCTTTTCTTCTTCAACTAGATAACTCTTAAAACTAGGGATCATCTCTTTCTCAATATCTCAGCTCTACGGACTTTAGGCATCGTTCTTTTTGTCAGTATAGCCACACGTTGTTGCCAACCTGTCTGTGCTAAGCGCTTTTCAATATTCTTCTTTTGCGCTACTGATAAACTTGCCTTGTCCTTACCCTTTGTTAAAATTTTAGCAGCAAGACCACGTGATTGACGACGTGCACGTTTCTTCAGTACGTCCTTAGTGGCCATACGCTTTTTAGCTCTTTGACGAGCTCGCTTTAACTGGGATTTGCGGCGCTTCATTGTACGGGCCAGTTTGCGCCTGCCTGAGATAGAGAGTTCTTCTTCGGCGGGTTCTTTTTCTTCGTAACCCATCCGCTTTTGTTTTTGCTTACGATACTTTAGCTGATCGTCGTAACCAGCATACGCATCGGGTGTAGCTAATAAGTCTTTAAATGACAACATTGCCATTAACTTCTCCCTGGTGTATCCCATCCCTTTAATATATCGGGTGAAAAGTTGGCGTATGAAAACTCCATACGATCAACGATTTTCACTGCATCACCACCAAGTTTATCGATCGCAACATACCCTTCTTGTCCTGTTACTCGATAACCTTTGTTAGTTTTTAGAAATGTATCAACATTTCCAAGTTTATTTAATGTATTTATAAGTTTTAGTTTTGCTAAAACAATATTTCTTTGTAATTCAAAAATCATTTCTAAGTTAGTCTTATTTTCTTTTGAGAAGAAAGAAAGAATCTCATCCATAGCTTTTTGCTGGGTTGCCTTACCTTGTGGGCTTGTACGTTTATCTATCTCTTTCTTAAACCGCTGTTCTATAAACTTAATTAGTGCCTGTACTCTTTTCTTTGGATCGGGTGGTATTTGACCTTTACGGATATAAGAGTTAGCATGTGTCTCAATCAGTTGAGTTAACTTTGGGTTCTTTTCTAATTGACGTAACACTGAGCCAGCAATCTTATTAAACGTGCGGCCAGCAGATGAGAGTAAAGCGTTGACCTCTTCAGTGTCTTTCTTTGACATTGTCATGTTGGTAAGATTACGAAGGTTAGCATCCTGAAAGAATACGTTCTTAGATTTTTTCAACTTACTAGCATCAAAGTTAAATGACGCTTTCATTCTTTCGAATGATGGTCCACTGTAGCTCGTATGCCATACGATTCCAATTTTTGCTGCCTTGACTTGCTTGGCCATTTCCGTGCCAGACGGTACTGCATAAATAATTGTATTGGGGTGGAACGTAAGATAGCTTTTTCCTTTAATGCGAGACGTTTTAAGATCTCCTGGACCGAACAGAAAATCACCTTGAACTACTCCTTTGATTCCTAAATCAGGTAAATATTTAAGAGCTTGCTTAAGCTTATCATTGAGATCGCCACTAGTATCATCATCAATATCAGCATTACTCTTGTATACTTTGGGAGATTTGTTAAAGATCCCCTTTTTCGCCACGAAGAATCTACCATCGCTAGGATCAATCCCAGCAAAGACAGCAGGAGCGCCATCCCATTTAACAGATACGTTTCCATCTTTCACACCTCCTAACATGTCTCGTAGTGAACGAAGAGCCATGATAGCTTGACGTGCACCATTGACTCCACCGTAGACAACCTTGTCCTCGATATGAGTCATGTGTGTGTTTTTATTTTCAGTTATATATGTACCAAACGTGTTCACTGGAAAACCTTTACATAAATGGATGATATATCAAGTTTCGATCCAGCATAATTTACTAAATCAGTAATCACTAAATCTGCTTTACCGCTTGCTTTGTTTGACATCAAAGCGTCTAGTATGTATGTAGCTCCAATCTTACTATGAATTCTATCGACAGGTAAAGTAAGGCCCTCCATAAATTCATTTCTAGTTACAGTTGGATGAATCCTCTTAACCATATTATAGAACACATTTGCAAAGCGAGATTTTTCTCCCTTTGCTTTTAAATCTTTTGCGATAGCTTGTAATTTAGCGTTAGTTGGAACATTCTTATTCAATCTTTTTCTCAACGAATCGTTAATCTGCGCGTAACCAGCTCTACCACCACGTGCAGTCTTTAAGGTAATCTCAAAATTAATCGATTGCATCGCGGCAGATGTTCTAACGTCAGCCTTACCATCGTCAAATTCTATCTTAGCGTCTTTACTTCTCCAAAACTCAGCTGCTTTCTTAGCAAAGGTAGCCATTAATCTACCACCAACAAACTTATGAACATCTGCGCTCGGCACTTCGTTTAAAACTTTTGCTTTAACTTTGTCACCGTCTACAATTTTTTTCAAAGAGATACCAATCAGTTTCTTTTCTTTGAAAAGTTTAACGAGTGCTTCGTTTAACTCTTGAACAGATGTTGTTGGTAAACTACTTATTACTGACTTATTGGAAACAGCCCATATATCTCCAGGATTCCACTTATCGTCGCTTAGTCTTGCGAACGATACATTCTTAGAGTTTTTAATTGCCTCATCTTTTTTATCATAGATTTGTTTCATGACACTATCGCCACGATGGAAAGTCATCTTGTTATTGATAAACCCTTTACGAATCAATTCACGGGCGGTCCAATAAGACGACCAATGCCACGTTGGATCAAGAGACATCATCTCATCGAATGCTGAACCACCTATAGAAGTTTTACCAAGAGCTTTTTTCAAATCTGAAGGTTGAATCTCTTCAAACTTAGCTCGTGTATTGTTTACCATAAACTCACAATAAACGCATTGTAGACTTTCAGCATTAGCAGTTTGCTTTGTACCACCACCTGATCCAGATGAAGCTCCTCCGAAGACAGCAGACTTACCAATCTTACTAGTTACGATTGTACCAAGATCTGTATCTAATTTTTGTGGTTTCTTTTCTTTTTCTAATCGAGAAATAGCTTCCATGTTCTCTGGCGTATTGAGTATCTTTATCTCAATGCCATCCGTTCTTGGTAGTTTTTCACCTGATTTGACTATTCGTTTAAGAATATCAATACGTGGTTCACCAGTCTGTGAGTTGACTTTGTCCCACTGACCCGGAGGCATAGCGACAAAAGACATATCTTTCTCCAGTAAAAATGTTCTGAACCTAAGCATAAAGCTATTTATACTAGAACGATTATCTACGAGACTTTTGGTATTCTTCTTGTTGCTTACGACGTTGTTCCTCGTGCCATCTCTTTACTCCTTGTTGGCGACGACGAGCAACTTCTTGTGGATGGTGGTTACGGGCAATATGATCGAAACCATTCTCACGTGCCCATTCACCAATCAAACTTAGCTGATGTTTTTTCATTTTTGAAATCTCAATGTGTGCTGTTTACCTTCATGCGTGAAAGTTACTGTTGAGTGAGAGTAGACGGTTTGAGCCACTTCGTTATAACGCGTCTCAATTTTACACACTCTCTGAGTGCCACCAGTAGCGTCACTATTTGCATGACCAAGCATGCCACCAATAACGGCTCCAATTGCTCCACCATTTTCTTCTCCTTTCATGTTATTACCAAGAGCACCACCAATGATCGCTCCCATAAGAGCATCACCAGTTCTATCACCAGACGTGGTTCGGTCTGTACAGACTTCAACCTGATATGGTGTTTTGTTAATCACTTGCTTAAAGTGATCCATTGTTGTTTCTGCATTCGCATATCCACAACCGGAAAATACGAGGACAGTTGCTAAAGTAAGATACTTCATTTGTTTTCCCAATCTACCTTTGACGATTTTACGTTACGAGTTACTATTGTATTTCTATTCTTATCGACACATGTTTCCGTTTCATACGTATCCACAATAAAATGATTCTGTGGAAGCATAGGCACCGCGCAGTTACAAGGACGTAGTGCTTCTTGTTCGGTAATCCAAACAATGGCCCATGCCAAGAATCCACATATAACAAGTGTCTTTCCCATTACAGATTATCCAAAGCTGTACGTGCTTTTTCTTGAGCTGCTTGAACATCATCAACAGAAACTGTTGGTGCAGTGTTCTTACGCCCACCTGGATCTACACCCATGAGAACGTACGTACGAAAAGAGATACCTTCCATTGTTACAGCTTTATCTATGACAGAATATTCTGACACATCAACATTCTTGAATCCAGACTTCGAAACTTTTTGAGTTTCTTCGACTGCCATTCCAGTACCAATGGCTGAGTTATCTGCCATGTAGGTCTTGAACTCACCAGACACGCTGTTGTTGATCTTGTCACCAAGAGTAACTTTTGCCTGATGCATTGCCTTATCCATTGAGAACTGAAGATCAGACGACAGGCCAGTACCTGCACCAAAGATTTGATCTTCCTGATCTTCTGGTAGATCGACATACCAAGCTGGGATAGACTCAGCCCGTTCTGCTTGAACGATGTCAATCATTTCTTTTGTGATTTCAACATTAGCAGTTTTAGCGTTCAAACCACAAGCACCTAAGGCAAATGCTGATGTAAGCACCAGCCCTGTTGTTACTAAGTTTTTCATTATGATACCTCCGCAAATTCAATTGCTGTTTTCAAAGCATTCGTCTTACGTAACTGGTTTCCACCGAACCAAGACGAATATAAACGATTATCTTCATTACGACCCTGTACGTGATCAGTAATGTACGTGATGGAATTAAATGCCTGCCACCAGGAACCCTCAGCGTATTCAGCACCAGGTTGTGATTCCAGAACATCGTATGCTGCTTTAGCATTACGTGAAAGTGTTTCAACACTTAGACCTTTTCCTTGAGTACGCTTATCAGCGGTACGTGGGAAGACAGTATTGAGATACTCAATGTAAGAGTCTTGTGTGAAA
>VMHT01204728.1_pt1 | contig 17297 bp, 14 predicted proteins | sample 4693611 | NCBI WGS metagenome assembly VMHT01 (sample SAMN12280063, study PRJNA550983) | marine metagenome | isolation source: seawater sampled from same location over 5 years 0.02-0.2 micron viral filtrate | place: USA: collected off the coast of southern California halfway between the port... ...
TCATCCAGAAAAATTAGTTCAATACAATACTGGGTCTGTGATTTATTCAGATTTCTGGGCTGATGGTAATACAGATATATATATTCCTTTAGTTAAAGGATATGCATCTGGGATTGATACAAAACTCACCCCATTACTATTTAAAAATAATGGAACTTCATTCGAAATGGTCTCTGATAATTATAGTGAAGAACTAATAAAATCAGGGGGCGCTAGAAGAGGGTGTGCTATTGATGATATTTCTGGGTTTAAAGCAATTTTTCACATTGGCCATGACACAGGAGATGGATATCAAAATGATGCATTATTATTTTCATCTGAAAATGAACCCAAAAACATTACAACTAGTAATTTACCTAAACTTCCATTGTCGGATAATTTTAATAGAAATAATGCTGTCGCTGCTCACTCCATGGCCTGTGGAGATATTAACGGAGATGATTTAACTGATTTTATTGTTGGAGAATGGAATCATCAAAAGGGACCTTATGCATTAATTCAAAATCAAACAAATTCTTTTGACGTAGTTCATTCGGATTTTTTTTCATCACTACTAAGTATGCCAACAGTAAATACTGATATAAAAGCAAATAATTTATTACTGGATATGCATTTGGCAGACGTTAATGGAGATGGATATGATGATTTGATTACTGGATATGGGCATGCTTCTAGTTACAGTCATTTATTTGTCAACAACGGAGCTGGCGAATTTTCTTTAGAAAATAAAATTAATCTTCCTCTATCAATTTATGGTTTAGATGATTCATTACATCTTTTTACATGGAGTTTTGATAAAGACAAAGATGGAGATTTAGATATATTAATTTTACATTCAAGATTAGATCCATATTATGGCGGCCATACATTTCAGCTATTAGAAAATGATGGATCAGGAAATCTTTCAGATGTTACTTCAACTTCATTTTCATATCTGAACGATACACATTTTTTTAATAGAACATTGTTTTGGTCAGATAGATTTGACCTAATTGATGTAAATAACGACGATTTAATCGATTTAGTAGGTTCAGATCCAGATGGAGTTATGCTTTTTCTCGGACAAGAAGGAATGAAATTTAAAGAAGTTTTGTTGACTCCAGATGATCCATTAAGATGGAGCAGAGCTCATTTTGTTAAAATGAATAACGGTGAAGTTCATGCTCTAGTATGGAAGGATCTGTGGGGAACTCAAAGAGATAATGCTGTTTTCTGGATCGATCACTATAAGATATCTCAATAGTTAAACTTAAATATTGATACAGGCTAAAATCAGAATTCAGGTCATGAAACTGCATTTAGGATCATGAAAAAGCTAATCATTTTTTTAATTACATTATTTATAGTTTCCTGTGGAGGCGGAGGGAGTTCCTCTCAATCTAATTCATCTTTACCTACTCCAACAATATACACATTGACAATCAATTCTGATGACGGAGGAACTACTCCTCAATCAAGCTATTCTGTAGAAGCAGGGAATACTATTAGCTTTGAAATATCACCAGACAATACTTACGTTATTGCGAGTGCTGAGGGATGTGGAGGTCAGTTAAGCGAAAAAACATTCACTTCATCAACTATCAATGAAAACTGTACTATATCCATTACATATAGAAGAGGCTACACATTGCCTGCTTCTATAGAAAATGACTGGCTCGATTACCAGCATGATTTAGATTTAATTGATCAACAAAGAAATGAAACTTTTAGGCTAGGGTTAAACATAGATAAAATTTGGTTTAAATCTTTGCAAATTCCAAGCTCTGCCTTTAGTTCAAAAACTAGAAAATTTGATACTGAACAAGTCCATGGTGGCGGGATAGGCTATGGCGTCTCACTAAATTTGGCAGATAACAAGCAAGTTCTATTTGCAGCTAACTGGCAGCATAGCGACGATTGGGATGTAAATATTGAAGATAATGGTAATGCATATGCAATTGAGATAATTGATGGAGAGCCGACAAGGTTTAATTCAAGAAAGATTCCTGGATCAACTCATCCCAGTATTTTAAAAAATAGTGATGATACCTACTCTGTAATTTTCCCAGGTATCGATGAAGGACCTCTTTTTTATGTTAACCGAGGTTTTGGACAGACAGATCGCAAGGCTGGAGCCAAAAGTTATTTATTTGATCTAGATAATTTTAATTGGTCTTTAATAGATGAAATAGGGACTGTAGCAGCACACGATGCCTTTGTTTACGATTATGATCAAGACGGCGATGATGATTTATTCACAACAACCTATTTTTCAGCTGGTGACTACGATAAGGGAATAATTTTTAAAAATAATAACGCTACATTTGAAGCCGTCCGAATTAATGCAAGGGTAGTAAGTTCTTCATTGATATCTGCTTTTCATGATAAAGATGGCAATCTTGGAGTTCTTTTTGGAGATACTATTGGGTTTGGTGGTCAATTTGAAAATATAAAAAATGAAACAAATGTAATTGGCTATTTTGATAACGGAATTACTAACGAAAATACAAGTTTTAAAGAACTTCCTGAGGGATATTTAGAAAAGGAAGAATTTAATGAAAATAAAAATGAATTTGAGGACGGAATGCATCAATCGCACGATGTAAAAAGCTATCCAGCAGATATTGATAACGATGGCGATATTGATATCTTAATATCCTCTAAATCTTTTGGTACTCCGACAACTATATTGCAGATCTTAGTTAATCACGATGGTGTTTATGCAGATGAGACTGATACAAGGCTTTACAATTGGGTTATTCATGCAAAAGGAAGTCATGTGCTAAGAACGACAGATATAAATAATGATGGATTTATTGATGTTGTTTTATCAGATACTGCTAGATATAGATCTGAAAGCCTCGTAGGTCAGAGAACAAATACAGGAATAGGTTCTAAAATGCTCATTAATGATGGTCTTGGTAATTTTGTTGTTACAGCTTTTCAGCAAATTGATATTCCTACTGAGGCAAAGGAGACTGGGCCATATATATTCTCTAAATCTTATGAGGGAATCATGAAGTGGTTTCATATCTATCCCAGATGTGAGGATGGGCTATCAGGAAAATGTCTTAATTTGGATATTATTGATATTGAAAATGATTTTTCCACCGGGCCAAATGGCGTTGACCCAGCAAAATATGGTGTACCTGAATTCAATGAATTTTATTACATACTGCATAACCCTGTTGTGAAGGAGGCCTTGAATTCCGATGAATATTCCTCTGGCCTGGACCATTACCTTGCGGTTGGGAAGGATATGGGGCTCAAAATTAATGCAAAATAGTAATTAAGGAAAATTAAAAGTAACTATCTATTTAGATTCAGCCAGCAAATACATCAAGCTATTTCAATAAAATAAGAAAGCGATCACTAAACTGAACAAAGTGGGTCACAAATTGGGTCTCAAAATTTTAATCATTCGTCCAGTAAAATCTTTTATCGATCTGAAACTCATATAGAATAGGCAAACCAAAAAGGAGGGGTGGCAGAGTCTGGTTGAATGCACTGGTCTTGAAAACCAGCAGGTCAGAAATGGCCTCGTGGGTTCGAATCCCACCCCCTCCGCCATAACAAAAATGAATATTTGCGTCTTTCTAGGTTCATCAATTGGTAAGCATCCTGTTTATGCCAAAACAGCCTTTGAATTAGGTAAACAAATTGCCATCTCAAATCATAAACTTATTTATGGAGGCGGAGGATTAGGATTAATGAATGAGCTTGCAAACGGTTGTCTTTCCGAAGGAGGTGACGTTTATGGTGTTATCACTGAAAGATTACTGGATATGGAAGCTGGCCATGAGGGCATTCAGGAACTAAAAATTGTTCAAACCATGCACGAAAGAAAAAAACTAATGTCTGATACTGCTGATTGCTTTATTTTGTTACCTGGTGGAGTTGGATCATATGAAGAGATCTTTGAAATCATGGCGTGGAATCAACTCCAAATTATAGATAAACCAATTTTTATTCTAAATACGAACAATTTTTATGACTCACTAAAAATATTTCTTGAGCATGCAAAAGATGAAGGTTTCTTTAATGAAAAAACATTCAATATGTTTAATTTATATGACTCAATTGAAGAAATCTTATCTAAAATTGATTAAAAATTAATCAATTTGTTTTTTTATCTTATAATTAAATATAAAAGATCTTTTTAATAATTAATTAATCTTAAAAAGTGCATTTTGGGTATTGAATCAAACAAAAAAATCATTAGTATAGATACAAGTCTTTTAACAAAATTTAATTAACTCGAGACGATTAAACAGAAGTAAAAGATGAGAAGAAGAAGGGTGAGAAGAACTGGGGAAACTCAGCCACCTGCAGGGAGAAGGGTCAATCGCCTGCATCAGTAGAACCCACTGAACCCCTTCAACTTCGATAAAACACCACTTTTGTGGTGTTTTTTTTTATACTTACACTATGGATTCCTCTCTTACAGGTATTACAACTACTGGAACGCCTCATTTAGGCAATTATGTTGGAGCTATAAAACCTGCTATACAACTAAGTAAAAAATTTAAATCTTATCTCTTTCTAGCCGACTATCATTCTTTGATAAAAGTAAATGATCCTGATGCCGTGAAAGAGTCTTCTATGAAAATAGCTGCGACATGGTTAGCATGCGGCCTTAATAGTAAAAACTCTCTTTTTTACAGACAATCAAAAGTTCCACAAATACTTGAATTAAATTGGATCTTATCTTGTATGGCCCCTAAAGGTCTTCTTAATAGAGCGCATGCATACAAAGCTGCAGTTGATCTAAACAAAGAAAATAAAAACGATGAAGACTTTGGTATTTCTCATGGTTTATTTAGTTATCCAGTGTTGATGTCAGCAGATATTTTGATGTTCAATCCTAAATATGTTCCTGTAGGAAAAGACCAAAAACAACATTTAGAAATAACTCGTGACATAGCAGATAAATTTAACAAAACTTATAAAAATTTTTTTCAACTACCTGAACCCATCATTGATGAATCTCTTGATTTATTGACTGGTACAGACGGAAGAAAGATGAGTAAAAGTTACAATAATTCTATTGATCTATTTTCCTCAGAGAAGATTTTGCAAAAATCTGTCAATAAAATTAAAACCGATTCAAAAGAACCTGGTGAAAAAAAAGATACAAAAGATTCAATTATTTTTCAGTACTTTAATCACTTTTCTGATGAAAAAGAAATAAATGAGATAAAAAAAGAGTTTGAAGATGGTATTGGCTGGGGGGATGCAAAGAAAAAATTGTTTTTAAAAATTAATCAAGAAATATCACCTCTTAGGGATAAATATTTTGAATTAATAGATAACCCTAAATTAATAGAAGACACATTAGAAGATGGTGAAACCAAGGCTAGAGATGAGGCTAATAAAAATTTAGAACAAATTAAGGAAAAAATTGGAATTTGATAAAAGTAAAAAATCTGCCCCCCATAAAAGTGAAGATTTACTTTTAAACGGCACTGACTATCTTAGATTGGGTACTAATTTTCAATGTTTAATTTCTTTTTTCACTATAAATAATAATAAATCTTATTCATCAAAAAAATTATTAGAAATTTACAAAGATAGTCCTTTTTTTAATTTTCAATTAACTGGAAATTTTTTTAATTATCTCCCAAAGTATCATGGACCTTTTTTGTCTAAAAACGTTTTACTAGATAATTATCTTGAAATTCCACCCAACAATTCTTTTCTAAAATCGCTAGATTCAGTAGTTAATGCAAAAACTAAATACAAAAATGTAATTAATAATGAAGCAATTGGAAAATTTAACGAAAGAGTTAACAAAATTTATTCTGATTGTTATAAATTTTTATTTTTAGAAAACTCTGAATCATTTAAAGATATTAAGCCAATAAAATATGAGCATGAGTGGTCTCATGCACTAGTTTCTTATGATGAGTTTATTTGTTTTACCCATAGTAAGAATTCTTTTTTTCTTATTTCTTTAGCCAGAGATTAAAACCTCATGGAATCGAATAATGGCGCACCTCGATCAATATGGTTGTTGGCTATTGCATTGGCATTTGTTGGTGCAGGGCAATCAACAATGTTTATTTTAATTCCTCCTGAAGTAAGAAATTTAGGCTTTAATGAGTTTCAAGTTGGTTTAATTTTCTCTATTTCTGCAGTCGCTTGGATGATTTCTAGCCCATTTTGGGGTGACCTTAGTGATAAATTTGGCAGACACTGGATTTTTTTAATAGGAATGATTGGCTTTGCAATTTCTCTTATTTTGATAACGACTTTAATTGAATCTGCAAGACAATTAATTATCCCTCTCTATCTTGTCCTGCCTTTATTAATTTTAACAAGATTAATAAATGGACTTTTTGGTAGCGCTGTTCGTCCTGCGGCAGGAGGCAGAATTGCAGACATTACATCACCTGAGTTAAGAACAGCTGGATTTGCCCGTTTTGATGCAGGCTGGCAATTTGGAGTAATTGTTGGCCCAATTTTTGTTGGTTTAGTTTTGTGGCTTAGCGATGGAGATTTTTCACTTCCATTTTTAATTATTGGTCTTGCTGGCTTAATTGCTGGATATATGAACTTTAGATTAATGAAGAGCTCACATGTTGATATAGAAATTGATAAAAGTGTAAAAAAAATAAATTATTTAGATGAAAGAATTTGGCCATCAATGTTTGTGGCAGCTTTCATGGGTATGTCGAATGCAACAATGGTACTAACAGCATCCCTTTATTTTCAAGATCTAAGTCCTGAAATTGAAAATATTTATCCTTACGTTGCATTTGGTTTTTCATTGATAGCAATATCAGGTCTTTTAACTCAATTATTTTTAGTGGATAGGTTAAAACTTTCCCCTTATTTTTTATTAAGAGCAGGTCCCCTGATAATGCTAGTTTCATTTTTAGGAATAGCATTTTCGCCAAGTATTTACGTTTTGTTTGCTTATCTGACTTTACATGGAGTGGGTTCAGCTCTCACACGTTCTGGAAATGTTGCGCAACTGTCTTTATCTGTAAATAAAAATGAACAGGGTTTAATAAACGGATTGTTAGGAGGTGTAATGCCATTGGGTCATCTTCTGACACCTATAATAACCATGCCTTTGTATATGATTGCTCCAAATTATCCTTTTATATTTATTGCCATTCTATCTGTACTCATTATCATGTTTATTAACTTGTCTAATAAGTTTACTAACAAGCTTCATACGGGAGAAATTAATGTTTGATAAAAATGTATTAAAAGGAAAAAGAATCTTAGTAACCGGAGGTGGATCGGGTCTAGGTAAAGAAATGACTAGGCACTTCGTTAAGCACGGAGCAGAAGTTTATATTTGCGGCAGAAGAGAAAACGTTCTTAAGGATGCTGCTGATGAAATTATGTCTGAGCAAGGTGGAAAAGTTAATTATTTTCCACTTGATATTAGAGACGCAATGTCAATTGAAGAAAATATTGAGAATGTTTTTAATGAAGGACCATTAGACGGGCTAGTTAACAACGCTGCAGGAAATTTTATTTCAAGAACTAAAGATTTATCTCCAAATGGTTTTAATGCAATTGCATCAATTGTTTTTCACGGTACTTTTTATATCACTAATGCTGTGGGTAAAAGATGGATAGAACATGGCCATAAAGGTAGTATTGTCTCAATTTTGGCAACATGGGTTTGGACTGGATCCCCATATGTTGTTCCATCTGCAATGTCAAAGTCAGGTATTAATGCCATGACAAAGTCATTAGCAGTTGAGTGGGGACCTCACGGTATAAGATTAAACTCTATTGCTCCAGGTCCGTTTCCAACAGAAGGTGCTTGGGCGAGGTTGATGCCTCAAACGGGGGACAAACAATCCGATATTTCTGAGGATGCTGAAAGAAGTAATGTTCCATTAGGAAGGGTAGGAAAAATGGATGAACTCGGGAATTTAGCAACTTTCTTAATGGCAGATGGCTGCGAGTATCTTACAGGACAAACTATTGCTATTGATGGAGCACAATACATCACTGGTGGAGGCACTTTTTCGATGATGAGTTCATTTAAAGACGAAGATTGGGATGCCATTAAAAATACAATTAAAGGCTCTAACGAGAAAGACAAAAAACAAAGAACTGTTTAGAATTAGATTTTATTGGAGGAATAATGACTGACTCGATTTTTGATGAAATGAAAGAGGTTTTGGCTTTACAAAAAAAAGCTCACATAGATGATGGCCCAGCAAGCTATGAATTACGTTTAGATAGATTAAATAGACTTTCTCAGATGTTAAAGAAATATTCTGATGAGATAATAGATACCATTAGTGAAGATTACGGAACTAGAGATAAAAATAGTACTTTTTTATCAGAAGTCATGTCTAGCTTAGGAAGCGTTGATTATTCAATAAAAAATCTTAAAAAGTGGATGAAGTCTGAAACTAGACAATCAAACTCAAGTCAGCCTTTTGTTGCAAGATTAATGATGCGTTTATTGGGCGCTAAGACGGAAATCCAATATCAACCTCTCGGAACCATTGGAATGATTAAACCATGGAATTTTCCAATAAATTTAATAATTTCTCCTATAGCGCAGGCATTTGCTGCCGGAAACAGAGTAATGATTAAACCCTCTGAAATAACTCCAAAAACATCAGAACTAACAAAAAAGATGTTTAATGAATTTTACGATAAAGCAGAAGTTGAAGTTTTTCTCGGTGGCCCTGATGTGGCAGAGGCTTTTGGAAATTTAGACTTCGATCACTTACTTTTTACAGGATCAACTAATAACGGTAGAAAAGTTATGCAATCCGCCGCGGAAAACCTTGTTCCAGTTACATTGGAGCTAGGTGGTAAATCTCCAGTAATTATAGATGAAACTGCTGATGTTTCTTTATCAGCTACAAGATTGATGCGCGGTAAAACAATGAATGCAGGTCAAATATGTATTGCTCCTGATTACATGATGATGCCAAAAGGTAAAGTTGATGAATTTATAGATGAAAGTACTAAAGCTGTTTCTGAAATGTATCCAGATATGAAATACAACGAACACTACACATCTATCGTTAATCAGAGACATTTTGAAAGGATTAATAGTCTTATCGAAGATGCAAAAGAAAAGGGTGCAGAAATTAAAACAATTAATCCTGCAAATGAAGATTTTGAGCAACAAGAAGGACATAAAATTCCTCCAACTTTTGTCTTAAACCCTACTGATGATATGAAAATCATGCAGGAAGAAATTTTTGGGCCTGTCATGCCCATTAAAGAATATGAAGATATTGATGAAACAATAAGTTACGTCAATTCAAAACCCAGACCTTTAGCTCTTTATTATTTTGGTAAAAATAAAGATACTCAAAATAAAATTCTCAATAGGACCACATCTGGTGGAGCAACTATTAATGATGTTGTATGGCACTACGGTCAGGAAGATATGCCTTTTGGTGGAGTAGGTGATAGTGGAATTGGTTCTTATCATGGCCATGAAGGTTTTAAGAGATTCAGCCACCAAAAATCAGTTCTAACTCAATTTAGTTCTGACTTATTGAAAAACATGATGCCTCCTTACAAAGGTAAAATGTTTGAATCAGCCAAAAAGAACGCTCTTAAATAAAATCTATTGAGACAAAACCTTCCTTTTTTTATTGCTTTAAGATATTTCAATTCTAAAAAGGAAGGATTTCTATCCTTTGTTTCTAAATTATCCTTGGGATCAGTATCGCTGGGTGTCGCAGTTCTCATAATTGTTTCCTCGGTATTTAATGGTTTTGAAAAAGAGTTAAAGGAGAAAATATTAAATTCAATTCCTCACGGAAACATTTACGGTTACTCATCAATTTCTAATCCAATCGAACTTATTGATTCGTTATCTGATATGGATAGACTTAAAGGAGCAGCCCCATATATAGAGACCCAGTCACTTATTGGCTCTAAATCAAAATTAAAGGGAACACTTATCTATGGAGTTGATCCTTCGTATGAATCAAATGTTTCCAATGTTCCAAGTAATATGTTTGTAGGATCATTTGATGATTTAAGCGAAGGTAGTTTTAACTTAATCTTAGGCGATTTATTAGCAAGACAGCTATCTGTTTCTATTGGAGATAAAGTAACTTTATTATTACCAAATCCTAAAGTTTCTTTATCCGGAATTTATCCGAAAATGAAAGTTTTTTCTATTTCTGGAATTTATAGTATGGGATCTAATGATCTAGATTCAAATTATGCTTTCATAAACATTAATGATGCCTCGAAACTTCTTTCACTTTCAGGAAATGTGACAGGCATAAGACTAAAATTTGATGATCTTTTTGACGCTCCAGATTTAACTTACGATGCTTTGATAAAAGCTCAGAGTTATTCAGAACAACCTCTGAGAGTTAATGATTGGAGTTCTCAATTTGGGACTCTTTGGAGAGCTGTTGGCATGGAAAGAAGTTTAGTTTTTTTACTTACTAGTTTAATTATAGTCATTGCTGCCTTTAATGTAGTTGCAATGTTAATGATGATGCTTAATGAGAAAAAGGAACAAATTGCAATCCTAAAAACAGTAGGTATGAATGATATGAAAATTATTCAAATATTTTTATATCTTGGTTTGATAATTTCTTTTTGGGGCATATCTATTGGAACCCTTTTTGGTTTGCTTGTGTCATTTTTCATAGCTTCATCATATTTTGATGTCGTTATTTCTGGTTATTTGCAGTGGTATTTCATAAGTTATCTTCCAACAGACTTAAGAATTGAGTGGATTATTTCAATTATATTTGGATCATTATTGATAACATCATTCGCAAGTATCTATCCCGCTAGATCTGCTTCAAAAATTATCCCAGCTAAGATATTAAAATAATGAGCTTAGTTAAATTGCAAGACATTGGAAAAGATTATCAAACTGGAGATAAAGTAATTTCTCCTCTCATTAACCTTAACCTTGAAATAGATGATAACGACAGATTAATTATTTATGGAAAGTCAGGTTCTGGAAAAACTACTCTCTTAAATATTTTAAGTACTCTTGAAATTCCTTCTAATGGTTCAATGATTTTTACAGACAAACTTATAGAATCATTATCGGATAAAGAGCTCTCAAATTTAAGGCTAAATGATATTGGTGTAGTTTTTCAATCACATCATCTCTTAGGTGAATTTTCTCTTCATGAGAACATTATTCTTCCAGGATCTCTAAATCATAATCTTGATAAAGATTTTGCAAATTTTCTTTTAGAGAAACTCAAAATTTCTGACAGAAAAGATCATTTACCCGATCAACTATCTGGTGGAGAAAGACAGAGATGTGCAATTGCACGCGCATTAATCAATAAACCAAAATTATTAGTCATGGATGAGCCAACAGGAGATTTAGATAGAAATACTTCTGATGAAGTCATGGAACTGATAGACGATGTATTTAATGAAATTGATATATCTGTGGTGATAGCTACTCACGATGAATATTTGAAATTTAAGCCAAAATCAAAATATTTGCTTGAACAAGGTAAGCTTAATTTAATACAGGGCTAAGAGATAAAATTTTTCTAAAAAGGTAAAATAACCCTTTTTTTAGACATGAAAAGCAACACTTCATATCTTGTACGTCTTTTTGGCTATGTTTCTTCAAGCATTCCTTATTTCTTGATCAGTTTTTTTGGATTTATATTATTTGCAGCAGCTCAAGTAGGAGCGGCTGAATGGCTAAGACGGATAGTTGATTTTATAGAAAATCCTAATGAATCAGTCCAAACAATCTTACCCCTAGCATTAATAGCCATAGCCCTAATAAGAGGAATAGGTTTTTATCTTTCAAATTTTTTTATGGCCTTTATTTCGAATAAATTAATTCATAACTTGAGAGTAGATTTATTCAAATCGTTAATTTCAATGCCGGTGAGTTTTTATGATAAATCCTCCAGCGGACATCTATTATCTAGAATTACCTTTAATGTTATGCAGGTAAGTAGTGCAGTCACTGACGCAGTCAAAATTATCATAAGAGAAGGCTTGATAGTAATAGGTCTTTTAGGATATTTAATTTACTTAAATTGGAAATTAACCCTAGTGTTATTAATTGCAGCTCCCTTAATCGGCTTCATTGTTTCTATTGCTGGAAAAAGATTAAGGCGCCTTAGTAAAAAAATTCAATCAGCAATGGGGGATGTTACCCATGTTAGTTCAGAATCTATAAATGCTCATAAAGAATTAAAAATATTCGGTAATGAAAATCTTGAAATTGATAAATTTAATGAGGCAAGTGATGCAAATCGAATTCAAAATTTAAAATTAGAATCTACAAACTCAATTGCTTCTCCACTTATTCAATTAATAATATCTCTGGCGTTAGCTTTAATCACATGGTTTGCCTTAGATCCCTCTGTAATTACATCAATGTCATCAGGAACATTTATAGCTTTTTTTGGCAGCGCAGGAATGCTAGCAAAACCTATCAGACAATTATCTTCTACTAACGTTATGTTCCAGAAGGGTATTGCAGCAGCTGAAGATATTTTTAAGCAAATTGATGAAACTCCAGAGAAAGATGATGGCTTAAAAACAATTAATAATTCTGAAGGAAAAATAAAATTTGATAATGTCTCTCTTATATATCCAAGTTCAGAAGAATATTCACTCAAGAATATAAATTTTGAGTTAGAAAAAGGTTCTAATTTAGCTATTGTTGGAAGCTCTGGTGCAGGAAAAAGCAGCATAATTAATCTGATCCCTAGATTTTATGATGCCACAGAGGGTGTAATCTCAATAGATGGAACTAAGATCGAAGATCTCTCTCTGGAATCCTTAAGAGATCAAATCTCCTACGTTGGACAAGAGATAACTTTATTTAATGACACAATTTTTAATAATATTTATTATGGAGATATCGATACCATTGAAGAAGATGTCTATGAAGCAGCAAAAAAAGCGAATGCTCATCAATTTATAGAATCTTTTCCAGATGGGTATAAAACCGTTATTGGTGATAATGGAACGTTATTATCCGGAGGACAGAAACAAAGAATCGCCATTGCAAGAGCCATCTTAAAAAATTCACCTTTCTTAATATTGGACGAGGCCACTTCTGCTTTAGATTCTGAATCTGAAAGATTGATAACAGATGCGATAGCTAATTTAAAAGAAGGTAAAACTACAATTACTATTGCACACAGACTTTCAACAGTAGAACAAGCAGATGAAATTTTAGTCCTTCAAAATGGTGAAATAGTAGAAAGAGGTAAGCACAGCCAATTAATATTATCTGAAGGTCCTTATTTTCAACTTTATAGAAATCAATTTGATTTTGATGAGGGCGCAGTAAATATTGATACTGAATCAAATTCTGATCTCTTAGTAAATATAGATGCTTCAAAATCCTATGTTTCGAATTTAGAAAAAGCATGGTACGAAAATAGCCTCTGGCCAAAACTTCTTATTCCATTTTCTTGGATATACCAATTTCTCTTTAATAGGCAAAAAAGATATCAAATTTCTAATTCATGGAAACCTAATCTTCTTACAATTGTTGTCGGTAACCTGACTGTTGGTGGCACAGGAAAAACCCCTATTATTATCTACCTTGCCAAACTACTTAAAAAGCAAGGTCTTAAACCAGGAATAATCTCAAGAGGTTATCTAAGTAAATCAAAGACCTATCCATTGTTACTTGACTCGGAGACTCCAATTGAAGAATCTGGAGATGAGCCGGCTATTATGTTCAAGAATTCGCAATGTCCAGTGGTCATAGGTCCCAATAGAATACAAGCAGCTAAACATCTTATGGAAAATACAGATAGTAATGTCATTTTAAGCGATGATGGTTTGCAACACTTTTCCCTTGGAAGAGATATAGAAATATTAATGATTGATGGAAATAGAAAGTTTGGAAACGAGCTACTTCTTCCTGCAGGACCACTTAGAGAGTCAAAATCTAGGATTAAAACAGTTGATTTTACAATCAGCTCAAATAGAAAATGGCCTTCAGTTGCAAAATATGAAATGAAATATCGTCCTTTCAAGTGGGTTCATATGAAAAGCCAAAAGGAATACGATATCTTCGACTGGCCCTTAAAAAAAGAAGTAAATGCTGTTGCAGGAATTGGAAATCCATCTAATTTTTTTAATTTATTAAAACAACTAGGATTTGATATATCAGAATACGCTTTCCCTGATCATCATGACTTTCATAGCGTAGATTTTGAAATCATGGATAATCAACCTACTGTAATGACAGAAAAAGATGCAATAAAATGTTCATTTCTAGACCATACCAATTATTGGTATTTAAAGATAGAAGCTGAAGTTTCAGATAGCTTTGAACAAGATTTCTTAGCAGAAATTAAATCTAAATGAATTATGTAGTGATCCCTGCTAGATGGTCCTCATCTAGATTGCCCGGCAAACCATTAAAGAAAATAGGAAGTAAGCCAATGATTCAATGGGTGTATGAATCTTGTAAGAAATCTGATGCCGACTCTATATTTATTGCAACAGATTCTGAGAAGATAAGAGATCAAGTTCTAAAATTTAACGGTCAAGTGATTATGACTTCAATAGACCATAAAACAGGCACAGACAGAATCCATGAAGCAATAACAAAAATAAAATGTAATGAAGAAGATTTAATAATTAATGTTCAAGGGGATGAACCATTTATATCTCATGATGATATAAACACATTGATACACAATTACAATGATGATTTCGAAATGGCAACTTTATACAAAGAACTTAAAAAAGAAGATATAGATGATACTAATGCGGTGAAAATTAATGTGACCGGTAATATTGCTACTTCATTTTCAAGAGACTTCAAATCATCAAATTCTATTTATCATCATCTTGGAATATATGCTTATAGATGTGAATTTTTAAAAAAATTTGTTAAATATGAGCAATCTAAAAACGAAATTAGAGAAAGTTTAGAACAATTGAGAGCTCTAGATAATGGGCATCAGATTAAAGTATTTAAATCATCTTCTTCGATCAGCTTTGGTATAGATACGGAAGAAGATTTGATTAGAGCTAATGAAATTATCAAATAAAATAAAAGAATCCTTTAGCTTAAAAGAAAATAATCTTTTAAAAATTGATTCTATTGCCAAGTTTTTTATAGAAATTTTTGATCTTGAAGACTTAAAAGATATTCAAAATTTTGCCTCAACGAAAAAAATGAATTTATGTATCCTTGGAGAGGGATCTAACGTTGTTCTACCTAATTTGCTTAACAAGGTTGTAATAAAAATGTCATTTAATGAAATATCGATTGAGGATAATTTAATCATAGTTGGAGCAGGTAAAAATTGGGATGATTTTGTGCTCTGGTCCTTAGACAATGGTTATTCTGGATTAGAGAATTTATCTGGTATCCCTGGAAGCATTGGTGCTGCACCTATTCAGAATATTGGAGCTTATGGGAGCGAAGTATCCAATTTTATTGAAGAAGTCATTTGTTTTGATATGAAATCAAACAGCCTTGTTAGCTTTACTAATAATGATTGCAAATTTTCATACAGAAAAAGCATATTTCAAGATAAAGACTCTCTTATTGTCGTAAAAGTTAAATTCAAATTAACCAAAGATTTTCATCCAAATATAGATTACGAAGATTTAAATTCTTTAAAAGCAGAAGGGATTACTCCGTTTATCATTAGAGAACATATCCTTAAAATAAGAAAAGCTAAGATATCGGATCCAAAAGAACATCCAAATGTCGGAAGTTTTTTTAAAAATCCTATAATCTCATTGGATGAATTGGAAAAAATAAAACAATTACTTCCAAGCATCAAGTTTTATTCATATTTAGATAACAGAGTAAAAATCTCAGCAGCTTTTTTAATTGAATCATTGAATCTAAAAGGTTTTATATTGAATGATGCAAGAGTGTCTGAAATACACTCGCTAGTGCTAGAAAATAAGTCTGAAAAACCGCAGGATATTCTAGATCTTGCCTCATACATTCAGTCCTCTGTCTGGGATAATTACAACATTAATTTAGAGATAGAACCTCAGATATTTTGACTGAATTTCTTTTAATTGCTTCCATTCATCTTTTAGCGGTTATAAGTCCTGGACCTGATTTTGCTGTTGTACTGAGACAATCTCTATCATCTGCAAGGAGAGCATCTATTTTTACTGCTTTAGGTATTGCTACCAGTGAATTTTTTCATTGTCTGTATTCTATTTTTGGTATGGAATTAATTATGAGATATCAAGAAAATATATTTCTTGTCCTTAAACCTATAGCTATTTTATATTTAATGTATTTGGGAATTTCTTCTTTTTTTAATAACAGACCATCAGATACTGTAATACATTCAAGTTCTAAAAATTTCACCCTTGGATTTATGACAAATCTTCTTAATCTTCAGGCAAGCATATTTACTGTTACCTTATTTTTTGCAATTGTAAGCATTAATACTCCTTTAAATATCCTAATTCTTTATGCTGTATTTATAGCAATTAGTACTTTTATATGGTTTGCATTTTTGTCTTTATTACTCACAAGTAAAGGATTTTTATATAAATTTAATAATTTCATTCCATGGATATACAAATTTACTGGTATCGTTTTTATAATTAGTTCTTTTTATTTATTATCTTTGTAATGGAATCTACCCCAAAAACATCTGCTCAATTATTTAGTGACATTTTAAAACTTCAAAATGAAGGTTCACTTCCCCCAGTAGATGATTGGAACCCTCCTTTATGTGAAAACGTTCAGATGAAAATATCCAGAAATGGAAAATGGTATTTTATGGATTCTCCTATAGGTCGCGAAAAAATGGTTAATTTATTTAGCACGGTTCTTAGATTTGATGAGGATGGAAATTACTATCTTGTTACTCCTGTAGAAAAAATTAAGATTGAAGTTGAAGATAAGCCCTTCGTTATCGTTACCTACCAAAAAGAAATTAAAAACGATAAGGAAGTATTTTTGTTCAAGACCAATGTAGGCGATATTGTAATTTTAGATACTTTAGATAAGTTAAGAGTTGAAATTGATAAAAATACACAAGAACCTTCACCATATTTAAAGGTAAGAAAAAACTTAGAAGGGCTGATTAGTAGAAATGTTTTTTATCAATTAGTAGACGAATCCTTCGAGAGAGATAAAGAATTATTTATTAAAAGTAACGATAAAGAATTTTCGCTTGGAAAATTGGACTGACTACATATTTGGATAGTTCGGACCGCCCATACCTTCTGGGGTTATCCAAACTATATTTTGGCTAGGGTCCTTGATATCGCAAGTTTTACAATGAACACAATTTTGACCATTAATTTGAAATTTGTGTTCTCCGTTTTTCTCTACAACCTCATAGACACCAGCAGGGCAATATCTTTGAGCCGGTTCATCATAAGTCGGTAGATTAACA
>VMHT01150791.1_pt1 | contig 17296 bp, 13 predicted proteins | sample 4693611 | NCBI WGS metagenome assembly VMHT01 (sample SAMN12280063, study PRJNA550983) | marine metagenome | isolation source: seawater sampled from same location over 5 years 0.02-0.2 micron viral filtrate | place: USA: collected off the coast of southern California halfway between the port... ...
CGATATCTAGTACCAGTTACAAACCCTCCAAGAAGATCAAAGCAACAGACAGAATCCAGATCGGTCAGTGGATCTTCGATCCGAAGTCTGGCGAGATGAAACGAGTCCAAGTAGTGACCGCCAAGGGGCCAGTCATGCTGAAGAAAGGGAGAACCCATCGATTCATGCGGAACATCAAACTTGCCAAGATCGGAAAGTGTGATCCTCTTGATCCTCAAGGTGTGCTTTGCACCCTTGAATACATCAGGCAGGGAAAAGCTAAAATCGGCAAACGGACAGTAAGTGTTCAGAAGCTGAAGGCATCAGCATCAGTACTGGAGAACTTTGAATTATGATCACCAGATACTATTGGCAATGTCGGAAGTGTAAGAAAGTTTTCCGAAAGCGGATACACAATCATGTTTGTAAAGGAACACATAATGTTCTTGAGCGATTTGAATTCTCAGTAGGAGCATCAAAATGAAAAGACTGACTCTAGCCAAGGGCTTGGCTGGGATGGACGGCAAAGAGCTTTTGTGTGCCATGTCGTTTAGTAAAGAAGATACCCTCCAACAAATTCTGACTACGGCCTTATTCATGGCCTTGTCAGATGTTGATCAAAAGAAGTTTGAGTTTACGATATCGCTCGACTTGAAACCGATCACCCAGGAGCAGTGGGATAAGGAGAAGTTGGTGTCAGATACTCAGGAAGAAACAACCGAATTAATGAATTAACCGATTTGCCTAGAGTGTCAGAAAAAATCTATTTTTAAAACTTTATCCCTGAGCCTCCGAAGGGCGTTGAAGGGAACAAAAAGTTTTTTGCGACAAAATAGGCTGCTTGATTTGGGTTGTCTTCGACAGCAGCAACAGGACCAAATCAATCTGGCACTCAGGCAATTTATCCAGGAGAACAATGTCCGTAAGCGTAAACCCATACCCCAGAAACTCACCTCGTTATCGGAACCCTGTTGAGGGTGCGCCGAAGCGAAAGAGAGATGATGCACTTCATGACAGGACACAGAGAGGCACTCCGCTCAAGGTTCCATTAGGGAAACAACTTGAGGGCAGTTTTCTTACTCCGCTTCACAAAGTGATCCGTTCTAGTGCAGATAGAAAACCTGATGGAGCAGAGTTCATGTGTCGCTGTAAATGCGGTACAGAAAAAATAGTTTTGGCTAGTGCATTGATGAGGCGTTCAATCCGCTCATGCGGATGTTTGAGAGTGGGTAGGCCAGGGAAGAAACTCGTTCCCATGAAAAAGATAGTCCGATACTACACCGATTGCGAGTACCCCAACGGAAGAGTGGTACGCATCTATGTAGACAACGGAGAAGTTATCTCAGACACGCATCCAAATTGGGAATCAGATTATCAATATGATGAAGCAAAGGCTCGGATGACAGAGGTACGAAAAGGAGACCCACTGACATGGAACAGACTATAAACTATCTTTCGGTTTGCTCAGGTATCGAAGCATTTAGTTGTGCAGTTGAATCCAAGGGTTGGAAGCCTGTTGGATTCTCGGAGATTGAACCATTCCCTTCCAAACTCTTGGAGGAAAAGTACCCTGACGTTACCAACTTTGGTGACATGACGAACTACGAAACATGGAGTATCGATGGAACAGTTGACATTCTTGTCGGAGGCACACCCTGTCAGTCCTTCAGTATTGCAGGGGCGAGAAAAGGTCTTGAAGACGATAGAGGAAACTTGGCACTCACCTTCTGTAGAATCGCAGATAAGTTCCAACCAGACTGGGTTATCTGGGAGAACGTCCCAGGTGTCCTCTCAAGCAGGGACAACGCCTTCGGATGCTTTCTGGCAGAGCTTTCAGGAGCAAGTCAAGCCATCGTTCCAGACGGAAGATGGGACCACGCAGGCTTGGTCTCTGGGCCGAAACGCCAAGTTGCATGGCGTGTTCTCGATGCTCAGTTCTTCGGAGTACCCCAGAGAAGAAAAAGAGTTTTCGTCATCGCTACTCCAAATACTGGAAACCTCAGATCCGCAAAAGCGTTATTCCCTGTCACCGAAGGCTTGCGTTGGGATTCTGCGGAGAGCCGTAAACCGAGGAAAAACCTTACCACCCCTACTGGAAGACGCACTTCTCCAAACCATTGGGAGGGAGGACCACACCCAACACTGAACCAGTCTTCATGCACTGGTAACCCAGGTTTTTCTAATCAAGAACTGTTCGCCCAGAGAGGAGCATACCTAGTCCCCAAGGTATACGAGAATCACCCAAATGATTCTAGGGTTAAAGACATGGGCGAGGTAGCATCCACTGTCTCCGCGCGGTATGGAACTGGTGGAGGTAATACTCCGCTGGTCACTTTCTCTTCCAATATGTCTGAACCAGATTGTAATGACAGGGTCACTCCTCCAGTTAAGATTGGCGGTAGAGGCAACAATCCTCCTGCAATTGCGTTTCAAAGATCACAACTTCGCCAGTACGGAAAGCTTGAGGAGATGGAAGTTGCTCCAACCCTCGGAGCTAAGACTGGAGATAAAGAGTTGAACCTGATGCAGGATGCCACAGTCCGTAGACTGATGCCGTTGGAGTGTGAACGTCTTCAAGGATTCCCAGATAACTGGACTCAGATTCCTTGGAGGGGAAAGGCTGCAGAAGACTGTCCAGACGGACCACGATACAAGGCACTTGGAAACAGCATGGCTGTCCCTTGTATGCGGTATCTAGCGGATAGAATCGAATTCGTTTTGAGATCAGAGAATGTCGGCAAGTGAGTCAGTATTGACTCCCTTGAGACTAATGTAATGTTGGTACATCACTTTTGGAGTATGCCCAGCATATTTCGCAACCAGTTCAGGTTGATTTGTCTCCAGCAGTAGCTTCGTTATGCCTGCTGACCTGATGCCGTGAAGGACTGCCAAGTCTTTTGAATTAGGAGGTTTGAGTGGTTTGAGCTTGGCGTAGACAGTTTGAGGGTTACGAAAAGACGAATAGAAACTTGACGGATTGGTTTTCTTGTCTTCATAGATTCCTTCCTCATGGAAGAAATCTTTGAGCTTACGAGCGATCTTTACGGATCGCTCATTGTCATTATGGTTTGGGGTTCTTCCGGTGGAGGGATCTCTTCTCACATGGATGTGGGTTTCATCGATATCGGATAGTCGAAGTTGAAAGATTTCTTTTTTTCTGAGCAAGGCGTATCTCGCCATGAGAAAGACACGCAGAACCCTGCGTTCACCACTCTTTCTCAACCCTTCCTCCATAGTATCAAGTTCCGTCTGGGTATAAATCCGTTTCTCTTGCCTGGGGATTTTCAGACTGCGGAAGCTGATAAGCTTGTCCAGTTGTCCTTGGGCGTAGCCCCACCTGAGCAGAGTCTTGAGGAGTTTTTGAATGGTGACGATGTACTTTGATGATAGTGATAGTTTTCTGGCTTCTTTGATGAAACGTCCATTGATGTACGAGTTAAAGTGACCAATATCATGATCACCAACCATGTCAATGAACCTACTTATGAGGGATCTGTAACTAGATATAGTTCTTGGAGCAAGATTTACCCCTTCAGCATCGAGGTAGTTTGAACACAATGCGGACCAAGTCAGTTCCTCGCGGCTCATACCAAGTTCCGCGCGGAGGGATTTTTCCTTCGCAAGGAACAAAGCATCCACATCCTCCCATTCTAAATCAGGATGGTAGTCGCAAAGATCCCTGCGTGGAGGCTTCTCTTGCCCAGGCTTTCTTAGATTCCAGAACTGACCAACAAGTTTACCGCGCTTCTTGTCACGGACAACTTCCTCACGTTGGCGAGGCATCAGTGCTGACTCATGACAAGTCTGACTCTTCCTATAATATGAAGGTTTTTGTCCATAGGGATATCGTGCCATACGCAAGCATCACCATTGTGATGCCTCCAACTACACAAGGTTTTATCGTCTTTTCTGGAGAGATACCCCACAAGCAAGGCTTCATGCCACTGGAATACATAACAAGCCCAACCATAAAAAGCGTGGTCCCCTTTATTCTGAAGCTTGGATATGAACAACTCGTTATTGGCTATTGGACTAGTTTCATCTTTTGCTCTCATCCTGAAGGCAACAAAACGAAATTGATCCTCATCTTCTACTCTAAATGATTGCGTGAATATGTTTTTGTCAAAGATCAAGTTGCTGGCTTCTTTTTCAGCAATATCTGGACTCCAAATGGTTCCTGGATTAGTCCACATCTTATAGACAGGCATGGTTTCTATATTTGAGCCAGTTGCTGACGAAAACATTTCACCCTCTCCAAACAAGAGCCAGTTGATGTTTAGTCCGATCCTGTCACGAAGCGAGGTGAGGAACTCACCATTGAGGTCTTGTTGACCTTGTTCAGTACGAGATATCCTCTTTTGGTCCACGCCAAGCATACTGGCGAGTTCCATTTGGGATTTTTGAAGGTTGAACCGGATTTGTTTAAACCGGTCTGCGACTTGTTGATTTTCCATGAGCCAACTTTATCAAGAATGAAAACGATTTTTGGTTGACTTCCATGTCGTATTGGTATAATCTATCCAAGATTACAATACATTAGTCAATTGTGACTTGTTAGTCATTATTGTCTAAATTATCGAAAAAGTAAAGCGGAATCACATTACATGGGTTTACTTGTTCAGGAAGACAGATCAAAAATTTGGGAGAAAAACTCTGCATCAAGGCTCAATGCTGAATGCTTTCAGGCTTTAGACTACCAATACAACAAGGGGCTTCCAAGACCGCCATCCAGAGAAATGGACCGAGGCACTGTAACTGAAGATATGTCGGTTGCCAAAAAGTACGGAAAAGACTTCGCTGAGGTGGGAGAGCAGAAACTGCAACAGCTTATAGCTGAAAGGCCAGAACGCTCAGAACATCTTGAATGGTACAAGGAACAGTGGCCTAGATGGATCGCTGGCGTGGAGACATACGATACTGGATATACATTATGGCCTGTAGATCCAGTACAGAGGAAAGTCACTTTATCCATTGAAGGAACCACGCCTCAATTAATCGGCTACATCGATCTTCTTATAGATCAAGGAGGCAAGCCTGTCATCGCTGACATCAAGTCTAAAGGCCAATTGTCATGGGGAGTGCCTCAGACATGGAGAAGACAATTAACCATATATTGCCTAGCGATTAAGGCTGATATGAAACTGGACTTCATTCCGAAGGCCCAGATACACATGATCAGTGTAGGCAAGACTCCAGGCAGTAGAGTTATTGATGTCGGTATCACCGCTGACGATGTCAGTGATCTTTTGGATAGGACAGCAGTCATGCAGTTCTCTATCGATAATAACCACTGGCCCAGAAACACCAACTCAGACAAATGTTCAGATCGCTGGTGTGCGTTTTACGGACGTTGTTGGTCTGATCACCTTATTCCGCTAGACAGGAGTCTGGCGCGGTTCTCTTAACACTCATGGACGAATTTATTGAAATGCCCCAAATGCGGATACGAATTCCACACAGGTGATGGAATCTACATTGGTAAAAATCTCCGAAAGCTCAGGAGGAGAAGAAAAGTTACTCAGAAACAAGTCGCTGAGGCTACTGGTCTTAGTCGGTACAGCATTGTTTGCTATGAGTCGAACAAGGCCAGACCGAAGATGGAAAACATCGAGCTAATAGCCAATGCGTTCTCAATCAAACCTGAAGAACTTATTGAACATAACTCGCCATGAACGAAGAATTTTTTCCATCAAGAAAACTCTCAGAACCGCTAGAGAGGATCTTGAACAGCAAGACCAAGAGTATTGTGAGTCATGCGGAGGAGTTAAACACCGCAGTTCAGGAACGCAAACCGGAGAAAGCTCTTGCCATCCTTAGAGTCTTACTTACAGAAGCCGAAATCACAGAACAGGGTCTCCTCCAAGGAACACGATTCAGAGATTCGGAGATTGTTAGCGGAGGGGAAAACTCCGCAGGAGGTCAACCAGATCATCGCATCAAAGAAGCCGAAGAAGCTTCAGAGGCGTGAAGGTTGGCATGAAGAGTGGGGCTGGTTGAGTCCTACAGAACAAGACGAGCTTAACCGAACCGGAAAAGTAGCTCGAGTAATTCAAGAACGATTCTTTCAAGGAGAATTTAATGGGAATATTGAAGGACGAGGTAGTGACAGGGAAGGAAAATAAACCTTCCACGATCCTAACTCATGGGCATCCAGGCACTGGAAAGTCTTCATGGGCTGCAGGATTAGGGAAAACTTTGATGGCTTCCAAAGACGGAGGATTATCAGAGATTGATTGTGCAAAGATCCCACTGGAGGGACAGGGAACAGACAAGCTTGTGGGCCTGATGAAGGAACTGGTTGCAGAAAACCACAAGTATGATGTCTTCTGCATCGATGGCTTTGAGCATTGTGAATCAGATGCAATCAAAGAGGTGTGCAAAGCCAACAGTGTCGAGAATCTCAATGATGTTCCATATGGCAAGGCATACGCCCAAGTCCGTCAGAAGATGCAGGATCTACTCGCCATGCTGAAGGAACTGCGTGATCACAAAAAGATGCATATCGTTCTGACCACTCAGACGATAGCCAAAGAGATCAGTGAACCTCACCTTGATCCATACCACCAGTACCATGCCTTCTTAGGTGCTAAAACTGCGATAGACACATATGCCTGGTCTGATGCAGTTCTGTTTTTCCAGATCAAAACTATGATCGATAAAGTCGATAAAGGTTTTGGTCAAAAAGAGTCCAAAAGCGTTACGCGCGGAGAAAGAATTATTACGACTGGCCCAGCCGGTGGTATCTTCGCAAAGAATCGTTACGGACTCGCTACTGAAATGCCTGCAGATGCGAAAGCATTCCTTCAGGCGATTAATGAATCACGCTCATAAACAGGAGAATACTATGAGTTGGAATGTTGAATTAACCGCAGAAAAAAACCCATATGATTCACCGCTTCAGCGTTGTTCGCATGGGGAACACAACGCCAAGATTCATTCCGTCAAAGGCGAGAATGACAATGGTAAGATGTACACCAAGAAGGGTGAGCCTATGACAGCCATCACACTCAAAGTGGTAGGTGGCGATTCAGACGGAGCATTCCTGACTGACTACATTTTCCCTGAATCGGAGGATGCGACTCTAATGAAGATCACCAAGAGTCGGCTCTTCGATATCGGAAAGTCTGCAGGACTTTCAGAGATCACTGGACCTGACTCCATCATTGGTGCATTGGTGAAGGTGGACGTTCAGCCAGACCGGAAGAATGCGGAGTATAACCGCATCTCATACCTTCATATGGGATCATCTGCACCGAAGCCACAGGCTGCAGCCCCACAAAGACCTTCCCTTCTAGCAACTGCAGAAGCGGATGAAATTCCGTTTCAACAGTAACGGTAAACTGGAGGGTGTGGAATGCACCCTTCCGTTCCCTGTTTCGACTAACACCTTCTACCGAAACTTTAACGGAAGAATGGTGATCTCCAAGAGAGGCCGTGATTTTAAATCTGAGGTGGAGATGTTGTTACAGGCCGAAAGAGGGGAACATGGAGTTCCCCTTTTCGGAACAGATTTAGTGAGTCTGGATATGGTTCTCCATCCTCCAGACAGGCGAAGGAGAGACATTGATAACTTTAGCGGAAAATCTATATTGGATTCCCTGATCGGTTTAGTTTACGAGGATGACAGCCAAGTGAAGAAACTGAGTGTGGAATTTGGGGAGGTAAGAAAAGGAGGCGAACTTCTACTGGACTGCAAACTTTATGAGACCCAGAACTGCACTGTTTGAGGCAAAGCGTTTTCTTATCCATGCCCTCGCTACGGCTCTGTATGGCGAGGACAGATCAACTCTTCATCCGAAGGTACAAGATGTACTGAGCAGGATGGAGCTTCTAATACACCATCTAATACAGGAGTACAAAGATGCTGGAAACACTAACGGAATACCACAAAGCAGGGATACCTCTTCTGAGGATACGGAAAGGGACGAAGCTCCCAATCGATAAGGAGTGGAATGAACTTGGCAGTGAAGATTTCAACGACACAATCGATAGGTTTAGAGATGACGATTATAATATAGGAGGTGTCATTGGAAACCTCATTGGCAAACAATCACTTCATACCTTAGTACTGGATTTTGACGATCCAGAATATTTTTCAAAACTGACGGAGGACATGGAATTCCAGGAGCTTGTTCTCAAGGCTCCGGTAGTCCGCACACCATCTGGAGGAAGACACGTTTGGGTGTCCGTCAGTTCCGATAGCCCCATCAGCAAGTGGACTTTTGAGTATCAGGGAAAGTCCGCTGGAGAAGTCCTTGGTCATAAATCGATGGCGGTTCTCCCACCCTCCGAAGTTGAAGACAAAAAGTCAGGGAACGGCTTAGTCAAATACGAATTGGTCAGTGGCGATTTCCAATCCATACCAATCGTTAGTTTGAAGCAAATCCAAAAGTGGTTTCCTAAGAAAAGGAAACTTCAGATCAGACCATCCGATTTGTATCTTCCAGATACCAAGAAAGACCCTGTGTCTGGGTGGCCTATCGTTAAGTGCGAGAAACCTTCTGGTCCTGAAGTCCCAGAGACTGGTCCGATAGCCCATGCGGTTGACACAATCCTGAATGCTCCCAAGGGCCAGATCAATAACACTATTAATGATATGGCGTTCTTCTTGGGGCTTGAGGCAGAAGTGGATACTGATGCCGCGAGAAAGGCACTACAGGAAGCTGTGGTGAGTAAGGTGGGTTACCCTGAAGAGAAGGCATTCAAGACGATAGAGAGTGGCCTGGCTGCAGGCGTAGAGATCGCTCCGCTAGGAGGTGTGGGTTCCCCTGTGGCAGACATCGATGTTATCGAAGCCGCCAGAAGTGAGATACTGGATCGCCACACAGAAAAGAGTTCAGAGATGGAACTCATCTACCTTCCGAAGGTAGTCCAAGATTATGTGATCAAAGCGGTTGAAGGTACGATGCTTTCGCCTACTGTGGTCCTCATGTCGCTACTGACAACAATGTCTTCCTATCTCGGACACAAAGCACACTTCATGAACTTTGAGCCGATACGCGCGAACATCTGGTCCTTGGTATTTGCTGGTTCTGGAGCAGGGAAAAGCACCGCGCTCAACAGAGGGTCAGAACTCTTCAATATTCATGATGAGCCAATCAAACAGGAAATGAAGTTTGATGCAGGGAATCTTGTCAATCTGAAGAAGGCTCAACAGGATGCCTTGTTGCAGGAGATACGGATCAAGGAAGCATCATTGATGAAATACAGTAACAGGATTTCGTTTGATGCCTTCTACGAGCTGCTTTGCAGGAAGGAGAATGGTGGAGCATTTATTGTGGATGAGTTCGCTACGTTCCTGCGGAACCTGGAGAACGGATACAATACCGGATTCAAGAGTGAGTTGACCAGTTTCTATAACGCTTACCATAAGGATTCCAAATCCACCAAAACTGGAGGTGTCCAACAGTTGGAATGTCCGTTCCTGTCCATCATCGGTGTATCGACTGAAGAGTTCATTACGGAACTGCTGTCACCGCAGGATGTCCTTTCAGGATTCCTTGCCAGATTTATGATGTTCTCGATTCCTAGAAACGATGTGATCCCACCAGCGTTGCCTGCTTCCGAAAGACTGTTCAACTCCACAGTTGAATATGCCCAGATGAAGATGATCGTTGATAAGATCATGGAGATTGAAGGCGATACCCAGATGCGGTTATCAGAACATGCTGAAGTGGTTTACAGGGATGCACACGATCTTTTCTATGAGGAGAAGTTTAAGGAACATGATCCTTACATCAAGAGCTTGATGGATGCGTTCTGCAAGCGGTGGCCTGCCAACATCCTGAAACTTGCCATGACCTTGCAATGGATTGAGGAACCAGGCTCAGATGAGATTGGACACAATGCCATGAAGGGCGCTATTTACATAGTCTGTCATTCTGCAACATCAACCCTCGGACTGTATCGTGGCACTCTCGGAGGGTCTCAGGATGAGCGTTGCAGAGAAACCATTCTTGGGTTTATCGCTCAACAGGGAGGTGTGATTGATTACCAGAAGGTGAAGAGACTGAAAGTGCTAAAGGAAGTCTACGGAGGTAAAGATCCCAACATGCAGGAGTATGATCAGATCATCTCTTCTTTAGCGGATACCAACCATATCAATATCACCAAGGGTGGCAATAAAGGTGATTGGACAATCAGTCTAAAAAAGGCTTAGATATGAATATTGTTACAAACGAGCAAGTTGATGAGCTTGCAAGTAGAGGTGTAGAGGTCTTTGAGATAGCCAAGAAAGTAAGAAACAGACTTGTTTCTTGTTCTGGTCTACGTTCTGGTTCTTACGTTGGCATATCCGTAGAAGACGGATCGGAGATCTTAGTGTTCAAGGACCATGTAGTGGTCAAAAAGAATGGAGTCCCAACAATTGTTAGTTAATCTTTATAGGTTGAGTTTCAAATTGAAAAAGTGTGGAGCTTTTGGGGACTCCAGTTATAGACAACGTATGGACAACAATTTTTTCAAATTGTCTCGCCACACGTTGAAAAAAAACAGTTTAGAGGCTTTACTCGATTCCTGCAGTTTGAAGGAAGAGTAAGTCTCTATCTGTTGATATCACTGGCATTGAAGCTAGTGCGTATAGACAATATCGACAACGGAGACAGGGATGTTAGGAAATGTCGCTCTGGCAGAAGACAATGAGAGAAAGTTCAAGAATGACTTTGAACTTCAGTATGGTGGCTACCTACTCAGTCACCTTGGCAAACTTAGTCCGGTTGATTTTATCTGTTACAAAAACCCAGGTCATGAAATCGTTTCAGTGATTGAGTTCAAGCAACGAACCAATCCACATGACAAACACCCCACCATCTGGCTGAATCTTCGCAAAGCATCAGCCCTGAAGCTTCTGGCGGCAGGGTTCAATTGTAAGGCTTACTATTTTGTGAAGTGGTCAGACCATGTAACCAAGTTCATTAACGTGCATAACGTAGTCAGGTATCCGTTAGTGGAGGCAGGAACCTTCAAGCGGTTCTGGCCTACGGACAGAGAACTGGTCTACGATATTCCGATAACTGAAATGTTGGATATGAAACCAAAGGCAGACCTGAAAGTCCTACCGCAGGACTCTTGAAGTGGCCTTCTTGTAGTCTTGGATTTCTTTACGCTTACGCTCTAGGCGTTCTCGGAACTCTTTCTGAGCTTCACGCATCTTATCGTAGCGTTTGTTCCGCGCGTAATACTGTACAGTTTTACGTTGTTCTGATCGGATATCGGAAAGCTCTCTATTGAGCTTTTTGATATTCCGTTCTCTGGAAGATTTAGGATCAACCGCAGTCAGGTTGAAACCAACCAATTGACCAGCCACTTGCCCTGCAGTCTTCTCTGGGTCTCCAGTTCCCTCCTTCAGATCACCAATCCTGAACATTCTAGGGAAAGCCCCAAATTGATAATGGAGAAAAGGAGGAGACATCATATTCCATGTATATTCCGTCCACGCAGTAATCTGGTCTGCAGGCTCCATCCAAGGTTCTACTATCTCTCTTTGAGTAAAAGGGTCTCGGTTACTGGTAATTGCGGAAATGGTCTGTGTAAGTGGACCGCCCATAACTCCGAGTGTTCTGACAGCTTCTCCAAGTTCTCCTTCAGATAGCTCAGACCAAAGCTCATTTATAATACCCCAAGGATAGACATAACTTGCATCCCAGAACTGGATTCTTCCCTCTGCATCTTTCCAAGGCACAGGAATAATTGCAGGCGGTAACAAGCCTGCATTGGCCTTTGTGCGGAGGTAATCCGCAAGGGCCATTTTATGAGCTTCTACATCCTCATCATCCCAATCAAACTGGGACTTCGTAAACTCCATCATTCCATGACCAATAGCGTATGGAAGTAGAAACTTTGTAGGTTTGGTGACTGCTGTCTCCAGCATCAGAGGAACTACCTTAGCCGTAAAAGTCAGGAATGGTGCGCCGATAACTGCGGTTCTTCCATACTTGACCCAGTTTCTCACTAAACTGTAATCCATGATCCACTTGTTTGCGTGGACTGCAGCTTGATCCGCTGTGGCTCCCTTGTTTTCCATCTGATCTATGAGAACGATCAGTCTGTTTATTTCGTCACCATATTGATATACATCACCAGCTTTGTTACCAATCTTACTCGCCGCCAACTGAAGTGAAAGAAGCATCTTCCCAAACGGAGTCTTAGCATCTGATTTCTTGAGTGAGTTCATATACTCAGTCTCGACTCTCTTTACTTCTTCCGCTATAAAACCAGCCGCCATCAACCCTCGATCTTTGGCGATATTATAGTAGGTCCCTTTAGTCCGCATCTCCCTGAACGCCCTACCCACTAAGCCTGGGAGTTTGGTCATTGGGACATCTGAGAAGTAGGCTAGTGCCAATGCGGAAACGAAGTTTCGCATGTGGCCTGCAGGGAAGTTGAGCGCGGTCTTGGTCAGCTTAAATATAGATCCATACTTTGCTATCGTCCCACCCTCGCCAATAAGATTTCTTAGCCAGTTTGGAGAATCCTCTGACATGGTCTGTGTGCCTACCAGATCCTCTTTGATCTCTGGTCTTACATACATGCCACGAAGCTTTCCGTACTTCTTCAGGTCAGGCATCTGGACAAAGCCTTCTGCTTCGGCTGTCTCCCTTACCCCTGCTTCGCCCTCACCGCCATAGAGAACTTCGTTCCCCCTCTTCATCATGTCATCAGCAAGTAGGTTCATCAGTTGGGACTTCTCATTTGAGAGTCCTCCGTTGTCCTGATGCATTGCCAATGTCTGTTTGATCCGCTGACCTTCCTTGAGGAGGTAGTTTGGCGTGACCCTCATAGGTTTATCATTCGGAGTCAGTCCGAAGTCCTGAACCAGACTGGTTGCCAGTTGCCTGTCATTCTCACCAGCAAGTTCATAGAGTCTGTTCTTGGTATCGTATTCCGTAAACTGTGGTGCGTATGCCCACTGATCGTTCTCGGAAATCCAGTCCATGAAGTCTACGATAGCGAGATCCCTTCCTGCGGTGACGATACCCTTCTGGGCTAGGAAAGCAGGGTCTTCTATCTCACCAAGGAAAAGCTTTCGTATACTTTCTTCTATCTCCTTCCTGCCTGTAAACCAACCACCATCAACTTTTAAATCTGAGCGGAGGACTTGGTTGAATGCAGAGTTGCTTTCATCAAGGAGATACTTCAGATACACGCGCGGAAGATATTGCCCTCTAAGTGCATCCACCTGGGCCTTTGCAAGCAGGCCAGAGTTGACTGCCTGATCACCGATTCTTTCAATCGCTCTCTTCACCTCAACAGCAGTATCTCTCAAACTATCGTTGGTGATGCTGTCAGGGTCTGCATCTCTTGTGGTCAGATACTCATAAATCTGGGTAGACTCTTCCTTGGAAGCCTTGTTCAAGGTGTCATAGATCTGCTTACCCAACTCGCTGAGGCGATCAATCCGGCCCTTTACCTTGTTCCTTCCGGCTAGGTATTTCTCCATCATGGGGATGAGAGCAACCGGATTGACTGCCGCATCTGCATATTTCGCAATGACTTGTCCAGCGGACTTGGCACGTTCTACAAATGACTGCTTAACCTTTGGGTTCGCGGCACTGATAACTTCATCCATGAAACTGAACTGGATGTCGTTATCGTTCATGTATTTGACTGCTTCCTTCTCCGCTATCGTGTTATCAGCAATAGCTTCAGAAGCTACTCCGTCCACTGGAGCAGGCATGGTGTCTTTGTTGTAGTACTCTAGTTCCCCTCGGACATACACAGTCCCACCAATCACACTAGCTTCACCCTTGAATCCTTTTACTGCTATACCGGAAGACTTCTCAATAAAAACGTGTTCCCTCTTCGGATTGAATGCTAGTTGGATTCCTTCTGTACTGAGTGGTGTGTTCGCAAGCTTACCCTGTACACCAGCCATAGGGACTTTGTCTTGTTTCCTACCAGACTTGGTTTCGCCAACAGCAATATCTCTTCGCTTTTGTTGGTTTACATCCAGAGTTCCGTCAATGATATTGAACCCAGGTCCGTAGAAGAGAGCTTTGTTATAAATGGGAGTTCCGTTCTTGGATACTGGATGAGCCGTATAGCCCTTGCCTACCACCTTCCCATCTACTTTTATGTCACCTCCAAGGTGGAGTCGTACTACAACATTCTCTTTACTGTATTTATTAGGATTGAAGGATGAGTTGCTACTACTACCGGTTGTTGCATCATAGTCATCCTTGGCCTTCATCATATCATTCAAGGCTTCGCTAATGAGTTCCTGCGGACTTCTTCCTTGCTCTACACCATCGAGGTAGTTATTCATCCTGCGTTTGCCGTCAGCCTTGATGCCACCCATATTCTTTGCTTCTTCTATGGAGTGGACTCGTTCTGTCTTTGGGTCTATCGGATATACAGGTTTCTCGTCCAGATTGAGGAGAGAGAAAACAGCTTCTTCTGTTTTCGCTGATCCGAAATCAATGGTTGTGCCAGGTGTATCCATACCCTTCACACTCTCATCCGTATCAGCCTTGGTCCGTCCAAGAGCCTGTTGCATACCCTCAAACAGCCCAATGTTGCCGTCCCTCTGCATCTCGGTCTTAACATCCTGGAGGGCTTGCTTGAGCGCGGTCTCGGAACCCTTGATACCCATCACTCTTCGGATCGCCTCACCAACTCTCTCAATCATGGTGACAGACTTCAGACCCTTCTCTGCAAAGTTGATCGCAATGTACTCTTTCAGAAGTTTCTTTTGGTCACCCTTGTAGGCTTCGTTATACCTTTTGCCCTTCTCGGTCTTCAGGAACTTGTTCAGTCCTGCTTTGTTGCGAGTGTTCTTTCCGAAGGCATCCAGAAAGTTGTCAAAACCGCCATTGCGGTCCATGAACTTCTGTAGTCCGTCATGACCTATGGCCTCATGAAAGTAAACCTGTACGCCTCTCTGTACAGCTTCTTGTGTGTTCTTACCTCGGAGGTTGTTTGCGACTAGGTAAACCTGTCCGTCTTTGACGAATCCCTCGGAGGGTTTGTAGGCTGAACCTAACGCAGCGGAAGCCTCTGCATCATCCTTGTAGATAATTATATCTTTTGATGACTTGAACTGGCCCTTGAGGGTCTTAGCCATTAGGCCAACTTCACGTCTCGTTAGCTTCCTGGTTTGCTCTGGTTCAACTTGGGTGAAGGATGAGAACTGAAGACTCCCTTCTAGTTCTTCGGCTATTTGCCTATCGGACTTACCTTTAACATCTATCCCTTGTTTGGAAGCTGTAGATATAAAGAGTTTTCTCTCGTTCTGGTCAAGCCTCTTATCCCTATTTAGGGCTTTGTCTATAACATCTTCAATCTTCTCAAGCTCAGTCTTTTGCTCGATTTTACTACCTGGTTTCCCTTTTAACTCTTGTTCTGTGGATGCTTTTGCAGCCTCCTGTTCCATTTCTTGGATCAGTCTGGCTTGTTCGTTAAGGTCAACCTTTTCCCCTGTCTCAACATCCGTCAGGGATGGGTCAACTGCGGTTGCAGTATCTTCAATACCCAAGACGGATTTATCCAAAACAACAATGTTTTCTGCAGTCTGTCTGCCAGTACCGGTAGCGGTGATATCTTCATCTTTAAAGGAAATTGCTTTATACCCTCGCTTCAGCATTTCCTTCTTAAAACGATTAACATTTTTATCACCTACAAATTGCTCAAACTGAGGATCAAGTAATTCATACAGTGAAGACTCTTCGGCTTTCCACCCTTTATTTTTTGGCTTAATCTTTAATTCTTTTATCAAAGCCCTAGCGGCAGATTCGTCAACTATATCTTCTTTATTTAACGAGTACTCCGATACCTCACCTTGGTTTTCTTCAGCATAGGCCTCGGATTGTTTTCGATCCGTTGCAGTAAAGAGTAGATCCCCTGATTGTCTTTCGGCAGAATCAAGTTTCCCACCATGATAAATTTTTACTGTGGCTCCCTCTTCTGCATCTACAGGGGCTGTATCTGCAACGTCTACAGGCTTAGTCTCTCCTTTTATACCCCCAACTATACCCCCAATATCTTCGTCAACTGGGGTAACTTGTACGGCATCCTCTCCAGAGAACACCTCTTCTTTCATCTCTGTAAGTTCTGCTTTTTCTTTCGCCTCCCTTAACTCTCTCTGATCTTTTGTTTCAGTCTTAGACTCTGTGGCCTTCAGTTCGTCAATGTTCTCTTGAGCAAGTTGTTGTTGAGTGATTAAACTCGTATCTGGTTCACCAAGTATCTCTTTATCTTCTTTACGATCTGTCTTTTCTTGTCCCTTCATTAAGGCCAGTTTCTCATCTTCAGAAATCTCTCTTTCAGCAAAAGCCTTTTCGGTTTCTTCGTCTATTTTCTTCTTTCTTTCCTTTTCCAAGGTAGAAGTAAACTCTTCGATTTCAGCTTCGGTTTTCTTTGCCGCCTCTTCTTTTGTTAGTTCAGGCTTGGGTACTGGTTCTTGGTTTCTAGGTTTTCTGGTATCAAGGATATCTTTGATAGATTTAGGAATGACTGCCAATCTAGATTCTTCAATCCAGTCTTCCAAAACTTTTGCTTTAGCCTGTTCATCTAAGTCTGATTTCTGAAGAAGTTCCCTTACATCTTTTCTTTGTTGCTGGGATAAAGAACCTCTTGTTGTTGCTTTTATTTCTTCATTGTACTCAGCCAAGCTTTCAGCAAGTTCTTTCTCCTTTTCTTTTTTCGTGTTCTTTCTTTCTTGATCACCTAGAGCATTTAGCCTGTCTTGGGCTTCCTCAATAGTTATTCTTACTTCTTTTTTCCTGCCGTCTTTAACCACAGTAGTAACAACAGGCTTTTCTTTAGCGGTCTTCTCTGATGCCGCAGACTTTTTTAAATCATCAATGCTACGAGCCTTAGAACCCACTTCTTCTGCAGTTTCTTGTAGATCCTCCCTGTCCTGAGCAAACTCTTCTTCTTGCTCTACAGATAGTTCTCCCTCTTCTTCCTTGGCCCTTCGCTTGTCAAGAAAAGCCTCAAGCTTTTCTTCCAGTGCAAGCTCTGCACTGTTCAGGTCTACCTGAGCCTTCCGCAGACGGATACGTTCCAGAACCTCTTGGACCTGAGTCCTGTTCTGTGCCGTCATCTGTTCGTTGCTCTTCTCAATATTCTGGAGAGCCTGTTCCGCAAGAAGCTGAATCTCAGTAGCATCCGCATCCACCCTAGAGTCGAATGATGCATCGATCAGGGTTGCAGGCGCACCAGTCAATCCACCCACAATCATCTGTTCTACACCTTCAGGATCAAACCTACTGACTTCTCTTCCTCTCGCCTCTTCGGAGACCTCGTACTGTCTACCTTCCTGCATTGCTTCCAGGCCAGACTGCTGTACCGCGCCTGTTCCTAATCGGCCCATGAAGCC
>VMHT01142605.1_pt1 | contig 17295 bp, 16 predicted proteins | sample 4693611 | NCBI WGS metagenome assembly VMHT01 (sample SAMN12280063, study PRJNA550983) | marine metagenome | isolation source: seawater sampled from same location over 5 years 0.02-0.2 micron viral filtrate | place: USA: collected off the coast of southern California halfway between the port... ...
CCAGAAGTACCATCAATACCTGATGAACCACTTGAGCCTGAAGTTCCATCAATACCAGATGAACCAGATGAACCTGAAGTACCATCAATACCTGATGAACCAGATGAACCTGAAGTACCATCAATACCCGATGAACCACTTGAACCTGAAGTCCCATCAATACCTGATGAACCACTTGAGCCTGATGTTCCTGATGAACCACTTGAACCTGATGTTCCTGAAGAGCCGGATGAACCAGAAGTTCCTGAGCTACCTGAAGAGCCAGAAGTACCATCAATACCTGATGAACCACTTGAGCCTGAGGTTCCTGATGAACCACTTGAGCCTGAAGTACCAGATGAACCATCTAATGGTGCAGCTTGGTTTTCCCATTTGCCCGTAACGTTGTTGTATGCTAAATAATCACCGTTTTGTGGATTATTTAACAAAAATTCTTGTATTTGTTTTAATCTTAGTCTAGACATGTAATACCTTTGTATTTTTAGCGCGTTATATTATATATCCGTAGATATTTACGTCGTAGTAAAATATCTAGCTAGATTTTATATATTTACAGATCCCAAATTCCGTGATAATGACACCTAACATAAAAGCCATCATTTATTAACATTCCATGGCCTTCTTTTCTAATACTTCTTGCAAAAAGAGTGTCTTCAGAAATACCGCCTGCTTTAGGATCTGATATATGGTCTTTCCATTTAGAATTACAATCTGATACATGAACTGTTGCCCATGTTGTTGATTGTACATTTTTAGTAGGTTCATCCATAGAATACTTTTGCCATTTACCCTTTAGACTTTTTATTTTAAACGGATCTGTTCTAGGTGCGAATAATTGGCTAGGTTTATTTTCAATCCACTTTGACATAGCTTCATTTTCAATCCAATGTGTCATTGCTCCCCATTTAAAATCTTTATCTGGATTATTTTTTACATTAGCATTCCAAAAACTTCTAATTATTTGTGCTGCGTTTGGCATTAAGAAATCATCTGAGTCTATATAAGCAGTAAGATACCCTTCCGCTAACGCGCGTGCGGCTTGTCTAGGCACACCTCTATAATATTGGTTGTTACTACCATCTTCAGACTTTTCGTACATCTTAGGTGTGTTCTTGTCTACGAAAACATATTCTATATTTGGTTCTTTTTTAAAATGTTTAAAATATAATTTTTCAGTAATTTTACAACCATCAGAAGCAATTACTAATTGAATTCTTTCATCTTTCATTGCTAAAAAAGATTTAACCGCTCTAATAAACTTTTTATCTGAATCAGATCTACTACCTTCATACTCACCAAGGTAAGATTGCATAATCCAAGTTATATCATATTTCCACATAGTTATAGTTCTTTTGTTGACTCAGTATTACCCATCTTTCTATTATTCCAGCCAATATGTTTTACATACCCATCTTCATCGTCTTGTGATAATGAAACAACCATATAACCTAATTTTTTATATACTAGGTCTATAATATGCTCATGTTTTAATATTGTAAAGTTCCCTTTAATTGGTTCTATTTCCCAATCAGACTTTCTTCTTAAACCAGGATTCCAACTAAAACCCATATAATTATCTACTAATTGATCTCCTTTAATTTTAAAACTAACTGGAAGAACTCTCCTAACAGTTACACCTCCTGGTAAAGTAAACTTTCTTTGTTCAATAGGGTTAAGTATTCTATCTGATTTTGGTCTAATCCAAACCTGTAGAACTTTAGGTTGGCTTTCTAATACCTTTAGCGAATCCTCAATAAATCCACCTTTATAGAATTTCCAATCTTCTTCACAGTGGAATATGTACTCGGTTTCTACCTTTGCATACATTTTATCAATAGAAGCATTTTGACCTATATTATTACTATTAAAAATAAGTTTAAATCGTTTATTCCACTTATTGTTATTTAAACTAACGATCTGGCTCCATACAGTAGTATCACCTGAGTCTTCTATAATAAACCAGTCTTTGATTGGGTAATCATTAAATTTAAGAAAACTATCTATAGTTTTTTCTAATTCATCTACCCTACCACAGCTTGTTAAACAAAATGTTACTTCTTTATGTTCCATTACTTGTATAAATTAGTTTTCCAATCATAATCGTATGTTAAACCAGACTCTCTTTTACCGGACATAAGATCTTTGATTAATTTTTTGTAAGTATCAACTAGGCCTTCATTAAATATGGTATATCTTTCTAGAACAGTTTCTGATCTATTATTATATTCCTCTAGATTAGCATCATGTGTTTCGATAACCTTTTTTAATTGTTCGGCGCCTTTATGTATTTCAAATTCCGGGTAATAGTAACCAGCATCTTGAATCATATCAGCATTGTGAATTAAAGGGTATCTTAAATATAACGTATCTAAATAAGCATAGTTAAGTGGGTTATGCCATTGGTGTGAAACAACAATGTCTGCTAATTTAGAAAGGGTAGGCACAACTGGTATTCTACCGTGCGTTTTAAGGTTTGTATCTCCCGGAGTTGTTAAATCTAAAGTAGTTATGATACTTTTCCAATATGAATTGGTTATTAAAGATTTACTACTCATTAAATTTAATTGGCCTATTTTATTACCCTCTCGTTTCCATAATTCGACAATTAAAATAGGTAACATATTAAACTTAACTACGTTTAAGTTAGGTTCCATGACACAGAATTTTAAAGTGTCTTTAGGTTTTCCAGGAATATAAACAGGAAAGCCCATGTTTGAATTTTCAGCCATGGCTTTATCCCATTTATCTAATTCTTCATCTAAGAAACATGGGTCCCAAATAAATGGAACTGGAATAACTTTTTCTAAAGGTAAATTATATAAGGCAGCATAATAACATTTATTCTGATGGCCCTGCTGAGGTACATACCAACATTCGTCTACACAATCTCTTTGGTAAGCAGCCTCGCCCATTTCTCTAGGATTTTTCTTTGGGAAGATAGACCTTTCCATATCTATTACATAGTTATTACCACAATGATATTTAATTACTCTTCTTTTAGGTTTAAACTTTTTCCAAGCTTTAATTGATTTTACATCAAAAGAAGTACCTAACATAATTAACATATCTATATGTTGAGATACTTTCGAGTATTTTTCTGTAGGGAATTCTTTTAAATTCCACCTTACATTTTCTTGAGTTATATCTTTAACAGAAGTACCAGTATCTAATATAGTAACTTTATGACCGGTTTTTTGTAGAGCTTTACTTAAGAAGAGTGCATTTAATTTAATACCGTTTATCCAAAGACTTTCCATCTCTGATTGCAGGCTTATAGTAATTCCAATATGCATAAAAATAAATTTGATTTAGCTACTGTTTATATATCTAAATAAAAAAAGGGCCCCATTAGGGGCCCTTTCAGTTTTCTAATAAATTAGAACTTTCAGATTATTGTCTGATACCAATCACTGTTACGTGATCTTCAGCGTCAATTGTATATCCAATAGATACTAAATCAAACGTTGCACCGTCTGCAGTTTGGTAACCTTCAGCTACACCTTCGATCGTACCATTCTTGTGAATGTTATGACCGTTAATGAATACTAATAAGTCATCATTATTACCGAATTTAACTGCGTTAGCTACTGTAAACTGAGCACCACTTGCGACAGTACCAGCTTGCTCGAATACTAAGTCATATAATTCTAATGAATTAATAGAAGCATTGATAGCAGTAATTTCACCGTCAGTTGTAGAAATCTCAGAAGATAATGCAGTTTCTAATGAATCAATAGAAGTATCAGTATCACCTTCGTAGTCAGATAAATCTGAACCTAGTCCGCTAACTTGAGTCTCTAATGAATCGATAGAAGTGTCAGTATCACCTTCGTAGTCAGATAAATCTGAAGCTACTCCGCTAACTTGAGCTTCTAATGAATCAACAGAAAGTCCAAGGTTTGTTACATCACCGTTAGTTGCTAAAATCTCAGCAGCTAAGTCAGATGAAACAGAACCAACGTAAGTCTCTAATGAATCGATAGAAGCTTCAGAACCACCAGATAATCCAGATACTGCAACCTCTAATGAATCGATAGAAGCACCAGTAACGCTAGTTAAGTCAGAAACTAAACCATCATTTACTGTGTCAACTGATTCAACGAATGATACGATTTCAGCAAATGTATCTAGATCTAATGAAGAACCAGATAGCATGTTAGAAATCGCTGTTTCGTTAGCACCTGCTAAAGTTTCTAATGAATCGATAGAAGCATCAGCATCACCAGCATCTGCAGCAGCTAAAGCTTCTAATGAATCAATAGAAAGATTGATAGCTGTTACGTCACCGTTAGTTGCTAAAATCTCAGCAGCTAAGTCAGATGAAATACCACCCGCTAAAGTCTCTAATGAATCAACAGAAAGATTGATAGCTGTTACGTCACCGTTAGTTGCTAAAATCTCAGCAGCTAAGTCAGATGAAATAGCACCCGCTAAAGTCTCTAATGAATCGATAGATGAATCAGCTTCACCTGATACAGCTAGTGTAGCAACTAAAGTCTCTAATGAATCAATCGAAACATCCGTATCACCTTCGTAGTCAGATAAATCTGAAGCTACTCCGCCAACTTGAGTTTCTAATGAATCAACAGAAGCTTCGACTGCATCAATTAGAGCTGCATTCTGATCTGCATCATTATCAATCAATGATTGAACTGCGCTTGTAAAGTCACTAATTTGTTTTGTCTTTAATCTTGCCATGTTAATTGTTGTTTATATTTAGGCCTAAAGCACGTTAGTGTGCTCTCAATATTATTTATCTACGTTGTTAAAATTTTTAGTAGTATTAATGCTAAATATTTAGTTTTTTTTTAACTAAATAAAAAAAGCCGCATAAGCGGCTTTTAGTCTATTAAAATTAAGTTTACACATCGTTTGATGATGCATCATAAACAATATCAATATCATCATCAATATCTAGTTCGTAACCTGCAATCGATCCCATCCAATATAAAGTATCGCCTGCTGCAATGTCAGCTACCGCTCTTGGAGTAGTACCTCCGTCTGCTGAGAAGTAACATGCTTCATCTTTAGCGCCATCACCTAAATTACATTGTAGACCATTTACTTTAATAATAACTGCAGAATCAGAGTATGGTGTATATGTAATTGTTAAACCTGTTGAATCTTCATCTGCTGTAGTAGCTGATGGATTTCCGTTAAAATCAGACTTAGTAGCTACACCAGTTTCAGCAATACCAGCAGAACCTTCTTCATCTTCAATCATGATTATTAAAGCTGGAGTACCCATAGATGATGATACAATTCCGTTTGTGTTAACGAATGTACCATTACCTGTTAATAAAATATCACCACCATCTGCTCTTGTTAAAATTAAAGTTCTATCCGTAGAAAGAGTTGCTGTTAAAGGCATTGCAGTTGCTTGTTGGAATGTTTGACCTGCAGCATCAGCAGCAACTTCTGTAATTGTAATACCAGTAGAGCTACCACCAATACCACTACCTAGTGTTAAAACTAGTTTAGGGTATGTTGAATTATTAGCACCATTTGTATTTTCTTCAGTAGAAGCTGTAATATCAATATCATTTGCTTGACAAACTGTGTTAATTTCATTAGCCATTGAATTTGCAGATACTGTTAAGTAAGCTCCACCAGTTCCAGGAAATGTAGTATCATCTGTTAAGAAAATTACATTTGCAGAATTATTACCATCTGAAATTGTAATCTCTAAGTTTTGAACGTTAGCACCTGCATCAACAGATGTTACCATTACAACATCACCGTTAGCAGGGTTTAAACCATCGTCATAAGATTTTAAAACCGTTGGGCTTAAAGGCTCTGTTGCAGTTACAAGGTGATTTGCAGTACCAGCATTAATATCTGATACGATCTCTGAGATACCTCTTGCGCCGTTTACAGCAGTTACGCCGTTAACTACTAATGTATCACCATTTTGAGTTGCCGAGTTAGCTACGGTTGCTGTAATAACAGTAGGAACCGCGTCTTTAAATTGAAAATATAATTTATCAGATCCTTGTGCTGAATTCGTAGTAATCTCACCAGGAGTTACAGTTGAAGCATAATAAAAATCACCTCTAGAACCGGTTAATTTTTGTGGCTTAGCAAAATCATCTATAATTGTATTAAATGGTTTAATATAAGCAATTGTATTACCGTATGATAATGAAGTTAGATAACCTACTTTAAAATCAGCAGCACCACCAGCGCCAAATGGAATTAAATCACCATTATTATCAATCGAAATTACTTGACCTTCAGAAACTGCGGTTTGCGCAGAATCAAATTCAATTCTAAATCTTTCATCTTCCTCTTGAATAGCAAATCTAGATTGTAGCATATCTACAGCTACTTTATCTCCAAAGAATGCAGATGCATCTTCACCTGCAACTAGAGGTTTACCAGAATCAGATACTTCAAAGAAAGCAACGTCATCAACATTTACTGCAAAGTTATTAGACCTATAATTTTTGTAAACAAAAGCGTCAACATCTTTTGCTCTAAATGTGATTGATGTTTCAGTTTTAGAAGTTATAGAAATAACTTGTAAACATGTTTTACCAGTGTTATTCGTAACCCAATCACCTGTTTTAATATCTAGACCAGTATAGGCTCTAGAAGAACCAGATCTAGTTTCATCAGATCCTATTGCTTGTGGATCTATATTTGATACTGTAAAGTCAAATTCAATCCCAATATTAGATCCATTTGGACCTAATCCTGTAGAATCATCAAATGCATATCTATTAGCAATTGATGAAGCAGTAACAGTACCCTTAATAAAAAGAATCGGATTATCTACGTTATACTCAGCCATTTATTATTTTATCTATTTAATGGGCGGCCGAAGCCGCCCTGTTTAATTTTATTTATATTAGAACGTTAATACTAAATAAGCATGCGGGAATTTCGATGGAGCACCGAATGCACCAGGAGCCGCGTTACCATATAGTAAGGTTGGTTGGTCAACGTCTAACTTAATGTTATAGTTATTAGCACCTGAGAATACATCAGCAGCCCATTGTCCGTCTTGACCAGAACCACCGTCTACCGTAGCACCGTTTGTATATGCGCCAATCCCTACTTCGTATGTTACTTGTTTTGTATCTCTATCAAAATGTGTTACTGCATAGTTACCAGTATTTGGATTCCAACCGTAACCTATAACTGATACTGGAGGGTTAGTCTCAGCAGCAAAGTTAAGTGTTACTGTGTGGTTAGAATTACCACCGCCTGCATTTTGAGATATAATTTGTGCACCGCCTATAGCAAAACCACCAGCAGGAACAAATGCACTCTGAGTAGTAATTAAGTTTTCGTTTACATCATATTCTAATCTTAATAAGTACTTAGTAGCACCTCCGCCAGAACCAGCAGGACCAGTAGGACCAGTAGGACCAACAGAACCAGATGTACCTGAAGAACCAGATGTACCATCTTGACCAGATGAACCTGAAGAACCAGATGTACCTGAAGAACCTGAAGAACCAGCATTACCATCTACACCAGATGAACCTGAAGAACCAGATGAACCATCATTACCATCTACACCAGATGAACCTGAAGAACCTGAAGAACCATCATTACCATCTACACCAGATGAACCTGAAGAACCTGAAGAACCATCATTACCATCTACACCAGATGAACCTGAAGAACCAGATGTACCTGAAGAACCAGATGAACCATCAGCACCAGGATTACCTTGTGGACCTGTTTCACCAATTGTACCAGATGAACCTGAAGAACCAGATGAACCAGCTAAACCTTGTGGACCTTGAATAGAACCACCAGATACCCAGCTAGAACCATCCCATATCCATAATGAATCGTCGTCTTGTACTATATAAGCATCACCTTGGTCATTTCCATTTGCTGGTAAGTCACCAACACTTTGTACTGAACCTTGCATTGTAATACCTGTACCGGTAGAACCTTGAGGACCAGTAGGACCAACAGGACCAGTTGCACCATCTTGACCAGATGAACCTGAAGAACCTGAAGAACCAGATGTACCTGAAGAACCAGATGAACCATCAGCACCAGGATTACCTTGTGGACCTGTTTCACCAATTGTACCAGATGAACCTGAAGAACCAGATGTACCTGAAGAACCAGATGAACCGTCAGCACCAGGATTACCTTGTGGACCTGTACCACCATCAACACCTGAAGAACCAGATGAACCAGATGTACCTGAAGAACCGTCAGCACCAGGATCTCCTTGTGGACCTGTACCACCATCAACACCTGAAGAACCTGAAGAACCATCTATACCAGATGAACCTGAAGAACCAGATGTACCTGAAGAACCAGATGAACCATCAGCACCAGGATTACCTTGTGGACCAGGAGCACCAACTCCACCAGCTGCACCATCTTGACCAGATGAACCTGAAGAACCAGATGAACCATCTATACCAGATGAACCTGAAGAACCAGATGTACCTGAAGAACCAGATGTACCATCTTGACCAGGATTACCTTGTGGACCTGTTTCACCAATTGTACCAGATGAACCTGAAGAACCTGAAGTACCTGAAGAACCGCTTGTTCCTGAAGAACCAGATGAACCGTCAACACCAGGATTACCTTGTGGACCTGTTGCACCAGGGGCTCCATCTACACCAGATGAACCTGAAGTACCAGATGAACCGTCTAAACCAGATGTACCTGAAGAACCAGATGAACCATCAGCACCAGGATTACCTTGTGGACCTTCAGCACCAGGGGCTCCATCTACACCAGATGAACCTGAAGTACCTGAAGAACCAGATGAACCGTCAGCACCAGCAGCACCAGCAGCACCATCAGCACCAGCAGCACCAGGAGCACCATCTGCACCAGATGAACCTGAAGAACCAGATGTACCGTCTTGACCAGCAGCACCATCAGCACCAGCTGCGCCATCTTGACCAGATGAACCTGAAGAACCAGATGTACCTGAAGAACCAGATGAACCTGAAGAACCAGATGCACCGTCAGCACCAGCAGCACCAGGAGCACCAGCCGCACCTTGTGGACCAGTTGAACCAGCAGCACCATCAACACCATCTGCACCGTCTTGACCAGATGAACCTGAAGAACCAGATGTACCTGAAGAACCAGATGCACCATCTACACCAGATGAACCTGAACTACCTGAAGAACCCGATGTACCATCTTGACCGATAACACCGTCTGTACCTGAAGTTCCAGAAGAACCAGATGAACCAGATGAACCAGATGAAGTAGCTGACTCAGAAAGAGCCAGAGTAATTTCTTCTGCACCAGGGCCTAAAGTAGCACTTAAGCCACCTGTAAATCTTAAATTGTGAATTCCAGTATTAGTACTACCTTCATTAACAGTAATACCTAAACCTGATGCTTCTCTAGCCTGTCCTTGTGAAAAGAAAGTTTCATAGAATAAACCAAAGCTATCACCTTCTGCCATTTTGTAAATCTCACCTGGCGTAGTAGAGTTAGCTTCATACTGTACAATTACCTCAATTGCATCGTCATCATCTGAGTTCCTAGGAGCTAAAGGATCTGCATTTAGCATGTCAATTCTAGAATAAGACTCTAGTCTAAATACTGAATATTCACTATTGTTTTTTACGTTTGTAAAGAAAATATTAGATCTTAAACCGTCTTGGTCTAATCTTTCTTCTAATAAATTCTCAAAATATTTGTTTCTAATACCCTTATCATCTTTTACAGCTATTTTAAACTTAGTGACCTGATCTGGTCTATCTGCATTAAAGATAATCTGACCTTGAGAAGGGTTATTGTTATTAAAGTAATTTAAAGAGGCTCCGGCAACAGAGTATACTGTTGAAGGTACACCATATCTTGACGCTACAATATCACCTATTGTATCACCGGCGTCATATACATTACCTAACTTTAAAATAGGTAATACTACTTCACTGATACCTTCTGTTACTTTAAGTCTTACCCAGCACTCACCATTGACGTTATTATCTTCTAATGGTAATGCCGCTGTTTCAGAAGGAGTTAACCCAATACTAATTTGGTTTTGAGTATCTCCATTCGCAGCACCGAAAGTTAAAGTACCTCCAGTTTTAGTTTCTGTTTTAAAGATTTGGTTATCAGTGTTAACATACTCGGCAACAACTTCTGTGATTGCACCGATATTAATCGAATTTCCAACATAGTTTTTATGTAACGAAATCGTTATATTCGCTTGTTGTCCTCTAATAATATTAATAAATTGAGGAGAAACTACGATAATTCCTTGAGAGTTTACACTTGGCATAATTAATGTCTATTATTTTTTATTGCTTGTATTATATATCAACATCAAAACGCGTAGTCTCTATGTAATAGTGAAAAAACCATACTATTTACAACAGTGATAGCGTGGCCCTCTAGTTTTGTGTGATTTTTAAGATCTGCTTTAATTAAAATGCGATCGGACTTCTTATCCTGGAGTTCTTCTAGGGTCTTAATATAATCTTCTTGATTATATGTTTGAGTCTTGATATGTTGCATTTTAAAATCTTTCCATGACATCATATAGTTCTTACTTGGTTTGTTAAAGAAATATATGTGCATTTTAGAATCTGGTGTTGTAATAAAAACAAAACCACCTGAAAGAAAGTATTTTTTATCACCTATATAAGAACATCCAAGACCATCTTCTATTGTCCTCCATTCTTTTCTACACATTTCATGCAATGACTCAAATTTATCAATCGCGTCCTCATAGATAGCATCAACAATTTCATCAGTATCTAATTCTTCTTGAGTTGTAAAAACTAATTCAAGATCTTCCCATGGAAACCCCATAAATTCTATGCTAGGTACGATTGCAGTTTGTTTGACAGCGTCATATCTATATAGATAATCTAAAGTATCATCTATTTCCCAAAGAGTAGACATTAAAGAATGTGGAATCATATTCTCTAATTCATTTACTCTTTGTAAAAACTTATAGGTTTTATATTCTAAGTCTTTAGGACCTTCCTCAATCCATTTAGGTGTAATCAATTTGCTCATTGTAGTAAAATATAAGTTATTTATTTCACTTTGCAAACTAAACTTACAGATTATGAAAGAAAAACTTTTTCGTAATTTTTAATTAGATCTAAAGCGACCTTTTCTGCAGCACTAAGAGTATATCGTACTCTCTTATATTTAGGTATATCTTGGTAATTCTCACGCGACCATTTATTTGGCTTATGCATAATAAAGAATTTAGAACGACCCCTATAGTCAAGTTTTTGAATAATGACTATTTTTCTAGTATACTTGGGATTTAACTTTAAACGATCCTCTTTAGTCACCTAATTCCGAATTGTTAAGTTTAACTATGTCGGATGACTCTTTTTCTAAATCGGTTAATTTTTCATTAGTAGTAAGATCCCACTGTAAAATAAACCAGCTCATTTCTTGTTGGGCCATCTTCTTACCCATTCTTAATTTCTTTCTGAGAATTTCTACACCCTTTTCTTGAAAAGCTTTTTCATCTTCTCTAGTGGTGTTATACTTCATATACCACTCTGGATCTCCTACAACATCTTCGTAAGTTTTGTTATGTGGTTCAAGTTGAAGATTAACTAATTCTTTAAAAACTTCTTTGGTCTTTTCTCTTTTTGTACTCATTTTTTCTGAGATTTAATAATTTCATCGATAATACCATACTTGATTGCTTCTTCAGCATTTAGCCAGAAATCTCGCTTGGCATCTTGTTTAACTTGTTCAGGCTTCTTACCGCAGTAAGATCCTAATAAGACAAATAGTTCATGGTTTACTTTTTGCCATTCTGCCCAATCGATTTCCGCATCTTGGATATTACCGCTGAATCCTCCCGAGGATTGGTGTAACATTGTAGTTGAATGTCTTAATGAACTTCTTTTGCCCTTTGTTCCAGCTCCTAATAGGACCGATCCCATTGAAGCAGCCATTCCTGTATTGACAGTTCTAATATCATTAGGAATATATTCCATCACATCTACCATTGATAAACCGGATTTTACAGAACCTCCAGGTGAATCGATGTGCATGGTTATATCTTCTCCACTATTTGATGACAAGAACATTAATTGTGCTTGTACAATAGTAGACATATTATCATTAACCGGTCCTGCGACCCATAACAATCTATCTGCCATTAATCTAGAGAATATGTCCATTTGAGTCATACGCATTTCTCTTTCCTCTAGAATGTATGGAGTCAATGAGTTTTGCTTCTTATATATGTCTAACGCATTAGAGCTTACATTATGCTCTGATTGTGCGTATCTCTCAAATTCTTTTTCTTTGGGGAAGTAATTCATAATTGTTTTGTCATTTGTTTGATTAGATCGCAGGTTTCGAATTCTTCGATCTCTTCAAAATATTTCATTGCTTTATTTAAGCTTTTTCTGTAACCTGCTTTTGGTAATGCCATTTCATATTCAGCGCCTTCATCATCAACTAATATCGCCAACATGTCAGATGTTTCATTACCTTCTATTCTATCTAATACAAACTCTACTATTCTTCTAAAAAATATATCATATTTTGATTTTAATAAAACATCAAAATCTGCTTCTAGTGTATTAGGGTCTAAGTGTATTCTTGGAATCTTATTTTGCATCTGTTACAAAGTATTTATCAAGAATAGCTTTGTAGTCTTCTTTTGTACTAATTTCTGCATCATCAATACTATCATCAATCTCTTTGATGAATGTAACTGCATTGTCAGTTAAAAATACTTTATCGCCGTCATATCCAAGGAATGGTTCTTTAAGAATAAATGAAAACTCATTTGCTGCTTTAATTTCTTCAAATCTAATTTCACTAGCTAAATCAAAATGTCTTTCATAGAAATGTAAGTTATCAGCATAGTGATAATACATACCTAACTCTAAGTCAGGGTAAGTCTCTTTTAGTTTAAGATAAACTGATTGTTGTAGGAATGAAAAGAATGGAGCATCAAATGTAAGACCATAGAAAATATCATTAGATCTCATTTGAATCTTCATGTGTAATGCGTTATTTCTAATAAAGAAATTTGCGTACATTGTACAAACAAAATCTTTATTGCCTTCAAACTGGAATTTAGGTTGGTTAAAGAACATAATTGCTTGTCTACTGTTTTTATCAGCAACAAGTGAATCTACAACCCAACCAAATTGTTTAGCATTAAAAACTAAAGATCCGTAGTTTGAGTTAATTTCGTTTGAGTTTGGATTTGTAATATGACCCCAAAAATTAGAGAATGCTCCGATATAATCTACATCTCTATCTTGTTTTAAATACCAAGCTAATTCACCTGCTAAGTATTTCCAATTAAATTTTCTTTGTGGGAAATTAGCAATAGGTTGTTTTGGGTCTATAACGAAGTCTGTTAGAACTGCCTCTTTTACTTTAAGTTCTCTTGGTTGAGAAACAGTACCTTGATCGTTAATGTGATTTATGATATTAATAAACGTATTTGAAAAACTCATGTATCTTGTTTTTAAATGTTAATTATTATATGAGCAAATACAAGAAAGTTTACTTAATAGTAAGTTTGTTCTCTTTTCTATCTTTTGAGATAGTATATGATTTACCCTCTTTGATTTTACCATCTAAGATAGCGTCTGCTACTGCATCTTCTACATATCTTTGAATAGCTCTTTTAATCGGTCTTGCTCCATAGGCTGGATCGTAACCTTCTTTAGCTAAGAAATCTTTTGTTGGTTTACTAAACTTAAATGTATAACCTTGTAGACTCATGCGCTCAATAAATTTATTAAGTTCAATATCTACAATTGCAAGTACGTGTTCAGTATTCAATTGGTCAAATACAATAATATCATCAAGTCTATTTAAAAACTCAGGACTAAATTTATTCTTAAGTTCTTTCTTAATAATACCATCCATCTTAGCCTGCTCCTCTAACATTGATGATGAGGTTGAGAATCCAATACCAGTTCCAAAGTCTGCAAGCTTTCTTGCACCAACATTAGATGTTAATACTATGATGGTATTAGTGAAGTCTACCACCCTACCATTAGAATCTGTTAATCTACCTTCATCTAAGACTTGGAGTAGAGTATTGAAAATATCTGGGTGTGCTTTTTCTACCTCATCGAATAAGACTACTGAATAAGGTTTACGTCTTACTGCTTCAGTTAATTGACCACCATCTTCGTGGCCTACATATCCCGGAGGCGCTCCGATCAATCTAGAAACATTATATTTCTCTTGATACTCTGACATATCAATTCTAATCATTGCATCAGTATCTCCAAACATATATTCTGCTAGGGCTTTTACTGTCTCGGTTTTACCAACACCAGTTGGACCTAAAAACATAAATGAACCTGTTGGCTTCTTTTCAGTAGCAACTCCGGTTCTAGATCTTTTAATTACTTTAGCAAGAGCTCCTACAGCCTTGTCTTGGCCAATAATAGACTCTTTAATGTAATCACCCATTTGTTTAATCATCTTCATATCATCAGCACCTAACCTCGTTACAGGTATTCCAGTAGCTATTGATACGGTCTCTGCAATATCATCTTGGGTTACTTTTCTCTTTTTAGTTTTAAGAGTAGACTCCCATTTCTGTAATTCTTCTGAGACTTTAGCCTCTAAGCTAATTTGCTCATCTCGCATAGTAGCTGCTATTTCATAGTCTTGTTGTTCTACAGCTTTCTTCTTTTTCTCTTTAGCATTTTCAGCTTCTTGTTCAAGCTTTTTAATTAATGCCGGAACTTTGACCTCTAGTAAATGCGTTCTCGCTCCAGCTTCATCTAGTAAGTCAATAGCCTTATCCGGCAATTCTCTTGATTTGACATATCTTTCAGACATTCTTACACAGGCTTCGATTGCATCTTCAGTATATTCTACTGAGTGGTGCTCTTCATACTTATATTTAATTCTTGTAAGTATTTCTATGGCATCTTCTACTGTAGGTGCGTCAATGAATACCTCTTGGAATCGTCTGGTTAAAGCTCCATCATCTTCGATATTCTCTCTATATTCGTCAAGTGTAGTAGCTCCAATACATTGTACGGATCCTCTGGCTAATGCTGGTTTAAGAATGTTTGAAGCATCAAGTGCTCCGCTAACTCCACCAGCTCCAACAATAGTATGTAATTCATCAATAAAGACAATTACATCATCTGCCATCTTAAGCTCTTCTACAATATTCTTCATTCTCTCTTCAAATTCACCACGATACTTTGTACCAGCAACGATGGTTGTCATATTTAAAGAGATTAGTCTTTTATTTAAAAGTACTCTTGCAACTTTTTTATTTACAATTCTCTGTGCAATAGCTTCAACAATAGCAGTTTTACCCACACCAGGATCTCCTAAAATAATTGGATTATTCTTTTTACGTCTTGCAAGAATTTGACATATTCTATAGATCTCTTTATCTCTACCAATAATAGGATCTAATTTACCTTCGGCCGCTGCTTTAGTTAAGTCCTCACCAAATTCATCTAAGAATGGTGTAGCCTTCTTCTTCTTTCCGAAGTTCTTTCCTTTTTCGTTTTCGTATCCGTCTGCTATGGGCATATTTAAACTTTTATTGTTTGTATTATTATATAAGCAAACTGTTAATTGTTTACTCTTAATTAGCTATATTGTCTGCTGCGTAAACTCCCGGAAGTAATTCTGGTTTGTATCTGGCTTTAAATCCAAATCCTGTTACATAACCTACTGCAGCCTTCACCAACTTATTTGATTTTTTAGTTGGATCTATATTGTAATCTAAATCAATAGTATCTATCTCAATACCATGTTCTCTTAGGTAAAGTGCAACCTCAACTGATTTTTCACATTCTTTCCAAAGTCTAGTCCACATATCTCTTATTTCTGTTAAGACTTCTTTCTTGTAAATTACATGGCATCCTGTAGAAGATACATGAAATACCAGAGTTGTGGCATAAGTGGTCTTGCCGTTCTTGGTTTGTGAATCACAACCCATATACATTTTGACATCATGATACTTATGTTTTTGGAGATACTCTTTTACGTAGGGCGCGAGTTCAAATTGCGGTGGCCCTGTGAGTTTTTTAAATTTCATTAAGTTAATATTGAGATAAAATTAATAATCGTAATCGTCGTCTATATAATCTGGTGTAGACTTAGGTAATGAAATAGAATCCCATTCATTATTATCGTGATCTACATCTGGTTCTTTAGGATCTATCATTAGTTTGAAAGTGGTGCTTTTATAGTAGGATGTGCTTGATAACCTAAAAGAATAAAGTCATTCATATCAATCTCATTCATATTACCTTTCATTGCAGCTCTAAAATTATGATTTGAAGATAATTTCATATCTGGCAATGGGTATGGTTCTCTTTTAGTTTGCTCGATCGCCTGCTCCACATGATTCTTATATAAATGAACATCACCTAAATTACCAATCAATTGATCTGGGATTAAGTTACATTCTTTTGCTAACATCAATAACAACATACCATAACTTGCAATGTTAAATGGAAGACCTAAGAATGTATCTACAGATCTTTGGTTCCACATTAGTGAAAGATATTTACCATCTCTTACATAACACTGAAAGCCATAGTGGCATGGTGGTAAAACCATTTGGTCTAAGTCTGAAACATTCCAAGCAGAGACCATGTGTCTTCTACCATCTGGATTTTCTTTCAGGCCTTTAATAAGGTTTTTGATTTGATCGTTGCCATTCCAGTCTCTCCATTGCTTTCCATATACTGGTCCTAGTTCTCCGAAGTCACCTTCAGCTTCACTTTGAACCACATTAAGAAACATCTCCATATCTGCTACATCACCACCACGTTCCCATTGGTGTTTAACTGCAGACTTGTTGAGGTAGGCTTTATATGCATCTCCATTCCAAATATTACAGTTGTTCTCCACTAACCATTTGATATTAGTATCACCACTTAAGAACCACAACAATTCTTTAGTCATAGTTTTCCATGCCATTTTCTTTGTGGTGAGTAGAGGAAAGCCCTCTCGCATATCATGTCGGATTTGTCTACCGAATACAGACCATGTTCCAGTTCCAGTTCGGTCTTCCTTAGAAGTACCGCTTGTTAGAATATCATCTAACAGATCAAGATATTGTTTATCTAGAGAATTCATTTAATTATTTATCTAAGTGATAATAATCATATAACATGAATTAAACAAGTTTCATTGGTACGATATATAATTAAACAAATAGACAAACTACATGAGTTGGATTAGACACGACTTCGAAAGAAGTATGAACAAACACTTAAACGAGAAAGAAGTTAAATTTAAAGTAGATAACTCTGGATACGTTAGAATGCTAAATTGGTTTAAGAAGAATACAGATCTTTTAGAGCCACATAATTCTGGTACAGTATCTCCAGACTCTGG
>VMHT01189348.1_pt1 | contig 17294 bp, 37 predicted proteins | sample 4693611 | NCBI WGS metagenome assembly VMHT01 (sample SAMN12280063, study PRJNA550983) | marine metagenome | isolation source: seawater sampled from same location over 5 years 0.02-0.2 micron viral filtrate | place: USA: collected off the coast of southern California halfway between the port... ...
CAAAGTAAATGATACAGGCTTTACTGCCCATTGTAGGTGAACTGGCTGGTGGCTGGCTGAAAGGCAAGGCTGCTGAGAAGGCTGCTAAGAGTCAGGTAAAGGTGGCTCGTGCTGAAGCTGAGGCTGAAGTGATGAAGGTCGCTGCCACGCATGAAGCTGGCTGGGAAAAGATTATGGCTGAAGCCAGCAAGGATAGCTGGAAGGATGAGGCTTGGACTATTCTGTTTATAGCTATCATTGCCATGTGTTTTATCCCGCCATTGCAGCCCTATGTTGAGCGTGGCTTTGATGCGTTGAGTCGTACACCAAGCTGGTTCCAGTGGGCAATGTATGCCTCAATAGCAGCGTCATTTGGTTTGCGCGGACTAAAAGGATTGAAGAAATGAACATCGATAAGCTGATGGAAGAGTTAAAGATTGATGAGGGTTGTAAGTATGAAATTTATAACGATCATCTTGGATACGCTACATTTGGTGTGGGGCATTTAGTGCGTGAAGATGATCCAGAACACGGCCAGCCTCTCGGCACCCCGATTGATGAGGATCGGGTGCGAGAGGCTTTTGAGCAGGATCTTGATAGTGTGCGGCGTGACTGCTTGCGTTTGTATGACAGCTTCACAGAGTTACCAGATGATTGTCAGTTAATAATTGCCAACATGATGTTTAACCTTGGTTATCCAAGATTATCAAAATTCAAAATGATGAAGGCTGCTGTTGAGGCTGCTGAGTGGGACGAGGCTGCAAACCAGATGGAATCTAGCCGTTGGTATCGACAGGTGCCGAACCGTGCGCAGCGTCTGGTTGATCGGATGCGGCTTCTAGCTGTTCCAGCCTAATCATTTCTAATGCTGCTTGTTGGAATCTAATACCCATCTGCATCATTTCTTCTGGCGTCATGTCTTTGTGATGCAGCTTGCCTTCTACGCTAATCTTCAAGCCATCGTTTCTTGGTATTACAAGTATCATTGTTGTCTCCATAAGAAAGACGGCCAGACCGTGAGGTTGGTCTGACCGTCAGTTTGCTAGGAGTTAAGCCGGAGAACCAAAACCGACTGCCTAGAAAGGTATATCATCATCGACCTCTTGTGAAGCAACTTCTTGCTGTGGTTCTGCTTCTTGTTGTTGCTTTTGTTTCTCGCTGACTTTGAGTGACATGAACTTGCGTCCATCTTTCTCACCGCGCCAACCAGCAACGCGCCAGTCTTGATGCAAGCCGTCGAGTGGGCCTGAGTAATCTGGCGCTTTGTCATTGCCGTTCTTGTCGTTGCTAAACATAACACCGATCTTCTGGAAGACCTCTAGGCGCTTCTCGCCTGTGTTTGTTTCTGCTGTGACAATGACGATTGGCATGTCTTCACCAAATACATTCAGCTTGCCGTTAAGCAGCAGCTTCTGTTCGGGCCAAGGTTTACCGGCGATGCCGGAGTTTGTGTTGTCGTATTCAGCCATTGGGTTTTGCCCCTCCGTGTGGGTTGTCAATCTTGTATTGAGTTGGTGCGCGTCCGCGAGTCTTGATAGGTAGTCCTGCTTTGCGCATGTTTTTGATGTAGGTTCTGACCGACTCTTTGGTGTATCCAAACTTAGCCATTGCATCATCAATGGTTCTGTATCTGGTCAGCATGAACTTGGCTAGGCTATCTGGATACCAGTCTGTCTTGCGTTGTCTGCTTTCCGATACTGGCTTGCGAACTACAACTGACGGTACCTGTTTTGGAACTGTCAGCATGTCTTCAAGCATCTTGTCGATACGCGCGAGTCGGTACTCGATCTTGTCGAGTCGTTTGTTGATTCCTAGCATTACCAAGCCTCCTCTGCTGGTGCACTGCTCTTCTTGGCAACTTTGGTTACTTTGGGTGAGGACACGCTGGCTGCATTGCCATCATCGTCCTCTGACGGCAGACCAAAGGCTGCTTGCAAACCATAACGCTTGGCGTAGGTAATGCCGCTGCCCATCTTCTGCGGGTCGGTATTGTCTTTGGTAAGCACAGGTGTGCGACCAGTCATTGAGTCGCCAGACTCGTGCATGATTGTTGTGGTTACAAAGATGTGATGCTCATCAAAGTCGACAAGCTGGGTGAATGTCAGCCCAACCTTGCCAGCTTCTGCGCGGACAGTCTCAATGACTTCCTCTAGGCTGGCATACTTGGACTTGAAGAAGGGATTGGCTGCACCCTTCTTGGCTGCTGCGCCACTGTCGTGGAACTTGATTAGCGCTGTGGCTAGATTCTTAGTCGTCATAGTGGTTCTCCTTTACTGCGATACGAAGTGATCCGCGCTTGTCGCGCTTGATGGTGAGGAGATCGCAGTACACCTCTCGCTCTCCATCGCCTACCATTGCCTTGAGATCGGCTTTGGCAGATTCAAATAGTTGTGCATTTCCCTGCTGCTCGATGTAGTCATGGCACCGGCTGATGAACTCATTGTCACCAGACGCATCACGCTTGACCATATCGTTGACAGGAATCTTGTCTGTGTTGGGCGAGGCAACATGATTGCCATACACCTCATCAGCTTCTGCTGGCGGTGTGTCATCTACAACAAGCTGCCAGAATGTCTTGAGATGCACACGCATACGCTCGACATAATCATCGGCACGAGATACACGCACTGAGTCCCAGCGTCTGTTGCCAAACAAGACTGACAGGTAACACTCTGTGTAGTTGCCAACCCACATATAGAACTGGATCTGTGGCATGTACTGCTTGAGTACATTCTCAATGGTGTTGTTGTCGTAGGTGTGCTTGCATTCGATTGGTGTGACGCCTTCGACAAGACCGTCAAGCATCCCCTTACATGGCACACCGTCTACATCCAGCTTGATCTCATGCTGGCTGGCAGACACTTGCTTGCCTGTCTGCTGCTGAAACCAGTTGATGTTGAACTGTTCGGTGAATGTACCAAGTTGCACTGGCAATACGTCTGATAGGTCGTCAGGTTTCTTGCGTCCTGTCTTCTCTTCCCAGAGTGATATCCAGTCACCTTGCATGATGCGGCGCATGTCGCTACCGCCGATAAATCCTATTCGGTTCATTTGGTTCTCCTTTGTATGTATTCTACTGCGAGTATGCAGTAAGCGCAACCTTCTTGGATACAAGTGCATCCATTAGTTTCTGCCTCTTTTCTATGCGCCAATGAATATGCTTGTGGAACTCGGCGTATGCCGGCCAGAAGGTACACGACTCAGCGACCTTCTGGACGGCATACAGCACGATGTCCGCAGGATACTTTATCAGTTGTGATGTGAGCGATTTGATCCTGATTGTCTGATCTTCTGCTGTTTCGCCACTGGGCTTCACCACAAGCGTGGCAAGCATAGTTAGCTGCTTACCTATATCTTCTGGCGAGAGGGGCGTCAGTGACGCTTGTACGGCGTTTAACGCACGATCCAGTGACTGTTCGTCCTCACATTGTATGTCGTAGCGCAACAGTGTGATTTGTATGTCAGCATCACGAGGGAATCGTGTGCGTTCAACAGGACTAATCGTCAAGCCCGGCAAGGATGCCAGCGAAGTGACCAGATTGCTGTCCACCTTTGCCGGATCTTTTACTTCCAACAGACGAGCCACTGCTCGTTGCTGCTGTTCCCCACTCAACTGCTTGACGACACCACTTTCTATAAGCGAGGTCAGGTCGTTTGAATGTGTTGCCTTTCGAGAGGTGGTGATTGCGGAACTTATCTGTTTCAGCGTCATGGTTTATCTTTGCTCCTAACTTGTTATCAATGTCCTGTTGTAGATCAGAACTTGGTTGCCAATCTTCTGTAAGCCCTGACTTGGCTACTCGCTTTTTCTTTGTGAGCAGCGGGGCAATGTCTCGCTCGAACACATCGCCATCAAAGATTACCAGAGTTTTGGGCTTGCCGGTTTTACGTTTGTAAAATGCAACGTCGCGCACAACAGTAAATGGATTGGGGAAGTTTGACTTGTCTCTGTATTTTACTTCCACCACCAACTCAAGTCGTCCGAGTTTCCAGATGATGTCGCCGGAGTATTCTCCTCCGAGTGCGCCTGAGAGGGGCTGGCGTTTAGCTGTGAAGCCGAGTTCTTGTAGCCAGTTGACGAACCACCTTTCGTGGTAGTTTCCCTTGTCGCGATTCTTGTTTGCCATTGGTTCTCCTGATAGCAGTCAAGGCAGATTGTGTACCAAGACGGCGGGTTGATGCCAGCAACAGGGCAGACAAACCAAGGTGTTACCACTCCACATGCTTCGCATGTTTGTGACTTGCCTTGATTAAGATTTTTTTTGATGCGTCTGTTTTTGGCTGGCATTGGTTATATAATCAAACACGAGTTTAGCTGTTTCGTATCGTAACTCCTTGCCTTGCTTGGCTCTGTAATATGTTGAGTCGGGCAGCCCCGCTCTGATGAAAGCATCTTTGAGCGGAACTCTGTGGCGTTTGGCTCTGTTAGTGAGCGTTGTCATGTAGCTTTTCATGCAGGGATACTCCTGCAATGTCGCAGTCATGTCAATCTTTGATGCGTATTGGCTTGAGTGTGTAGCCCAGATAGTTGAGAGCGGCTTCGATATCATTGACTCGTGGCGTATGCGTAGTGCGCCACTTCCTCAATGTATCTCTGTGAAGGCCAACTCTTTCTGCAAGATCTATCTGGCAGCATCTTTGTCTGTGCATTTCTTTAAACAGAAACTGCACAACAGGATTTCCATTGGTAATTGCTGGCCGATATCTAAACTTCCGCATCTTTATCCTTGCTGTATATGGTTCTGACTTTGGAAGCAGCACCGAACTTCTGGCGTGTATGAAATGCTTTGGTGTACACAGCTTCGGCTCGGCGCTTGCGTCCTTCTCGTAGCTCGTTGTCGACTGACTTACGATTCCTGTTCCGATACTTCGTCTGCAATGTAAAACTCCTTTGCCCACATGATTAGTTGCTGACGACCAGACTCACCTTTGCGTTTGCGATGGTCAGTAAAGATCAAGCCTTTCTCTTTGAGTTGCTTGTATCTAGCAGTGATTGTGCTGTATCGATGGTTTGGTAAGATGCGCAGCACATCATCTGATATGCAGCCATCGGCAGAGAAGCTGGTGATTGCAGCTAATACAATGCGTTCCATCTTACTGACATCAAGTTGCTCGGCAGCGTCATGGCTGGTGCTTGGGTCATCACGACGAGCCAGCTTGTACGCTGGTGTCTCTGGAAAATCTGGCTGGTCTAATCCCAGCTTGTCAAACAGATCGTTCATTGATTGGTTCTCCTAGTTTCTGATTGATAAACATGACACACGCGTCGTGTTTGTATTCTAATCGACGCCAGTCTTGTTCTGTATAGTGGTCACGATCTTTGAGTTGTATCTCAAAGTGGGTGGCGATTGAGTCCATCAGGTAATGATACAGTTCGTATCTCATCAGGTTCTCCATTTGCGTCTCCATAACTCAGGCCATACTGAGTGCTTGCCTATTGCTGGCTTTTTAACAACTGATGGCCTGATGTGTACCTCGTCTCCTTGTGACTTGTTGCCTTGGTATTGTTCTTCTTGGAAATGAACATCGACTGGTCCAAAGAACATAGTGTCAAAGTCAGGGTCTATGACTGTGTGATACTTCCACTTTGTGTTTGCCATTCGTCTATCTCCAAAGCTGTCTCAAGAGCATCATCATCTGATCTTGCGTAAACTTGTTGATACACAATGTAAGACTGCATCACGACTAGATGATCGCTGTCACAGAAGGGGCAGAAGCCCCCGCTGTCTTCGCTGTAGTGCTTGAGATCATGATAGTGTTCGATCTGCGCTTCGCAATCTTGACACTCATAATACTCACGGCTCAAGGTGTGGAATGTAGTCATCCAACTCCTCCATTGGATTGGCTGCCTCCCATGCTTTGGTCGCGCGATCTATAAATTTCTTGCGATCAAAGCGTGGGTTGGTTGCTGCTAGTTTGTCAGCCATGTCCTGTATTTTTGATGGCCAAGGCAAGAGTGGTGCCACATTGTCTGCAATGTATTCAAAGTGGCGTTGCTGCATGAGCGACATCATTTCACCTCTTTGATTGATGGGTTGATTGGTTCGGCAACGAATCGGTCAAGTGACTCGTGATACTTGTTGCTGATGCTGTTCAGCGAGTGAAGGGCTGTCTCAACATCGTAGCGAAAGGCATCTTTGCCTGTGTCATTGATGTTGTCTTTGGCCCTGTCGAGGAGGCCGATGGCCCCCTCGATCAATACGATAAATGGTGTGGACATGATGTCTCCTATGCAAGATGCCAGTTGGCTGGCTTGAGTGCTTTGATAAGTAGGTTCTCACGATTGCGTCTAGCAACGTGCGGTGTGTTGGTGTCACCAGTATGCGTAGACCAGTGGGTGCAAGCGTTGTACAAAGCCCACTTGTTTTGACCGAGTTGAACTTTCTCTTTGTTCCACTGGCGGCAAAGCTGCTCGTAACGACGCTCGTTGATTTTGACGCTGGCATCCTGTGTTGGGTAACGACACAGCTTCATCTTGAAGAATAAGAAAGCTGTCTCGTCATCAACTCTGGTTGTCATCCAGCTTTTGTATACATCTTTGTCTTGCATGAATGTCTCAAGACCAGCAACGATCTTGGTGGTGCTGCCTTTGACATTCACATTGGTGGTGTGCTTGGCCCATGTGTTAGCTACAGTCATGGCGTTACTACAGCCATTCTTGCACCAGAGTCTGTGACCACGGCTGGTCTGCTGGAATGCCCAGCTACCATCGTAGCTGTTGTAAAACAGGATCTCGTGCTTGATGATATCGCCAACATCAGGTTCGATCACCAAATCGTTGAACAAGAATCGACCACGCATCTTGGCTCCACCGTCGAGTGTATCGATAGTCAAGTCATAGTCACGGCTGATGCCTGACTCATGTACAGCATCGACCATTGCATTTACGACAGTCATGTTGGTGATTGGCTTGTACTTTTTTCCGTGAACACCCAGCACTTGATTGGTGTCAGTGCGCACGACTGCTCGTGCCATATTTTCTGGCACCTCAACATTGTCGGTGTGGATTGATGATGCGTGTAAGCTGCACATCTCAACTGGGAAATGCCACAGGTCTTCTTTGACGATAGTTCCGTCCATTTTGGTTCTCCTTGTTGGCTATTCAGCCATTGTGCGGACAATGCCGCCGATGAAGGCGACACATATGCCGCCGATAAGACATGTGATCTGAAAGAAGAAGGCGCTGTTATCCATTGGCTCTGCCATGGATGTGCCAAAGATCAGAGCGAACATGCCGATTCCGATGAGAAAGTTTGATAGAAGTTTCATTTTTTCCTCGTTACTGCATACTTGCAGTATAGCAATGATTGTTGTGTTTGCAACGCAGTTATATGGCCGTTCTAAGGCGGTGCTGCGGCTGCATACCGGTCAAAGAAAAAGCCCCGCAGCCGAAGCTGCGAGGCTGTGTCAACCGGTTAAGCTGACTTGGAGAAGAAGGAACCGGCATCTGCGGTGGCTGCTGCGTTCTGCTTGGCAGTTGCAACCTCATCTGGGAACATCTGCTGTTGCGCCTGCTTGAGGTAAGTGAGCATCTCTTCTGAGACGCTCTGCTGATCGTTGTGCCAGTTCCAGTCCCGCTCCCACTGGAGGAGTTGTCCCGCATCGAAGGCTGGCGCACCCTCGACATCGCCGTGTCTGTTGGCGTTCATCTCAACGCCCTTGTCGAAGATCTGTGTCTTGATCTCTTCCTTCTTGTTGATCGACCATTCCAGATGATCGATGAACTTCTGAATGTGGTACTGAACTGATCTGTTTGTTGTGTTGTTTTGTTCAACAGCAGCAAGAGAAAAGATGTTGGTCAGGTTCTTGGCAAGTCCATTTACATTTGATTGCTTTGACATTAGTCACTCCTTAGCAAAGAGGCGAGACGATCCCGCCTTACGAACAACCCGCAATCACAGTAGCCTCTGCAATCAAGTCAGGCTCGGCCGGCATGCCAGTTTGATCCAGCCCGCTTGCGCGGATGCGCACTGGCCCGCTTGCGCGAAGCGCAAATAAAAGCGCGGGCCAATAAGCGCGGGCTGGGCAGCAAACTGAGCATGGGCGAGACTTGATACGCGCGACTAGCGCGGGTGCAAAGAGGCCGCTGTGATGCGTTGGTTGTTCTTGGCGGATCGGGTCGTTTCTTTGGTTAGGAGTGCTATGTCAATGCTAGCAAATGTGGACTTGGCAAGGTTCTGCCAACAGCTTTTCTCGCAGTCTGATGTTGTTGTGGAGCATGAATATACTTGAGGTATATCCCCCCTATCCTGCGCGTGTTGCAATGCGCCGCGCAACGTCCGTCAGTGCTGCGATTAACAGATCGCAGCGCTGTCGCAACGGCCGCTGGCGCGTACATAGGCCACGCGCACAGAACAGATGATGAAGGGCTGAGTGAGATATATTTGCATTTAGTGGGTTGACATGGGGTTGACAGATCGGCCACTTTGGGGGGGAACACAGGGGGGGCAACAGTCAGGTTTGAGTATGACAGTAGCTAAGACACTAACTGGTAAACAGATGGCTCTAGTTGATACGCTCGTGTCAGAAGGATGTAGCATCAAAGAGGCAGCTGGTAAGGCTGGATACGCTGAAGGAGAAAGCGGCAGAGTCACAGCCAGCAAGGCTTTGAAGCTGCCTCATGTGCAGCAGTATATGATGCAAGCGGTAACTGAAAGCTTGGGTGTTAATGCTACTTATGCTGCCAGCAAGTTGCTGAGACTAGCATCTGGCGCTAAGTCAGAGTACGTTCAGTTGGAAGCGAGCAAGGACATACTAGATCGTGCTGGGTTTAAGCCTGTAGATAAATCTATGCACTTGCATGCTGGGGAAATTAAGGTGAGCATAGACCTGACATAAAGGGGGTGCCCCCAAAAGTGTGGCTATGCCAGTGTGACGTAGTACCACACGGACATTATAGGCAAAAAAGGCTCGATCATGTGTACAGGCGGAGATCCCGGCGGGGGAACATCAGAAAATTTGAATCCACCGAGGGTTCGTCTGGCTCCTGCTAGGGGAGTTAGTGGTCCTGCGTCTGCCAAGCAGCGTGAGGTTGGTGTAAGTTACAAGCCTTCTAGTGGCATAAGTCCGGGTGCTGTTCGTGCGATTACTGGCAGTGATGTGGCTGCGGCCAACATTGCTGGTCGTTCTGACATTACCAAGGAGCAGCTTGGTGATTTACAGACTAGGGCCACTGTAGGCACTAGGGGTTTGGGCAGGGCTGGCACTGTTGGCGGTATATTGAACACTATTGGCACTGCCTCTGCTGCTCGTTTGATGGATAAGCTAAAGAGTGACACGCCGACTATTGGCAAGCTGGGTGACAAGCCTAGTTATAGTGTGAGGCCTGTAACGACCAAGACTGGTTCTATTGTTGGTGTTACTGAGCCGGGTACTTTTGGTGGCCGGGTTTATTCTGGGCGTCCTGACATGAATCCTATGGCTTCCAAGAAGCAAGAGGATGACACTCCTGCTCCTGCTCCTGCTCCTGCTCCTAAGCCCAAGGTTGAGGAGCCTGTTGTTGATGTTGAGCAGATGGGTAGTGATCGCAGGGCCACGACAAAGAACAGGCGTGGCGGTGGCCGCAGAACTTCTTTTGGCACAAGGGCTAGTCTGATTAACTTGAGAAATGTTAGATGAGCAAGACTCCGGCATGGCAGCGCAAGGAAGGACAGAATCCTCAAGGTGGTCTCAACGCTGCCGGACGCGCATCATACAAGCGGGAAACCGGCGGCACACTCAAAGCCCCAGTAAAGGGCAAGGCGAAGACACCACAGAGCAAGCGGCGGCAGGGCAGCTTCTTGGTAAGGATGGGCAGCGCCAAGGGTCCGCTGATAAAGGATGGGAAGAAGACACGATTGAAGCTTTCACTAGAGGCATGGGGGCATCGTGGTGACAAGGCTAGTGCTGTACGCAAGGGTCGTTCTTTGTTAGCCTCTTACCAGAAGTCTAAGGAAAGGGCTAAGTCATGAAGTCAAAAGCAAGAACATTGATTGGCAAGCAAGAGAGCAATCGTATTAATGCTCGATTGCAACCAGCAATTCAAAATTTAATATCGGGCAAAGATGATGTTAGTGGCAATGCTCTTACAAGCTCCGAAACAAAGCGGTATGTTAGAGACATTAAAAATGCCATAGACATTGGAATGATTAGCAGAACTAACGCAAGGGTTAAGTCTGCTCTTGCCGCTGCAATGAAATAAGGAACTGTGTAAGGCATGAAACGTGCAATTAAGACGCCTAAAAAAAATAAAAGTTTGATTAAGGCTAGTGGTGCTGGCGATATACTTTTGCAGTATGGGCCTGTTGCTAAGGACATATTAACTGCTATTGGGGACTATGGACCACCAGCAGCAGCCGCTGGCAGTGCTGCTATGCTTGCTGGCATTAGACGAAAACTTAAAAAAATCGATGAAAAATATGGTGGAGGAAAGTAATGCCTAACGTAATGGGAAAGAAATATGCCTACACTGCTGCGGGAAAGAAGAAAGCCAAGAAGGCTGCTCGTTCTTTGCTGAGTGCTGCACAGAAGAAGTTGCCGCAGGATTTGCAGGATAAGATTGCTAAGAGCAAGATGCGCAGTGCCTAAGTATCAGTTCAGAGACGGCACTCCGTATGATGGGCCGTATTTTATTATGCAGGACGGTAGGGTTCTGTCTGGTGCAACTTACACACGCGACTCAAAGCGTCTAGTGGAGATGGAAGATGGCGGTCAACGAAGCGGGGAATTACACGAAGCCAGCGTTGAGGAAGCGCCTATTCAACCGCGTAAAGCGCGAGGGAAAGGGCGGAAGCCCCGGTCAGTGGTCAGCAAGAAAAGCGCAGCGTCTGGCTCTCTTGTATAAAAAGGCTGGCGGTGGATACACTAGCTGATGGCAATGGCAGATTCACAGAAATCCCTAAGAGCATGGACGCGACAGAAATGGCGCACCAAGTCGGGGAAGCCTAGCACTCAGGGCAGCAAGGCTACTGGTGAGCGGTATCTCCCTGCTGCCGCCATCTCTGCCCTGAGTGACGAAGAGTATCGGCGCACCAGCCGGAAGAAACGCGCTGCCGTAAGGCAAGGCAAGCAGTTCTCAAAGCAACCTAAAAGCATTGCTAAAAAGACTGCGAGTTACAGATGAGTTTCCTGCACACACTTAAACCAGAAGAGCGAGAGATCCTGCGCAGGGTGGTGAAGAAAGTCCACCTTGTTCACCACCCGAAAGAATTTGTTACTGACCGCGAGGCCGACAAGGTTATTGCGGCTATTGGTCCAGAGGTGGTTGATCGGATGATTAAGTTCGGCAAGGATCAGAAGGTTGACCAACTTTAGCTACAAGCCTGACGGCAACACCCTCAAAGCATTTATGAAAGACAATACGTTCTTTCGTGGCATTAGGGGGCCGGTAGGCTCTGGCAAGTCGGTAGCTTGTTGCGTTGAGGTCTTTCGCCGTGCGCTAGAGCAGAAGCCAAACAAGGATGGTGTTCGGCGCAGTCGATGGGCAATCATCCGAAACACCAACCCACAGCTTAGAACAACGACAATCAAGACTTGGCTTGACTGGTTCCCAGAGGATCAATGGGGCAAGTTTATGTGGTCGGTGCCATACACACACAACATCAGGCAAGCTGATCTGGAACTTGAGGTTATCTTCTTGGCCCTTGATCGCCCCGAAGATGTAAAGAAGCTGCTCTCATTGGAACTTACTGGCATCTGGATTAACGAGGCCAGAGAAGTGCCAAAGTCTATTATTGATGCGTGTACTATGCGTGTGGGTCGTTTCCCTTCTATGCGTGAAGGTGGGCCGTCATGGTCAGGTGTGATTGCTGATACTAATGCACCAGAGGAAGATCACTGGTGGCCGATTATGTCTGGCGAGGTGCCTGTTCCTGACCACATTCCTCACGAGCAAGCGCGTATGCTGGTCAAGCCAGACAACTGGAACTTCTATGTGCAGCCATCTGGTATGCGTGAGAAGATAGATAAGAACGGCAATGTTCTGGATTATGAGTCAAACAAAGGTGCTGAGAATGCCAAGAACATGCTTGAGAGTTATTACTCAAACCTTATTCGAGGCAAAACTAAAAGCTGGATTGATGTGTATGTAATGAACCGTCTTGGCACTATCCAAGAGGGTAAGCCTGTTTATCCAATGTTTAATGGTGAGACACATATTGCTACTGAAGAAATACCTATTGCTGCTGGTATTCCGTTGTACATTGGCATCGACTTTGGTTTGACACCGGCTGCTGTGTTTGGACAGAAGGTACGCGGTAGGTGGCTAATCCAAGCTGAGATTGTGGCAATTGATATGGGCATTGTGCGCTTTGCTGAGATGTTGCGCCAAGAGATTGCTACTCGTTTTGGCGATCTTGATGTGCATATTTTTGGCGATCCGGCTGGTGACTTCCGTGCGCAAACCGATGAAAGCACACCGTTCCAGATCTTACGCGGTGCTGGCCTACGCGCACAGCCTACACACAGCAACTCAGTAGATCTGCGTCTTGAGTCAGTATCTAGTAATCTGAATAAGATGGTTGATGGTAAGCCAGCGTTCTTGATTGATCGTCGCTGTCCCACGCTCATCAAGGGATTCGAGGGTGGATATAGCTATAAGCGACTGCAAGTATCTGGTGAAAGGTTTGATGACAAGCCTGAGAAAAATATGTATTCGCACATACATGATGCTCTGCAATATTTAATGTTGGGTGCCGGTGAGGGGCGTCAGCTTATCTCTGGTCAGAAGCCAGCAAGAGCATTTAATGCCAAGAAAGAGTTTGATGTCTTTGCTAGAAAGCCAAAGCAACAAAAACGCAGTGGCTTGTGGGCAAGGATGTAAGATGATACAGGTTAGTAAAGGAGACTGACATGTGCATTGGTGGCGGCTATAGAGGCCCAGCAGTAGATCCAGAAGCAGAAGCTGAGCAGGAGCGTAGAAAAGAAGCTGCGCTTTCTGAGAAGCGTGAGCGTAAGCAAGAGGCTCTTGCTGAATCTGTAGAGGCTACAAGCAGGGGTTCTGGTCGTCGGTCTTTAATTACTGGCTCTGGCGGTGGCATGGGCTATTTCAATGAGTATAACAGATGATTGTAAATACTGACGCCGGACAAGCCACATACAGCAACGATAAACTTGCTGGCATGTACATGAAGAAATACGAAAAGGCAAAGTCTCTACGAGAGAACTTTGTCGATTTGTTTGAAGAGTGTTACGAGTATGCGCTGCCACAGAGGGAGTCGTTTTACTATGAATCAGTTGGTCAACGTCGAGATGATAAAATCTTTGATGAAACAGCCGTTGTCGGTGTTCAAGAGTTTGCATCACGCTTGCAGCAGGGTTTGGTTCCGAACTTTGCACGATGGGCAGACTTTCGTGCGGGATCTGAAGTCCCGTCTGAAACACGCGAAAGCGTCGATAATGAACTTGATGAAGTAACTGAATACGTCTTTGAGGTAATTCAGAACAGCAACTTTGGTCAGGAAGTGCATGAGTCATTCCTTGATCTGGCAGTTGGTACTGGTGTGTTGTCTGTATCTGAGGGGGATGCAATCAATCCGATTGTTTTCTCTGCTGTGCCACTTCCGCATGTAGTGCTGGATACTGGACCTGATGATCGCATCGATCATGTGTATCGTGAGCGTCAGGTACGCGCATCTGATGTGCCGTTGATGTACAAGCAAGCTAAGATTGGCAGCAAGCTACAGAACAAAATTAAGAACGCACCTGATGACAAGGTGAAGATTCTTGAGGTTGTGTGTAAGGATTACACAGTAAAGAACGATGAAGCCTATCTGTTTTACGCTATTGATTGCACAAACAAGGAAATAGTCAGAGAGGAGAAGTATCGTGGTGTGGGGTCAAATCCTTTTATTTGCTTCCGCTGGTCGAAGTGCAGCGGGGAAGTCTATGGACGCGGGCCTCTCATCAATGCGCTTAGCGCTATTAAGACTACTAATCTTACGATTGAGCTTATACTTGAGAATGCGCAAATGGCTATCTCAGGTATTTACCAAATGGAAGACGACGGAGTAGTAAACCCTGATACGATTAGTCTTGTGCCGGGTACTGTTATTCCAAAGGCTGCTGGCTCTCGTGGCCTTGAGCCTATTCGTGCAGCCGGTTCATTTGACGTAGCCAATCTTGTTCTGTCTGATATGAGGCTCAATATTAAACGAGCCTTGTACAATGACATGCTTGGTAATCCTGATCGAACCCCAGCTTCTGCAACAGAAGTTGCAGAGCGTATGGCCGACCTGTCGCGTCGTATTGGTTCTGCTTTTGGGCGACTCCAAGCAGAGTTGGTACAACCTGTTCTTCAGCGTGTAGTTTACATCTTGAAGAAGCAGGGGCGTATTGAACTGCCAACAATTAATGGCAGGGAAGTAAAGGTTCGCTCTGTATCGCCACTTGCACAGGCACAGGCAAACCAAGACATTACATCTGTGGCGCGTTGGCTTGAGTTAGTTCAAGCAACCTTTGGCCCACAAGTTGTGCAGATACTTATTGATTCAGAAGAAACAGCAGCATACCTCGGTAAGAAGTTTGGTGTGCCAGATTCATTGATCCGCGACCTTGAGGAACGCAGACAGCTTGTGGCCTTGGCACAACAGTATGCACAGACTCAACAGGGAGCAATGGGTGGCGCAGAACAAATACCTCAGTCTTGACGGCTACCAACGTGGTCGTCCAGATGATGAGAAGATAAGCATCAACATAGCTGCCTTGTTCAAAGATGAACTTGGCAAAGATGTGTTGAAGTATCTTAGATCAATCACAATAGAAGCAGTTAATGGCGCAGCAGTAACTGATGCGGAGTTGCGTCATATGGAGGGGCAGCGGTACATCGTGGGCCTAATAGAGTCGCGCATCCGGCATGGTCAAAAGGTGAAATCAAATGAATGAAGTAGAAGCAACAGCAGAAGACTCTGGCATTGTAACCGAGGGTGGAAATCCATTGATGGAGCCAGAAGCGGCACCCGATCCGCTTGCTGCGCTGCCTGAGAAGTTTAAGTCTATCGATGATCTAGTTGAGTCCTACTCTAATCTTGAGAGCAAGATTGGTGCTAAGGAAGAAACATTCCGCGATCAGTTTATGAAAGAGATGGAAGAGCAAGCCTATGCAAATAGGCCAGCCGATGTTGGTGACTATGTTCTTCCTGATAGCATTGATGATGAAACAGCAACAGACAATGATTTGTTGCAGTGGTGGGCAAAGACTGCATTTGAAAATGGCTACAGTCAGGATGAGTTTGCTGAAGGCATTGAGATGTATGCACAGGCAATCAATGCTGATGTGCCTGACTATGATGCAGAGGTTGCAAAGCTAGGCGACAATGCTAGTGCAAGGACTGAGGCAGCTAGTTTGTTTGCCAATCAGTTCTTCCCAGATGAAATGCTTGGTGCTGTAGAGCGTATGTGTGAGACGGCAGAAGGCATTATGGTGCTTGAGCATGTCATGGAAGCTATGCGTGAGGGTGGTCCATCAAACGGAGCGATTGAGGTTTCACGTGAAACAGAAGCTGATCTGCGTCAGAAGATGCTTGATCCACGTTATCACGATCCTGCGCGTAGAGATCCAACCTTTGTGAAAGAGGTTGATGATGGCTTCAAGCGTATATTCTCAAATGGCTAATGAGGTCATACGAGTTGGTAGGCTCTCGTTAATCAAAAGCCTACCCGAACATGCAGAGCGTGTTGCTGACAACATGCGCAAGGCTGATGTAAGGGAATGTTACATACACAACCTTACTCCACTTGAGGCTTTGACTGAGCCATTTGTTATTGATGGGGCAGTAACCTACACACTTAGGCTTGATGAAACGCCCATTGGTATGTGTGGGAATGTGCCAATAGATGATGTCCACGCTAGAATCTGGCTACTTGGCACTAATGGAATCAACTACAACTTTCGTCCGTTCTTGCGGGGCTGTCGCGCAACGATTGATTTGTTGCAGGGTAGCTTTGCAAGCGTTGAAAACTATGTGCCAGTGGATCATCACGACACGATTATGTGGTTAAGTTGGTGTGGGTTTACCTTTGATGAAACTATGTATGAAATAAACAGTCACACCTTTATGCGATTTGAGCGTTGCGCTGTAGATAAAAATGATGGTATTGGTGAATTAAGTCGGCCTGTAATGCACTGAGCGACCCGCAAGGACAATCGCGTTGAGGATGCCAAACAGATAACCGTCAATGTGTAAACAACCTTTGAGGACTGTAAAATGGCGAACACTATTGATGTCGCATTCATTAAGCAGTTTGAGTCTGAGGTACACATGGCTTATCAGCGTATGGGTTCCAAACTGCGGAACACTGTGCGTATGGCAAACAATGTGACTGGCTCGACTGTTCGATTCCAAAAGATTGGTACTGGCACTGCTTCTACCAAATCACGCAACGGCAACGTAACCGCAATGGAACTGGCGCATACGCAAGTAGAAGCCACCATGGCTGACTTCTATGCTGCTGAGTACATTGACAAGCTGGATGAACTCAAGATCAACATCAACGAGCGTCAGGCTGTAGCGCAATCTGCTGCTGCCGCACTTGGGCGTAAGACTGATGACATCCTGTACACAGCAATGGACGCTGGCGCTAACTCAACTCAGATCCACGACGCATCATCTGCTCTTGAAAAAGCTGATCTGCTGTCACTGTTTGAGACATTTGGCACAGCAAACATTCCAGAAGACGGTCAGCGTTATCTGGCAATGCACCCGAAGGGTTATGCTGATCTGTTCAACATTACTGAGTTTGCATCGTCAGACTTTGTTGGTGAGCAGAATCTTCCGTTTGCTGGTGGCATGACAATGAAAGAGTTTCTTGGTTTCAAGATCTTCTCAACGTCAGCGATCACTGCCGGTAAGAACATGGCGTATCACACTTCAGCTATTGGTTTGGGCATCAACGCTGATGTCACGACTGAGATCAACTATGTCGCAGAAAAAGTATCACACCTTGCAACCTCGATGATGTCGATGGGTGCAACTGTTATCGATGATAACGGTGTGTACGAAGTTCTGGACAACAACTAGGAGGGTTAGGAAATGGCTTTTGCTTCAAGCGGACTAACTCGTGTTGGTGGTGATTCAAACGGTAGCTTGTGGATGTACACATCTGCCGATGCGATTGCCACGGTAAATACCGCAGGGTATTTTAACAGTGCAGCAAACATGCTTGATGTTCGGGACTTGATTATCGTTCGTGATACCAATGTGCCAACAACAAACTTTTGTACTGTTTTGTCAAACACTGGTTCAGTTGTCGATGTGTCTGATGGCACTGCGGTAGCTGAGACAGATGGCGACTAAAAAGGAGAGGGGGGTGAAAGCCCCCCTCACTACTCATGGCAGTTA